>Ga0214544_1000768_pt1 | contig 61982 bp, 30 predicted proteins | sample CNSS3metaG_FD_160074 | JGI IMG/M metagenome (GOLD analysis project Ga0214544, IMG submission 160074) | Root nodule microbial communities from cowpea collected in UCLA plant growth center, Los Angeles, California, USA - CNSS3 | ecosystem: Host-associated > Plants > Roots > Nodule | place: USA... | reverse complement strand
TTTTATTTATTTTTTTTTTTTTTTATTTTTTTTTTTTTATATATATATATATATATATATATATATATATATATATATATATATATATATATAAAAGTAATTATACATAAGATAAAAAGTATTATAAAATATTTTCAAATATTTATCAATAATATATTATGATATAAAAATTTATTTCATATAAGAGTTTTTACATCTTTAAAATATTATAACATAATATCTCATTATATAATAATTGATTGTAATATATAATAAAATTAATAATAAATTATTACATCATACGATATTATTTATAATTATCTGAAAGAAATTTTATAATATTATATTTATATAAAAAATTATATAACTATATAGATTAAAAGTAAAAATAACTTATTTTGATGGTAAAATGCAGAAAGTAACATTTAAAAACATTAAAACATGAGTAACAATTTTATGTGAGCCGATTCAAGAATGTTTTTAGGCGTGAAAAATCACGTGATTTTAGTTCATTTCTATGTTTTGAATTTTTTTCTTCAAAATGTCAATGAATCCGCATCAAATTTGACACGGTTGACATGTTTTTAAAGTTTGAATGATACTTTAAAATAACTTTGTATATATAATTTAATCTGTATAGCATATAAGTTTTTTAATGGTTGAAGTATACATAATTATATTAATAATTAAATCAAAAACATTTTTCAAAACAAATGACGAAATATGGACAACGAGATTAATGCAACGGTCTTAAACAAGAGAAAAAAAAAATTAGAGGAATGTATGTATATATGTGTGGATTTTAGGGTCTAGAGGGTGGGAGGAAAATGAAGGTTTTATTTAGTTGGAAGGAAATAAGACAGGGGAGAGTGGAAATATCAGTGATGGAAATAAAGAAACAATATGTTAAATGCTACCTGTATTTTTTACTTTATATTTTTTTTAGTTATCGTTTTTTTTTTCTTAAACAAAACTTTTAATTTTTACTTCATATTTTACATACTTTTATTTTTCATCATTTATTTTCATTCTACCTATGAATTCAAGAAACAATGATAAAAAATTTAATTTGGTTTTTTTATATCTTTCATGAACATCTTTAAACGAGATGAAGAGTGATTATGGCCCTTATAAGTTTGAAATTACATTGAAAAATATTCAAATCGAAGTAATTTGCTTAGATTATTATAATTTAGAATTCCAACTGAAATTCAAAAATAGGAGCAGTTATTGGATTTAAAATTTCAAATATCTCATCATTTGTCAAATATTTATTAAAAATTATTCAAATTTTATATATTTTAGTTTGTATCCAAAAAATTTATTGTCTCGAAATTGAGTTTAAGATGATATTATTCTCTGTTCATTATCACATTAGATGTGTCGGACATTATCAAAATTATGACATTTACTACCCTACATTGTTTACATCAGGTTGTAGTCATATGTTAGATTAGTGATGTAAATGCATTTACACTAGTGGGTTATATAAGTTCGCTCATGATTTTTTGGTACAAAATCTCTTCTCGAAACAACATAAAATGAATTAAAAGTCTTATAAAAATGAGAAAAAAAAATATATACAAGAAGAAAAGAATAACAAATATGGGTTTATTTATGACTCGACTTCCTTAGTACAAAATCTCATCTTGATATATATTCATGAAAAAGAAAAATCCTTGAGAAAGTGGACACCAATGTGAAAGTGGCTCAAATGTAGTCTCACGATGAATATAAAAAAAATAGAAGAAGAATATTTAAGAAGAAAGTTTCCTCAAATTCATTACCATTTTGAGTTCAAATTGATGTTATTCATTTGAAATTATTTATATTTCAGTAATGATGAATTTCCTCCAAAGAAACCAACACATTTCATGGGGTCAGAATTTAGTTTTCTTTAAGAGGTTGTTAAACATAAGCTCTAGACCAATTAACCACCTTGATACCTCTGACTAAACCCGTCCACCAAAATGAATAATGTTCTTTTATAATTTTTTTTCTTACATGATAAAGCATGTTTAATTATTTTACGATTGTTTGTTCTCTAATTTATTTGCAGTTCTTTTTCTTTTGGTTCTTTAAATATGCTGTTTGTTATTATTATTGGAACACTGGACAAATGTTTATAGTCTCACTGTAATATTAATTTTCTGCAGTTATCTCTTTCAGCTTCCAACTTACTTGATCGGGACATTACCTCAAAGGTATATTTTCTTTTAGATAACGGTGCAAAATGGACTATAAAATTTGTCAATGTTTCATGCTTATTTATGTGTGACTTGGTTTTCTTTTTCTTTGTGAAATACTTTTCCATTTGCCTTAATCTATATCATTGCAGCTTGTTATGATATGCAAATTGATAACAGTTCTGAACAATCAAATTACGCTAATCATGCCATGATTTGAAGTTATTTTGTTTACAAACTAGAATGTAAAATATTGTTCGTCGTGTCTTTGTTCCTCCTCAAATTCCTGTTATTGTCTTGATTAACGACTTTATATTTGTAAACTGAAAAATATTTGACGGTGGCAGCCTAGGTGCGAATACCAAGTAACTTGTACATTGTTCAAAATAGGCCTTTTTGAGTATAATTTAGAGCTTTGTTTTTTTTTTTTATTTCAGAGTGATCCCATGGTTGTGGTATTTGCAAAGAAAAGAGATGGTCAATTGGAAGAACTAGGTCGCACTGAAGTAATTATGAATTGTTTGAATCCAGAGTGGATAGAGAAAATCAGTGTTGCATTTCAATTCGAAATTGTGCAACCACTTGAGTAAGCTATTCTTCATATCTGTCTTTGCACCAACAATTAATGTATTGCAATGATGACTTATAATTCCCTTTCATTGTATTTTTCTTCCAGATTTCATATGTATGATATCGACACAAAATATCATGGCGTTCCTGCTAAGGTTTGTAAACATAATTACTCTGCCCTCTTAAATTAAACCCCTTTATAATTAGTTATGAATAGGCAAGTTAACGTATAATTGGCCACAGACAAGGACTAAGTTGAATATACAACTAAAAGCCTTCGAAGTTATTTTTTAAATTTTGTATGTTATAATTTGTAAATTGTAAATCTATCAATTACTATTCAGTGTTTTACAAAATGAAAATTTTAGAATGTAAATTGCAAAAAGCCAACTACTTTCAACACACCATTTTTCGTGACCAGGAATTTAAACATTTATAAGTGTTTTAGAGGATTTACAAAAATTATCTGTGATATGCCTGTAGGTTGTTTTTAATTTGTTTTATTAGGCTCTCTTTTAAAGAGGTCACTAAAACAGTTTAGTACCTTGTAAGAAAATAATTTTATCTTATTTATTTTCAATTATATAATAATTTAGACAAATACTTATATATGAATAAATATTAAATAAGTTATTTAGCTAAAAGGAGTACTAGCGTTGGTTAAATTTGAAGATTCGACCTGTTCATCTCCTTTCTACTTTATATAAAGTTTAAGTCATGGTAGAATCCTATATTAAAATGCATGAGAGGGGAAGGGGATGTCAACTTATTAATGTGGTGTGAAGTAAAATGAAGTTAGACATAGAATGTACAGATACAAGCTTTATGCATTCCAAATTTATGTTCTTACTTTCTCTAGCCTAACTAGTGAATTGTTATGACTTATGACTTATGAAGTTTATATGTGAAAACCAAGAGAAAGTTTCGTTTGTTGTTCTGTTGCAGACACTAAAATTGCGAGATCAAGAATTTCTTGGAATGGCCAATTGCACATTATCAGAGGTCAGCACCATTCTTTTCATTTCAAATCGTTAAGGACAAACATGCTTCTTTTGGCGGCATAATATATTATTAAATTCTCATTTTTTTGTAAACAAGTTCACGCTTTATACGGGGAGATTTTTATAAACTGTGAATTCTGATAAAATTATACATTTCATTTCATAGTGTATTTAGTTGGAAAAAAAAATAGAGATGTAAAGAAAATTTTAAAATAAGAGGCAAAACATAATATGTTTTTTTTATATTTTATTTAAGAAGTGTCAGTTTTGAATATAAATCCCGTCAGTTAAATTAACTAGTTATGTTTCCAAACAAAATTTAGTAGAGTTTTTTACTAAAAGGAAAAATGAAATAATTACATGCCACCCGTGTAAGCAACTTAACAGTTAATACTGTTGCATTGAGAAATGAGATTGTGTACACTGACGCTGGTGTAAACTGTGTTTGTGCGAGGCAGATTGTGACTAAACAAAGTAGGAGGTTAACATTAAGGCTCCAAAACAAAAGCGGGAATGGTGGTTTAAGAAACCTAGGAGCAATTACGGTTCATGCTGAGGAGACTGTTGCTTCGAGGAGTGTAGTTGAGATGGTCCTTCGTTGTTCTCGCTTGGACAACAAGGATGTTTTTTCCAAAAGTGTACTTATTCTACATCCCATCTACATTTTTATTATTCATGTTCTCTTATTTAATTGAGTGGATCTTTATTTGTTTTGTTTGTTTAGCACTTGATAATCTCTCATATATGTTTTTCTTGTAGGACCCTTTTCTAAGAATATCAAGAATGGTCGAGAGTGGTGGTTATATTCCTATCTGCAAGACTGAAGTTATCAACGACAATTTAAATCCAAAATGGAGACCAATTTGTCTTGGTGGTCACAAGTTTGGAAGTAAAGTAAGCCTACCATATTTGGGCTTAACATTTGATGTTACAAATCATTGATTTTGGGTATGGGATAAGTTTTCTTTAAATGTTGTATAAGGGGAGAAATATAGAGAAAAAAGAAAAAAAAATCGTTATTAATTAAATTACAGAAACAAATTTATAAACACTCTTTTATACTCTAAATATTATTTTTAACTTTCTTTCTCACGTTAAAATTACAGGATAATCCATTATTGATAGAGTGTTTCGATTTCAATAGCAGTGGCGATCATGTGCTTATTGGGTACTATTGTGTATATTATAGTACATTTTTTATATTTTTGTTGTGCCTATTTTTTTTTTTCTAGGGTCATGGATGCAAAATATATTGATATCAAAACTTAATGCAACCAGTAAAATGCAGAAGTCAGTAACAGAACTGGAAAAGTTATACAGGGAGAAAACAGGCGCAAATTTTGTCATTCCATCCACACGAGACAGGCAAGAGAAGGTGTTTACTGATCCATGCAATAAAATTATGTTTTTTTTTTCTCTACTCCTTTTGCTTAACTTCAATTTTTACAATTTGTTCAACATAGGTTCTAAAAGGTCAACTATTTGTGGATCAATATTGTGAAAAAGAACAGTTTAGTTTTATTGATTACGTATCTAATGGTTTTGAACTGAACTTCATGGTTGCTGTAGATTTCACTGGTAAGTAACAATTGTTCTTCTATTCTAGCAACGGGTGATTGTGAATTTCATAATTGTATTTTGCTGAGTCCCTCAAAATTTGTCCAGCTTCAAATGGAAATCCTCAACATTCGGATTCTTTGCATTACATTGATGCATATGGTCGGTTAAATCCATACCAAAAGGTAAGCTTGATCTCTTCTACTTTCCAATGAATGATTCTGAACTTTTCAATCATTTACTTGTGAAATCGATCACACTCAAGGTTCTACAGTTTGCGATAATATATTCTGAACAAAATCAAGACACTGTATGTTTTTACTTCCTTGTATATGGTATTGACGAACTTCAATAAAGGGGTAGCATTACCTGAATTATTGATTTGACTAATCGACATAGTATTTGTTTTTAGGCTATAATAGAGGTTGGAGAGGTCATTCAGGTTTATGATTCTGATAGGCGGTTTCCTGCTTGGGGCTTTGGAGGGAAGATGCCGGGTGGTACCGTATCCCATTGTTTTAATCTAAATGGCAACCCAGGTGGCTCGGAGGTCAGAAATTGTTTTTTATTATTTGCAGTATTTATTTTATCCCGACGATAGCAATTATCTAAATGGTGTTCAATCAATTTAACATATAAAAGTTAGTTTTCCTGTGAGTTTAGGTTGTAGGAGTCGAAGGCGTAATGGATGCTTATGCCAATGCTTTACGCAGTATCGCTCTTTCAGGACCCACTTTATTTGGCCCAGTTATCAACATGGCAGCTCAAATGGCTGCGCAGTCCCTTTCATCACAGTACAACACCAAGTATTACGTATTGCTTATTATAACAGTAAGATGATGATGATGAATTGATAACTATGTTTTGTTATGGTATGATTATGATATATGAATAACTAATTAAGTGTTGATCTTCTTGTAGGATGGAGTTGTTACGGATCTGCAAGAAACAACGAACGCTCTAGTTAAAGCATCTGACCTTCCCTTATCGGTTCTCATAGTTGGAGTTGGAAATGCTGATTTCGCAAGCATGGAGGTTCACTCTTCGCCCTTGGCCATTAAATATTTACTACAACAAAACAATGTTTTATTGTTAGATATAATATATTTAGTTGTTGGGTTTCAGGTACTGGATGCTGATAATGGACGTGGGTTAGTGAGTTCAACGGGTCGTGTAGCTACACGAGATATAGTGCAATTTGTCCCCATGAGAGAAGTTGAGAGTAAGTAGCAGTTGCTTCTGAACCTTTTTGGTTTCTCTTTTAAGTAATGATATGTAAAACTAAAAACTTATGAGCTTTTGGCAGGTGGGCAGATATCAGTGGTGCAAGCTCTTCTGGAAGAGCTACCTGATCAATTTTTGTCTTTTATGCAAAGCAGGGATATCAAGCCTCAGCCACAGGTATCGACTTCCGCCATGCTATAGAATTTTGAAGAAAATGGTATCTTAGTATCAATAATAAAATATATCCTCCAACCTTATGGCATCACTTTCATACTGTAATGAGAATCTCGGCCAGATTCCCTCTCTACCTTCTATTGCGGACGGTTCTGGTTTCAGAGGCTTACACCCATTTTTATTGATGCCTATGATAGTACAAAAATTAAAATTAGGATCTATTTTATTGTAAGACAATCATACTATAGCATATATTTTTTTACTCTCACAATTTACTTCACGATGACATTTGGTGAGTCATTGATTAATGTATCAGTATTTTTTTCTTAAATAAATGACTCATTTTACATGTCAGAAAGTAAAGAATAAGAATAAAAAAATGAGAGTCATAGATTAATTTTCCTGTATATGTTTTAAATCCACTAATATTAGAAATTGTTTATCATCACTGTAACTTCTTTAATGAGTTAAAACTAATAGGGATATGAAAGATAATAATATGTACAATAAATAATTACCAAGGAAGACGATCTGATAGCATAACTGGAACCTTTTCCATAGAAAAGAAAAAATGAAGCGGATCATAAACAGAATTGAACTGAAGAACAACACATTATGAGAATTTTGGACAGTAGACGAGAATAGAAATATCCTAAACTGAGAGATATTATTGTTGACATACTTCAAATGATTAAGATTATAGTAATTGGCCATCTTCAAAACAGCCTCAGAAAGGAGTGCTCATTTTTATATGGATCAACCATGGTTACAACATGGGCTTTTATAAGTTCACCCCTTAATATAAACATTATCTTCTAAATGACTTCACTTTTAGTACAAGATGTTTACTTCGTATCAACTATATCAAAAATATAAAACTTCATACTCTAACCGCAAAAGCAGACTTCATAGCCTAATTACAATAATCATTTAATATCTATTTTATATATAAACAACATTTAATGAATAATTAGTGTTCGCAAACGTTTTATTTAATACTCAATTTGAATGTTACCCAAATCATTTGATTCATTTATAAACACGAACCAATTTTGATGAACATATTTTTCTTTCATTTTTACCATGTCACTAACCGTTATTTTAAATTAAAATAATTTAATTTCTATTTTTACCCTTAAAATAACCATGATTCTAAATTTAATTATTTTATGAAAAAATAAAACTATTTTGCCATTATATCATTTATAATAACATTTTTTAATAATAAAAAGTTATCAAATTATTTATCGCTATAATTATTTTTAATAAAAAAATATTTTCTAATTAATGAATTTTTATTAGATTAAAAAGATATTTGACACTTATTCATACTGTAATGGGGAATCTCAGCCAGATTCCTTCTCTACTTTCTACTGCCGATGGTTCTGTTTTCAGGCTTACAGAACCCATTTTATTGATGCCTACAACTGATAGTAAAAGAATTGAAATTAGGATCTATTTTATTGTATGTTTTAAAACCGCTAATATTAGAAATTGTTTATGATCAAGTAAAGATCAAATACACTATAACTTTTTAAAAGCCAGTTATTGAATTTAAAACAGGTTTTCAACCGGTTCGCAGAAAAAAAAAAAGCTTTAGTTTGGATATCGTCCACTTTTGGCAGTAATATAGTGGCAGTAATATAGCCAAACTGTGCGCTACACAGTGCCATCGATGAGTTTTACAGGCAAAATAATTTAACAAAGAGCCGCTGGACAAAAAATTAAAAATAAGTGCAGTGATTACAGATATCTTTCTGCTTTTACTAGAAACAAATAGTACATCACAACCAAAAAAAGCAGACACGGAGGGTTATCAAGTACAACCAATCAATTCACTCTACACCTACTCTAGAACTCTAATACATAATATCATATTTCTGGTTTTCAAAATATTTATTGGGTAATCTAAATAAATGCATAGACATACTATCCACTCAATTTATGTGCAACTAGCCCACAAAGCTCTTGAAACGAAAACACGTTAGTTAGGATCATACTCATCTGGACTTCAATTTGTTTTGTGTAAAGGACCACCTTGCAGAGAAAGGGGAAATAACCTCCTGAATATTGTGGAAGAAACCTTTATCGTAAACATTATTCTTAACAACTACCACATCTTCTAGAGGTGATTTTCTAAAGAAGGCTCTCCATTTGCTAGATGAGGGCTGTTTTTCACTGCTAATTCCATCGATACTTTGCTTTAGGGCTTCTGCGCTCACCTTTGCTTCTCTTAGCTTCCTCTGCCACTCAATGTAGTCTTGCCACTTAAAAGTCTGTGATCCACATAGAAACCTTTAGTTTCATTGAGCATTAGGGGGCCATTAGCATCTCATAAACATGCAGTTTTCTGGCTAAAAATAGGACGCAAAAATTGAACAGTGATAAACAATATAGAGCAATTTTACTCGAACAATTCTGCATTCTCAAACCAGCAAGAACTCTAAGGTGAAATTCAACTATCCAGCGATCATGCAAACTTCAAATTAGGTAATATGTACCGCATTTTCTTCTAACTTAATGGGAACGGACACAAGAAATCCATACCATACTCTACATCTCTAATTCAACTATTTAAATGCATAGCATTCTGATCCATCCCTATAATTTTTATTATCAAATAAGAAAAAAAAAAGATAAGGAATTATTGACACGACCTGGCTCCTTATACTACATATTACTAAATACATTTGAAGGTTAGGTAGAAGGTACCTCATTAGTGGTAGTATTGGTAATGCAAAGCTTTGCATGGTAACCAAAGAAACCAGCTAACAGCATCCCAATGATTGCAAGGAACACCATAAGAAGTATCTGAGTGTTGTAAGAACCCAACAACCACTGTATGATAACAAAATATCACAAACCACTTTAATGGAAAACAGGGAATAAAAATAGAAAACATAATCAGCATGTACAGACAAAACAAATCCCTCACCTGCACAACATTAGGAGCTAAATCCAGAAAAGAATTTTCTATTCCATAATAAACTGCTTGGTTATGGCAAGGATAGAAAAGTATCAAAGTTAGTAAAAAGAAAAAACCTAATCCGAAGATGGATATTAGTTGAAAATATATATTACCAGTTAGAATATCAACAACTCTTAATTCCCTTAGTCTTCCAGCAAGAATCAAGCCAATGGCAACTGTTCCATACAAGCATATAAGGAAATGCCTACAAGATGTAAAAGAATCACAACTACAAATAGAAGCAGAGATGAAGAATGTATAACCTATTGCAAATACATGGTAAAGTTGAAATCAGTGACTAAAACTATTATTACTAAGATTTTCTAGTTATCTATACTACACATCTCATTGGAGGGAGGAAAAAGATTGAATAGCATTTAAAAGATTTCAAAATAGCACATTAAAAAACACATACTCACAATGTTTGTAAAGTTTAAGACTAAAGTGATAATAATGGAAGAGTGAATTGGTAAAGAAATAGTTAAGTACCATGTCGGAACTGAAGTTTTCTTTTCAGAATACATATAAAATTTATCAAACAGAAAATAGGTACACAACATAGTTATTAGAATTGTAAATTCACGATTAGAATCCTACAATGTGACACGATTTGGCTACCTGTGGTACAGATACAATAACGGTGAAGTTAAATTATCTTCTAAAATAAGAGAAAGAAAAGTGAGAGGGAAAAGATGAAAAAAGATATAAAAGAAACTGGAATGCAGTAGGGCCGCCCAATCACTCTGTACGCTAAGGAAATGGATAGAACTTGGTATTGGTGGTAGCCTTCTGCCCTATAGTACAACAGCAAGAAAAGCCAAGGGAAAATCCAAAAATAAAGGAATAGGAAGGATGTTTAAGCATGTACAAATTTATATCCAAAGTGCAAAAATATACTGGCAGTAGCTATTTTTTTTGGTTGGATCAAATATAATCAATTTCAGTCTTATTTGATATATATATCATCTACTTCAGTAATAGTATTTCACGTTTGTTTCTGGATCATAACTTGTCTTAGGATTGATTGGAAATTAATCTATTGATCTCGATTGAAAATACATCACTTAATGAATCGTGACTCTAGGAATAGGATTTAACTCGTTGATTGTTCTATATTGCAACGCAGGTTTATTCAGTTGATGGTTGAAGAATTGATGATTGATAAATAAACATAGGATCCAAATTTTAAGGGATTAATGATTGGTGATTTTTATCAATTATTACAACATTGGATAGTGAGAGAAAAAACTTATATGATCACGGTTGGTCATGAGAAGGAGATTAGTGAAGTTAGATCCCAACAATGCTGTGAATATTGTTAAACTTTCTTCGTTTGTAGTTAGTTCTTCAATCAATTGCTCTCTCTTATAGCAAGCTAACTAAAACTTGTGAGTTATGTTTTTATGCTTATAATTGGAGAAAATCATCAATTACTTGAACAGAAACAATAGAAGAATAATTATATCACACAAGTCCATGAGAAGCAACTATAACTTATCACTATCCACATTGCCAATTTTCCACACCAACCAAATGACAACAGGTACCACTTGGAATATTTTTTGTGAACCTCTAATTTTTATTTAAGGAGAGGAAACTTCAAAAAAAATTGCTTAGTCTCTCAATGCATTGTATATTCTTGGGTTCTTGCTAAGGGAGTTAGATTAGACTACACAAAAATGATACTTATGTAAGAATACATGGCGAACTCACCATAATAGAAATGCCATGAAATACCGTGTGTTTTTCTCCCCAATGCAATTGTTCTGCGAGTTAAACAACTTCAGTACATCTTCAAAAAAGCATATGATATATATTAAATGAGAACCACACGAGCAACCTTATCAAGAGGAGAGTTTCAAAGATTACTAACCATCCATCCACAGTGATGATCAAATCGAGCAACACACCGGTCACAAATGCTGCAGTGTTTAGACCTAGCAGGTCTGCAGAAAAAAATTAAGATAGTTTTATAGATGGACATAGCCAACATTTCAACAAAATTCAACAACACTATCAAACTCACTTTTGAATTTTGCAAGTGGAACATTCTTTCTCTGAGTATATAATATTATCATAGGGATAAGCAGAAATATAATGAGAAACATTCTCAGCGTTTACGGTCCCGGGATCAGAAAAGCTGGTCAAAAGAAAGAGCATAATTCCAACAGCAACTGCCAATAAGCTTGTGTACCTAAACAAAAATATAAGGTCTAACAAAATTCAGGATAGAATAATGCTGAAGAAACCATTAAGTAAAAAAAGAGTACAACATTGGCCCAGCACTACACTACCTGTGAATTCCACTTATATAGTATCCGGGGATATAGGCAAAGCAAGAGTTGGCAACGAAATAATAGGTAACACCTATTATCACAATGTATATGATCTGCACAAACAGAAGTTTAATATTCAAACCAATGGAGAACATAAAAAATGCAGTCGAGACTTTCTGAAAAGAAAAGAAAAACCACGGTGTCATCCCTAGGATAATATGCAAAGAGTTAAATTATTCTTTTATTTCCTATAATTGCCTCCATTTTATGTCTTAATTCCTATACGAGAAAATTAGACGTTCTGGTCCTCACAAATTCTGTAGCAGTTTATCCGTGCTAGAAAAGTTTTCAATGATGTTAAAATATGGTCCGAATATTATCTTGTATCCACATGAGAATCGGAACTTGCAGTTTTATCGTACAGGGACTAGAACTTTTAAATTGTCAACTATAAGGACATTCAAGACAGTGCAAGCTAAGGATATCGCCATGATCCTAAAAGGATACACGAACTGGAGGCATTTGCATCCCATTCTTAGTAAGTATTGCACATAAAAGACACAAATAAGAAGTATTCACACGTCAGAAGTGAGCAAATCGTAACCTAGATAATATATAAAAAAAAAAAAACGATTTCCGTAATGAATTAGGCGAAGTAATTTATTCAATGAAAAACTAGAGAAATTGCTTATGGATTCCACTGTCATGCTAGTTGTAGGTCACAATTCATAAAACGCAACGCAGAAGACTGATAAATTCATGCGTCGAAATAGGACGAAGAATTTCACTACGTCGCTAACAGAATCGAAGAAATGAATCGAAATAGAAAATAACAGCAGTACCTGTAGAAGAGGATTGGGACGATCGCAGCAGTAATATTCGACAGAAAGAACCGCGTCCATGCACTTATGGCCGAAAACTGCGCCAACGAAACGCCTGCAGAAGAGAGAGTGAGAGATGAAGCAATTGAAATTGAAGGAAGCGAAAAAGGAATTTGAGAGAGAGATAGTTACAGAAAGTAATCGTAAGCGCCGAAAGTGAGAAAATAGTGTATGCGTTGGATGAAAGTGCCTTCGAAGATTGGCCATCGACCGCAGAGGAAAGAAACAACGACCACCGCAGTGACCAAACCATGGCACACCAACAACCACTCTACGCCCATTACTCCTTTCTCTTGTGACCGTGCCCATTCCATCATTTTTACACCCCTTTCCAGATCCAACGGATGATTTTTTTTTGATAAATTATATAGTATAAAATATATTACAAATAATATTATGATTTAAATATGTCTTTACTTTTCTAAATTTGAGATAAATTTGTTTTATTCCATTTTTATCCTAAATCTAAGATTCATTTCTCCCCTATTTGTTTAATATGAGATAGAATGAATAATTAGTTTTCAAATTGATATTTTGATATTTATTGGTTATTTATTTTTTATATTGAATCATAGTATATTCTAATTGGTTAATTATCAATTATAGTAATTAGAAAATCTAGTGATTGAAATAAATCACAAAAATAATTTACTTTAAATACAATTAGAAAATCAAGATATTAAATGATTATTATAAATAATCAAGATATTCAACAACATCTATATTAAAGCTGGAATTATTATCTCATTATAGTAATTAAAAAATCTAGTGATCGCAATAAAACACAAAGAATTTACTTTAAATACAATTAGTGATCCCATAAATAAAAATAATAATAATAAAAATGTATTATTAAAATATTTTTAGTTGATATATAGATTTCAAATGTTGAAGCGAATTAGAAAATGACAACTAAAAGTGTTGACCGGGCAAGTATAATTGTCTGTTTAGCACAAGTTAACTGAAAGTTCAATCTGATAGCGTGACCAAACCCGTAATGGGTCCAATTATACCCGATCAGACCAGTCAATTCAAGAAGCTTCTTCGTCCATTTCCATAACTTCCATATAAAAAAAAATCATTTTTTATTTATTTTTATACAATCAAAAAATTAAAAATGATTTTTAAATTATGTAATTTAAAAATATTTTTTTCTTAAAAAGGCATTCAAATTATATAATTTAGAAGTTAAAGATAATTTTTGTATTGTATAATTTAAAAGTTGAATGTCTGTTGAATTGTGTATTCCAGAAGTTTTCTTCAACTTTTGGGAAAAATGTTACTTTTTACTTTCGTATTACACAGTAAAAAAAGAGTAAAACCAGAATTTCTTTTCTGAGTGCACTACATTAGTATAGTATGTTATGTTGTTTCTTTGTAGAGTTAATTTATTCATTTGTTTACTCCTAAATAGTGTGGTCCTCCATAACACCAAAAAAAAACTAGTGAATCAAATTGTACAATTCTCATCAACTATCAGTTAGGACACTGAGATCAAGTTGCAACTGAGCAGAGTGACATTTGAAACATTGTTGAGTTCAAATATCAATCAACATATAGAAGGGAATAATCAAAAGCTTCGATCAAAGATCTGAATCATCGATAGAACTCTCTATAATGTCAATGCAAGTTCCTACAGATTTTCCCATTGACAAGGCCTCAGCAACCTTAGCTCGAGCAGCTTCATGCCTCCTCAAGAGCAAGACCGTGTTTAGCAAAGACCATCTAACTTGAGAATCTGCTTTCTTCTGTGTGAAGCCTAGTCCCTTGAGCAGTAAATCCAACTATTTACATTCAACAAAATTACAATTAGTAATGGCAATGCTATGTGTAAGCTTTCTAGTTGTCATGACTAAGAAAGTAAGTAAAAAATTGCATAAACCTTTCTTATGTCATCGAGACCTCCTTCAGCAAATCCATATATAAGATACTCCGTAGACACCCCAGCCAATGCTATACATGAAAATCTGTTCAATGTCTAAACATAAAACCAAGGCTGTGTCACATTACTAAAATTTTGTAACGTGCAGAATATCTATTTAAGCAACCTTGTAAGCAGTGAAAATTAGGAGTCAGTGAGATAGCAACATACTGTAGCTGATACTTTTCCTGTATTAACCTGCGTGAAGTGAAAAGCTCCACCAATCAATAAATATAGTTGTCAACTAAATATAGATGTTATTTTCTGGATAATCAAGCAGTTTGATGAGTTGAAAAGGGTTGCGTTAAATATAAGGGGGAAAAAAAGTAGCCTACTTCTTCTTGAAACTCAAAATCCACAAAGGCTGTGCCTGCTTGAATATTCAGAGATCCCTCCTTCTGCAGAGCATCCAAACTAGAAATAGAATATCCCTTAGGAAGTATTCCAATCAGATAAGCAATTAAAAAGTGGCCAGCTTCATGCTGCACAATTAAATTTTGCCATGGTTACTTAATGGTCACTAAGATTATGCAAGTTAATTGAAATAAAGTTACTTGTAAGTGTGCGAAAATAGAATGGCATGAATCTGACTTGAATAACCCTATTGTGGTATTTCTGACTGAAAGTGTGACCAATTGTATCAACAACCAAGCCACCAATACCTCCACCAAAAGATACCTGCAGAAGCAATCAGTTGGATCAGCATTCGACGGAATTCAATTTGCAATCAACAAACAAATATAATGAAGATTGATAGACAAACTTGGTCCAGAATTCAACAATGCAATGAACCTTCAATCCTTGATAGTTACAGAAAATAGTAATAAAAGGTCTGTGATTGGCAATGTGACAAATTGAAACATGGATATAGCATATACCGCGTCTAGTGTCCATAGAAATAGCAACCCCAGTGATATATAGAAGATTTGTTGTGGGGAAATTCCAAAGGCATTCCATGCAGCACCACCTCCTAGAATAGCAGCAATCTGAAGATTTCTTTCTATTGAACCAAGAGTCGTGTCCACAGGCGACAGAAGAGACAAAGTTTCAATTCCATTTAGCTTTAATTCATCCAAGGTGTAAAGCCTTTGAGGCACCTGCAGAATAAGCACAGAGAAAGATTATCCAAAAAGCATAGAAAATTGAGAAGACGCAAGAGGACACAAGGCTAACCTGTCTGGCTGCACCGAAACATCGAAGCCCACCAGGCTTACCCTGCAAATCCTTCACAAGTGCCAGTGCTGCTCTGTCATCTCCCTTTGCTAGCTCCTCGTCCACTTTCTCCAGCACTTTCTTTCTAGACACATAAACGTTGGAGGAACATCGGATTCTTACCCTAAATTCACAAGTTCTAGGTTTGAGTTGTCCATGGCACGGTGTCAAGACCACACCCACACGCTGCATCAAACCAAAACCTACCATTTCATCGAAATTATTAGGATGGGTGAAATGAAATTACCTGTATCTGCGTGTTTGAATGTTTTCGACGGACTCAACTTTTGAGGGCCAGTGTTCCAATTTTTCATTGCATGCCCTCTTCACCACATAAATACAAGATAACCAATTTTAAAATCAAGAAACAATTTTCCATTAACCAAGGGTTACTGTTTATTATACAATTGGGATAAATTGCAAGATTTTCTTAAACATGAATGCAAACGAATAAACAAGATAGAACCAAATTTAATGGCTAAAATTTTCAAGGAAAAATGTCTTCTTTTCTAGAATTGACATATGACGACGCCGTTTCCAACATAATGACGTTGACGCCTTTTAACAAAAAAACAATTTAGACCCACTTGCCTTTTGGTTGCGAAATACACTTCAGAGTCCATTAATTTGATGCTATTGTCAATTTTATACTTCATTCACCCGTCTATTGAGTACAATTGAAAGACCTCCAAAATAATTTCTTCTAAAGGACTTCTAAAATCAAGCAAAAATCCTTTCACTGTCTAAAAAATGGAAATATGCTACGAAATTTCGCTTAGCACGTTCCCTACTAGTATTCATACATAACCTCCGTTGTTGGACCTATCAGATGAACCAGAAGAATCTAAAGTCTAGCTGAAACAGTCATGAGTGGTGCAACTCGCTGACACAAATACTCGTTAACATGATGAAATCATTAGTGACGTAAGCTTATTTTCAAAAGAAAACTATAAATGGTAAAAGTATTATTCCGTGACAATTAACAAGAGGACACTAGATCAAGAAAACCAGTGAGATCAAATTTCAGCCTACTACCCAATGCCGCAGATAAATACCACACGAGCACTAAGGACACAAATACTCTTTAACATGTTGAAATCATTGGGATTTGACTCAAGCTTATTTTCAAAAGACAACGATAAATGACGAGTAAATGATGACTGTATTACTCCGTGACAATTAACAAAAGGACAATAAAAAACATGAAAACCAGTAAAAACAAATGTCAGCCTTCGAATCGAATGACACCGATGAATACCGGCATAAACACTTTTCCCACAAAGACATAGGGCCAACTGTCCTCACAAAACAAATAAGGAAGGGAGGATCAATAAAAATAAGACCATATAAATCCTTACTGAACAGTCAACATGTTAAAGATCCATAATCGAAAAAGTTAAAAAGGTTCACTCTACTTAAGAATCAAAGCAACCCCGGTACTTGGCTAGACTCCCATAATCATCATTCCATATTCCCAAATTCAAAACCAATATGGGCAATCTATTGCATGACGCCATTACATTTCAAACAGATGGATCCACAATATAAATGTCAATAATAGCTCATTCGAAACGATCAAAAACACCAATTTTCATTTCTCATATAATCCAAAAGAACATACACCATTTAGCTCATCGGACTGAGAAACACTCAACCTCTCAGGGAAAATATATAGAGATAAACCAAACCAAGTATATTACAACCAGAATGAAATTAAAACTATTTTCTAAAAAGAGCCATCAAAATCCTAAAACTCTTGAGAAGCAGATCCAATTTCGCCCTTTCCCTTGCCAACCTTCTTGGGAAGAAGAGTTTGATGAATATTAGGCAAAACACCTCCATTGGCAATGGTGACAGACCCCAAAAGCTTACTCAGTTCCTCATCATTCCTCACAGCAAGTTGAATATGCCTAGGAACAATCCGATTCTTCTTGTTGTCCCTAGCAGCATTCCCAGCCAGTTCCAAAACCTAAGTAAATATACAAATAACTGATCGTCAACAAACAATATATAGAGAAATTCAAGATTTTAGGTAAATCAAAACCCTAACAAACTTAATCAATAAACAAACCCATCCAAGACAACAATTAAATCAATATCAAACAGATTATAAGAAAAACAAAAACTAATTGAAAACTAAACCTAATCAAGAAACGAAACTAACCTCGGCTGCGAGATACTCAAGCACTGCAGAGAGGTAGACTGGAGCGCCGGCACCAACACGCTCTGCGTATTTGCCAGCTTTGAGAAATCGAGCGATTCTTCCAACAGGGAATTGAAGGCCGGCTTTCTGTGATCGAGAAACAGATTTGGAAGCCTTGGGCTTGCCCCTCCCACCCTTGGTTGAACCACCGGTAGAACTCATTTTCTAATATGCTTAGAAATGAAAACCCTAACCCTAGAATTTGCAATTTGAAGTGTGCAAGAGAAGTGAGGCAGAAGGTGTAGATGGAAGAAGGTGTGAGTGGAATGATATTATATAGGGTCCGATAAACTACGCTGATTGGTTGAGAGAGTGAGACACGGATTGCCAACGTGTCATCCCCACTGAGATTCGCGGGAAACTGCTTTTTCCATTTCAAGCATTTTCTAAGATCCCGCGCCACCAAAAAATAAGTTCAGGTCTTTCTTGTTGCATATATTTAACACAGATAATTAATTAATATAAGTATATATATTATTATTCAAAGGAGTATTACTGTTTTTAATTTGGCTGAAAATGTTATAATAAAGTTTAATAAAAAAGAAATATCGAGAAGAATATAGATTATGCAATTAGTGTAAATTTTCACTTATATCTAATAGCAAGCAACCAAACAAAGTATATAATAAGTTAATTGCTTATTTTATTAATAATGTGTACAAATTTTTACAGCTTACAACATAAGATAGGTACTGTATAAAAGTGTAAAACCATAAATGAATTAATTATCAATGTTAAAAAAATGTATACAACAATTACTCTTAATTCTTTCTAAAGTTAGAAGAGTATGGTTAAAGATTTTTTTTTTTTAGGAGTAGTTGTATTTTCAAAAAGTTCACTAACTTAAAAAAATAAAAAATAAACATGATTTTCAATTGATATAAGGTTGTTACCAAAGATTTGCAAATTTAAAATCCATTAACATTATAATTAAAATAAATTGTAACATTATTTTAGCAAATAAATTTTAACTTAAATAAATGTCAAATAAGAAAATTTTTAAATTTGGATTTACAATATATATATATATATATATATATATATATATATATATATATATATATATAAGGAACATTCTAATTGCTTAAAAAATAAATAAAATAATAGATTCTTAATCTGAACATTTTATTCAAAAACGTTAAAAATTTAAAATATTACAAATAAATAATATTATCATATATCACATTAATATTAACAAATAAATAAATATAAATTTATAACTCCTGTAATTTTATAACTGTCCAGTTTTAGTCTAAAATGAATTATACATTGATTAGTCATGTTAAAAATATAGTAACTTTAATTTATTATTAGTTTATTATAAATTTTGTTAATATGAATGTCTAATTTGACATTTTCCTGGTCAAATTATAACCACATATATACTAATGAAATTGTTAAACAATTATATTCATTTTTATTTTGATTTATTTTTATCATATTTAAATTTTTTATCTTTCACATTTAAGTTTTGTAATTATAAAAATCAGAATGAATGTTCATAAATAAAAAATCAAAATAAAAGAAGTTATAGTTGTCATTTTTTTGTTTTTATTGTTTCATCGTTAAAAATTATTATTTTTAAACAAATTTTAAAGTCCAAAATAAAATTAAGAAAAGGAAGAAAGTTTGACATCTAAAATTTTATGGTTAAATACCTTTAATTTCTAAAGAATATTATAATTTGTGACATATTTTTAGTGTACAAGTCATAAAAAACATACTAACATGAGGGTCTTAAATTTAATACAGTAGATCATAAAAATAAAAAATAAATTTATATGCAACCAATTTGTTTTCAATGTCACTTAAATATTTTGTATTAAAATAATAACAGTAAAATGCTGTAAATCAAAATTATTAAATTTTAAAAATACGATAAATATAGACAACTTTCGCCGCGAATTAAAATATTTTATTTTCGTAATAATGTATCAAATTTTAAATTAAATGGTGAAAATTATTTATGTGTCATTTGTCTTTTGAAACATTTTATTTTAATTTTTTATTTAAATAATTGTGATTTTCTTAAATAAGATTAGGAAACTTTGACATATTTATTGACACAACAGAATATATTAATTATGTGTTATTATATATGAAAATTTATTAAATTTATTATTATTTTATACCATGAATTGATATAGGAAAAGGAAAATATTAAGCTATACTCCATTTTCAAATAAAAATAAAATAAATATGAATGAAAAATATAAAAAGACAACCATATGTTAATGGGAAAAATGACATTAATCTAAAGATATTAAAATAGGTCAACTAAAGATGAAAAGACCTATTTAGTTGATAATTTATATATTTAATCTAAAGATATTAAAATAGGTCAACTAAAAAATCTGTCTTATCAGCATTCGATGTGGAACAACCAACTCCAGTTTACCAATTTTGATAAAATTAAACCTCATCTGTTTACATTGATTTACCTAAAACAAGATAAATATATTAAATTTAATAAAGAACATGAATATTTATCTAAATAAAAAATACTATAAAAAAACAAGTACTTAAATAAAAAACAAAAAACTACACCAAAATTACAAAATATAATGTTTATACGTATTTAAACAAATGACGATTGAATATGAAATATGGATAAATTAAAATAATATATAAATAAGATTCTAACTATCGAGCATATTTAATTATTTGAATAATGATATTTTGATTATTATTTTTATTCATTTATAATATTTGAAAATAAATTATACTATACAAAATAAATTATTGAAAGATGGATAAAAGAAAATAATATATATTATTGATTAAAATAACAAATTATTGTCTTTTCTAAATAAATATTCAAATGATTAGTGGGAGTTATTTATTTTGATAAATTATATGCAAATTAAAAAGGATGCTATAAAAAAAACAAAAAGTAGTTTTGGGGGAAAACATGTAGATAGTCTATATAATATTAAATCTAAGTATAATTTAAAAAATATATATATTCATGACATTTAGAAATTACAAATTCATAGTTTACTAAAAAACTGAATGGATGTTATAATATGTTTTTTACATGAATTAAAATAATCATATTGAATTAAAGTATTTTAATTTTATCATTTTTTTCTTACCATTTTAGTTTCTTTAACCTCTTATGTCTTGTAGTCTAGTATTTTCATTTTTATTTCTGAGCTGATTTTGTTAAATAAACTATCAAAATAATAATAATGTCCTAAATTTTTCTTCACAGCTTTATTACATTGATAAAATCTTAAAATAGGATGTAGTTACAAAGAGAAAATTGAATTACTGATAGAACAAATTTGTTTATAACTACAAAATTTGTTCATAAGTTAACATTATTAACGATTTTTTTCAATAAATTTTGTTATGGGATAGAAAAAAGTTGTTAACAATTATTAATGGTTAAAAATTCGTCAGTAATTATTTGTCAATAATTACTAACGGACAAAAACTATTGGTAATTATCCATCAATAAATATTTATCGATAATTACTTATGAATTTTGGTCATTGATAGAGTTCGTAAATATCAAGATTTAGTTTTATTCTTCGTCATCTTCCTCTATCGTCTTTATCGTTGTCCACCACTGTCTCCATGATGGTCGTCGTTGTGACATTTGTTTGAAGTCGTCAATTAAATTGACATTAATATTATTGAAAGTATTTGTCAATAATTACTTACGAATTAATAATTAAAAATATGTTAGTAATTAGTTGTCAATAATTACTAACGAACAAAAACTATCGGTAATTATCCATCAATAAATATTTATCGATAATTACTTACGAATTTTGGTCGTTGATAAAGTTCATCAGTAAAAATCAAAATTTAGTCTTATTCTTCCTTATCCTCCTATGTCGTCCATGTCGTTGTCAAACATCGCCTCCATGATTGTCGTCGTCGTTGTGATATTTGTTTGAAGTAGTCTTAATAAATTGACATTAACATTGTTTGAAAGTATTATGTATGGAAATCTTAGTCTATCATGTGTCAAAATCTAAGTCATATTCTATTTATAAGTGTCACATGTCAAAATTAAAGGTAGAATATGAATTATATTTTAATAAATGACAAATATAGATTTTGACATACAACACTTTTAAACAACCATGTTAACCTCAATTCAATAAAAAAATGCCACATGAATATTTTTACAAAAATATAGACTCAATTTAGTCAAAATACAAATATAAGAACAAAAAAAAATAAAAATTTAAATATAAAGACTAAATTATCAATTAAACTAAAAATATATATCACTCATACATTAAAGAAATAAAATTTCAGTGAAGTAATATATAATACAAACTCTCTTTACATATTGATAGTTACTTATAATAATCTTCACCTATCCTTAGTTATGTTTTTATTATTTTTAAGAGAGGACATTTTCACATAGAACTTACTTCATGAATTGTGCTGTTTTTATATACATTGTTTATTGACAATTGACAATTGACAATGTCAAACAATTACAACTCAATTCTCACAGGATAACACTTCCAAATGATTTTAATAATGTTGATCATATATATACTGTAAGAAAGAATTTCATTAGTTCATATTCACTCTACCATTTTTCCTTGCTAACATATGAATATTTGTATCAATTATATTAACCTTTATTAATAAATTGCACTAGTTTGAAGATTTAGATGACTAATTCAAATATAGACATTTTGAATTAATGGAAGAGGGGAGGAATAATCTGTTTGTTTCTGGTTATGGTGTAAATTAAGAACTCACACTTCAAATATACTGGGCATGAATGGTAACTAAGTGTAAAAGGATTCAATCCATTTCAATTCTTATTAGAGCTAAACTTGTCGTTAATTAACTAAAATTTAGATATGCATTTTGTTAAAGTGTTGTGTTATTTTTACTTAAAGTAAATTTCATACAATTTTTTGATGTCCACAAAGAGTGAGTTAAACAATGCAACATGAAACATACTTGGTGTCATTTTCTTACTTTGCAGACAAATAAAAAAAAATTACAACAGAATGTTGATGAAAAATATTACTTATATGGTTATTGCAAATTGAATGGAACTTCACTATCCCTTGTCAATCACCACCTATTAACCAAGCCTCCTGCAGGCAAAAACCTGTTGCTCCATCTACAATTACATAAGTAGAAATATAAAAACTTTAGTTTTTATTTTTATTTTATCAACAAATGAATATATTTATATATAACATAACATTAGGGATGCTCTAATCTTTATACAGAAAAATTACATAATTAAACAGTATTACAAAATACTCTAAATATGTTTTGCATTACAATTTTAATAAAAACTCTCTTATTTATAACAATATATAAAGATGATTTTCTCTTTTGTGTCCACATTTCAAAATACCAATTTTACCATTTTAAATATAATTATTTATAAAAAAATTTTAAAATTGACCGTTAATTTTACAAACTATTTTATAAAATCGTTTATCTTTCTGCTCTTCTCTTTTTCTCTAATTATCAACCGTTTTTTTCTCATCTTTTCTGATATATTTTACTTTATTTTTGATAAATATAATTTTATTTTATATATTATAACTTAATAACATTACATTATCATCACTTAATAATATGATATCATGTATATTTAAAGAATACTTACACACAAATACGACAATGTCTGTATTTACACTGGTACCTACTTAAAACAATATTATATAGTAGTAAAACTTAAAAATTACACCTATGTATAAAAGCAGTCATATATTACAATTAAAATATAACAATCAGATTTATTACATCCAAATCGAAATGTTTCACCTTTGAGTTTGATGTATGATATAAATGCATAATTTTTTTTTTCTTTACATGTTTTATTAAGGTTTGATCGTTATATTAAGTTGGTGAAAAAAGCACTTGTATAAATATGCCATAATGTAAAAGTACTATATGCTCCATTCCCTTACCTTAAAGAGAGTTTCAAACTTGCTTTTCATCAAGGAACACTCCTGTTTTATTTCTTGTAAGGTTTTCAGACACCTGAAAACCAAAATGTATTTTTCTATTTAGCATGACCAAAGTTTAGTATATAAATTTACAATGATATTTCTAGAGATCTGGTAAGATATATAAAACTCTTTTATTTCAAAAAAGATTACTCTAAATATTAAAACTGAGAAAGAAAAGAAAAAAAAAAAAAAACTCTGCACCATCTGCTGAACTTCAAGATGTGTCAGTTAATATATACACAGTATATAGAAACACTTTGATGGTTAATTATTCAGAGCTTACCCTTCAACATTTTGTTCTTCACAGTAGTTTCTGAAGGCAATGCACACTTTCTGAACTCTCTGTGCACCAATGCTGCGTTTCCCAACAATCCAATAACCTTATCAAAACACTTTTTTTTTTTTTGTGTCGAATCCTCAGGAGAGTATATTTTATTATAACACAAAGATGAAAAGTAAGCAAAATTTTGCTATATATGTACTATGTATCAAACACTTGATACTCATGATCAGTATCATATATGATTCAATCATTTGACATTCAAAATCATTGAAGCTGTAGAAGGAAGGATGACGAAACTGTCTTTTTTTAAAGAATTTATTGTGTAATTCAGAACTATCTGATAGCAGAACCTACTTAATAATTTGTTTGTGTTTCTAAGTACAAAAGGTAGTTCAGTCATTGATTTTATGTACTTCTCTCTAAGTGGGGTAAAAAAAATTATATAAGTCCTTAGTTATGTGAGTATGATACTCTTTTTTTTTTATAAAGTTCGACAAAATTTACTTTTTAACATATATCAAACCTTTTTTTTAAATTAAATTAAATTTTTCTTTTATTTATTAAGGTGTTATTACATGTGTATTATCAAAAGTTTGTCATATTAAAAAATAATTTTCCTTAGTTATGTGGGGCTTGTGTTTTTGCAATGGAACTAAAATAATCCTTGCAACTGTTACAAAATAGTGTGATGAAACAAGGACATCACTTACTAAAAAGGTGCAGCAGATTGACCCTTCTTCCACCAACTTATGGAAAAATAAAAATAAACCCTCCAAATTTTACACTATTTAAAAGTTCTAGCAAGCTGAAATGAGTATATTTTGTGAGATTTACGTTCACTTAAACATGGTAAATTCATTATATTTCTATTTGATATGAAATCTAAAATACGTTATGTTGAGACATATGCATATCAATTGTGAGACAAAACATATGGTATATATATGAATACATGTTAAGTGAGAGTAGATATTAATGGATAGTTCAGTAACGGTACTACAGTGAATGATACAAGAAATCTAACAAATAACAAATTTCACTAGAATATGTTTCAGATGATTCTAAAACCATCTTAAAAAATAACTTTAAACTTAACTCAACCTTACAGATCTCGTACTATTACCTGGAGCTGCTACCTTTCAATTGATGAACATGAGCATCCATCCTTTTGAAATCAATGTTATCCAGTGCTCTGTTTGGGGAAGGAATGAGCATTCATTGAGAAAGAGATTGGTGTGAATAAGAAGAACAAATTGGTGTGTCCTTACAGTGTGTTTGCGAGTTCATTGAGAAGCCTCTCTGCATCCTCAAAGAAAAGAGTGACCACTTCAACCACAAACTCTGGGTTGCTTTCATCTTGAAGTTGCTGAAGCTCGTTAAATTGATCATCCAAAAAACCCTTCTCAAAGAAACAAATCCTCTTGAAAAAAAAATAGAGAGATGCAGTAACAGAAAATAGTAATAAGAACATAGCTTATGAGATGTGAAACTTTATTTTCTGCTTACCTCATCAAACAGGGAAGAAGTGAATTCAGCCAATTGTCTCTGAAGCTGAGACAAACCATACATTGTTGTTCTTTTCAAACTTAAACTTACAAGATCTTAAGCAATTATGTTGTCTTCCTTCTACTTCCTACTTTATATAATTTAATAATCTCTGTTTTTTTTCCCATAAACATAAACATGTGTGTGTGTCTGTACAAGGTGTTGAATATTCCATTATCATGGTAATTAATATTAGTTTTATAATAGAATATTTTTCTCTTTATCATATATTTATGTTGTTTAACATAGAATGTTTTGATAAGATTGCTGATTATAATTAAAGGTTTATTATTATTGTAGCAGAAACTTGAAATGTGAATAGAAACTTATTAAAAGAAAGAAATATTTTCTTTGAGCTAAAATGATTATGCTAATTAACACATTATTTATTATATATTTTAATTTTGGTAAAATGGATATATTAATTAATAACTTTTTTATTGTGTGTTTTAATTTTTAAATGAATAAACAACTTGTTTTTGAAATAGTTCATAATAAGTTAATTGTCAAAAATTTATTTTAAATTTATTAATTTGCTTAATGCATTATTTGCTGAATCTACCATCGAGTATTCTAATCTTCATTAATACAAGTTAATTTTAATATTTCAATTTTAAATTCAAGAATTTAACATGATCAAATAATTAATTAATTTGAAGTTAAATGTTATTGTATTATTTTTTATAATCCAAAATATAAATAACACAGAGGTAAAATCTAGAAAATATTTTTCTTAAAATATCTATTCCAATTTTATTTCAGTTTTGAAATTGTTAAATAGTATAAAAATAAACAAAATAACAATCACATTATACACGACGAAAAAGATTAAATAGTTAAAATTTAATTAAAAAGTATACATTTTTTTGAACACCTAGATAAAAATAATAATAAAAAAAGAATTAAAAAGATTCAAATTTTCTAAGTAGTTTCAAACTAGATTAAGTTTAATTTAAGATAATGAAATAAGAATTTAATTTAAGTATTTCTTACTTGTTTATGTGAGGTGTCCAACATTAAACAATAATGTTTAGATTATAATAAACTAAACTTTCTCTATTTTCTTCATAGTATATTCTACTATAACTTAGGATGGCTTAAGGTCTGACAGATTATATCAATTTTTTATTTAACACGGTCTAAAAAACTGATTTGTTAATACTAACTAATTTTTAATTGATAGTTTATTGTTAGTGTATATACGCCAAATATTATGGAATATTTTAAAGATATTTATAATTAATATTTTATGGTATAATAATATGTTGTTAGAGATTCTATTCCTAAACAAAATTAGTTTAGTATTATAAATATATAATTTATTATTATATTTTGCTACATATTTAAAATATTATAATAATAATAATTTATTATGTAATATTTTTAAGATATTATGATATATTAATCGATTATTTGTTATTTTTAAGATACAATATTTTATTATCTAAGACGATAATCAAAATCCGATTTTTTCTACAAATGTAATACAGGGTCAATCTTAACATGACGCAAGAAATTGGGTATGCAAATTTTTAGATATAAACTATGTTAGGGAAACATTTAACTACCAAATTAATCTAATCTAAATGCTAACCACTACTATAGTTTTAGGAGGAATTGAACTCGTGGTCTTGATTTTGATACCAATTGTTATGATTGCTCACTACTAGACAACAACTATAATTATTATTCAATTATGATCCAATCCATTTGGTCTCTGTCACGGGAGACCTGTCTTGACTCTGATACCAATTGTTAGGATTAAGCGTTTATTACTAGACAAAAAACTATAGCTATTAATCAGGGTGCAACTCCTTCTACTTAAAAGTGTAACAAGCCAAGCGCCACGATTCAATTGTGACCCGATCCACACTTGAACTCTGCCATAAGACAATTGATATCACATGCAATCATCTTCTCCTTAGTAATTGTCCTACTAAAAATCCCACTTAATAAACTAAGTGATTAGCAACTTCTAATGCATGTCTATATAACTATAAATACTCTACTCCTTAGCTAGAAATACTGCTATGAAAGGAAGTAAATTAGGAAGTAACGATGTAAAACACTTTAGTTCGACTCTAATTGAATTTATAGAAACAGGAATGAATTAAATTGATGTTCTTACATACATAGATTACAAAATTAGAACCCTATGCTTCAAAATAAATTGAGGAGTGATTAGAAAACTAAAACGAACACAATTTAAGCCTTAGAATGCGAAATCGAAAATAAATAATTTTTTTTATATTTTATCAAATTTAGTAAATCAGTCCATTCAATTTATGAAATTATCATAAAGCGAATTGAGTTGAATTAGTAAAATTCTTACCAATCTAATTAATTACTTATGATGATGAGATTAATTTAATTAATAGTTTTTGCAGTTGGAAAATTGTCATTCCAAATGATTTTATCCATTCTAGGAAACCAGTCATCTCAAAAAAGAGTTTTGTGGCTAAAATTTTCTAATAAATTTTAGTTAATAAATATTTTATGAAATTGACATGAAGTGAGAGAGTAAACAATAATAGATAATGTTGCCATGTTGAGGCGTGCCTTAATAAGCACGAGCTGTCTGTTAGAGCCCCATCACTCACTCATATTCACATATTATACTATTTTATTTATTTATATGACTTGTTTTTAAAAAGTTACAATCAATTACGAAAGCATTATCTTTTATGATTTTTAATATAAGAAACTATTAACATAATTCCATAAACTACTAAAAATAATTAATTTTCTTTCTAAATAGGGTTATCATTATATTAAATTTACCTGTATTATTAAGGACTTTTAAACTTTTCTTATAATACAATGATAATATTTAATAGAACAAACAGCAAAAAAACGTAATATTTTATAGAAAATACAAAAATGTAATATTGAATTGATAGGAATTCACAATATATAAATATAAATATAAATATATATACATATACATAGAATAGAAATGAAAGGAGTGTGTTGATAATAACAAGGTAACAACAAAGATCTGTACGCTGACTACTAAACAGGAGCAGCAGATCATGCGAACAAAATTCTACTCTCTCCATTTTTTTATAGAATAAAAATAATGACTTTTACTTTTTTTATTTTTCTTTTTTATTTTTTGATTGATATGATTTAGCATGGATAATTAATTAATGTATTATTATATTTTTTTTTTACAAGAATTAATGATCTATATTAGATCACGTTAGAAAATAAAAAATAGTCTAAGAATTATGAATCATATAATTTTCTTTCTCATATTATATATTACATGCTATATTACTCTCTTTTTTTTTGTGATACAATTGAAAACAAATGGGTAAAACCAGTATATTCAGTTAACTAAAACTGCATCAAACAAGGTTAACAGACTAAATATATATATATATATATATATATATATATATATATATATATATATATATATATATATATATATATATCATGAGAGAGAATTATTAACTAAAGTAAAGTGATACTAAAAAAATTTCAAAAAGTGTCATATGGAAAACATTGAAAATAGGTATAAAATTTTCATTGCTTATATGTTAGATGAGGATTAGTACCATTATAGGTTGGATTTGGATGTACAAAAGTGGAATGAATGGTGTATAACATGTAAATAATAATTGAAGATTTTGAACACTGACCACTCTTTGTCTTGAACTTCAAATCAATCTCGTGTTCTTCATGCCAATCCATCACAGTGGAGACAACCACAACTGTGGCACCATTATTTGACACATTTCCACCTATTACTACTGCTGCACATTGCCACGGGAACACCCCAACAAAACAACAAACATATGTATCTCAATCAATATCTAAATCCATGCCTATCGTGATGGATTATTTTCGTGATGGATTATTTTCGATTCACTCGTTATTATTAGAGAAATTCTTTTCAGTTTCTTTTCTTCCATTTATTCATATTTTTAGATTCACATTTGAATTTTGATTAGAACATTGAAATTTTTTATATATATTTTTCATGCTAAAATATATACATCTCAAACACAATAAATCTCATTTGAATAAATTTTTAAGTGATTTTTATATCATTTTAAAAATTAAATTTAAGTTTAATTCAATCTTACATATAAAATTTATATAATGAAATTTTATATCCATATATTATAAACTCTGAAACTTGAACATAAATTCATTAAATAGCAAAAATATGGTAATCACAAATTTGAATTCACGTTACATTGGCTCCATAATAAGTCACTTCACATGGCGAAAAGTAAAGCGATAAAGAAAAAGAGATCCTTCTGTGCCATTGGTCATTTTTTTTCTTTAAGATTAAGGTTTTCTATTATTGAAATTGACTAGAACTACAAAGTGCAAACAGAGCAATAGTTTGCCACAAATTCAAATTTCAGACATCAAATCGGTCACATGTTTTTGCTTTATTAGAAAACTTTCAAACATGGGCCAAAGAAGAAATGTCAATTTGCCAATGGCTTCTTTCTAGGAATGGAACATTTCAGTGACATGTAAAGTTTCTAAAACAATTATGTTTTCCACATCTTCAGAATAAATTTAATTAATTAAGATCATAATTTTTATACGATTTCCAATTATTAGAATGGAAAATTTTACTTTAAGCAATTCTTTTTTTGGAGAGAAAGACGATGATTGCTTGAATGAGGTCAATTGAGAAAAGTATTTCTCTCAACTTATTTTTATTTATACTTGAAAACTTTTATGTACAGATACTTTGTTTCAGATTCCTAAGTTTTGAGAAACTTACTACTTGGACTTGAAAAGTTTGTTTTGAAGATATGCATCGTAAGTAAGGAAAGCTATTTACGTTTTTTCTAAAGAACTTTAGGATAGATGATTTGAATGTGAAGGTAACATGATCACAATATTTTGAGTTTTATGTTTGTGATTGTTTGAGTGTTTTGATAAATGATTGTTTAAAATGTTTGAATTGAATACTCTTATTAATATGTTGAGCTAGTAACTATATTACACATGTTAAGTATAAAGTTTTCCTAAATTGAGTTTTGAGGACATGATTAAGATAGGTATAGTAAATTTCTACTTGATGGTCTAACATGTAGTGAGAAGTTGATGGAGGAGTTCTTACACATCATGATATAAGTTGATGTGTAGATACTTAAGTTATGTTGAAGTGTATTTTGGAATAGTTACATGTTGTAGAGGTCTTTTTTGTGGTTTATAAGGTAAAATTGCATCCACTTATATATTGTAAATTGACTTTATATGTAGTCGATGTGGAACTTTTAATAAGATTTTAGTTTTGTTAAAAAATTGATTCGACCCACCTAAAACTTGACTTATTAAGCTACACTCATGACTAATCAAGGTAGTCTCACTAGATAAAATAACTCAGTATAATACTAATTTTTAGCCTTGTGAGCTCATAACCCATTGCAAAAATAACTAAGAAATTAAAGAAAAGCTTAATGTGTAATGTTTCTTGTCGTAGACATTTCTTCACCACTTCTTTTACTCTCTCTTAGTTCGAATTGTTCGTAGAGAAATATCCAAACCTTGTTTTCTGTGACTTGTTTCGTGTTTTGATGTATTTTATATTTTCTAAATGAGGAGATTTTGATCATTATGTTAGTTATGGTGATAAGGAAAAGGCTGTATGGGAGATCTTATTTGATTTGAAGGAAAATACATATTTTTTGGGCTAAAAAAGGGCTAAAACTTCTTGCACCCCTTCAAATTTCACCACCCACCCCATCTAACACTTCTCCGAAAATGTTTCCCATAAGAGGGGAAGCGGTTGATTTCCGGAATGGTTTATTATGTTCCGGAAAATGAAGTCCTAAAGTGATAAAATAAGTGATGGGTATAGCAAGGAAATGATAGGGAGCATGAAAAAGCTGATGCTTATAGTTTATTACTTTTTTCTATGCGAAGGACGATCACTTTACATTTTATTCTAACTTCCTTGATTGATTGGTCATGCACTTAGCTCACCAATATGTTTCTTTGTGCAGTACATGTGTTTGATAAAATGTGAAAACATCTTATCTTATCTATTTTCTAGACTGATAAGAGGTTGTTTGTTATACTGTTGAATCTCTTGCACTGAACATTGGTGGCTTTTGTAGCACCTAACATCGGATGCGAATGATATTTATTGTTCACATCGAGTTTTATTTTATTTTTAATGATAAGCATAATTTTTGAATGTGCGAAATAATTGAAAATGTTATTTGAAATGCTTTCAAGTGAAAAAAGTTGGGGAGTTAGAACAAGATCATTTGAGCTAAGAATGTTGTATTCTGGAATTAATATGTTCTAACATTATAGTTACAAGAAATGACTCGAATAATGTGTATACTTTTTTAAAAGAAGATAAGAAAGGATTATAATGCTTTACAAAGATAGTATGAAAAAACTTGAGTGTGATGTTTGAAGTTTGAAAAATTATTGTACGAGATATGAGATACTTTTGTTCATAAATTTGAACAATAGCTAATCATTTTATATTTATGAGTACGGTTAATGAGACCAAAACATATCACATGACTTTGATGTCGAATATAATAATGACTTAGTGGTAAAATTAGAAGGAAAGGTGAGAAAGGTTGTGGGTTGAACTCTCTTCACAAACAAATACTAATAAAAAAAAAGGTAAAACTCCGAGTGGACTTTTTGTGGTCGTATGAAACTCATTCAACAAAATAGGAATCCACATTAATTTTTTCAGATAATACTAGTCTATTTTTATAGTAAAGCACACCATTTTTATAGCTGAAAGTGAGAAACAATAAGGAATTTTCAGAGACCTTGGATGATCTTGACTAGCCTCGGGTACAAAGAGAATGGACAAAAACAAAATCTAGATTTAAGGATGATTTCTCCTAGTTTGGTAGATAGTCAATTTTCATAATAATAACAAAGAACTAAGTGTAAGTTTTTATATCCCTCGTTTCCTCCTTTAAGTAAAAAGGTCCAATAGTGTATCTATATTGAGTTTTCAATGCTATATAAGATGTATGCTTTTTTAGGCTCTTTGATTGTTAAGAAGAAAGACGGGAAGTAGAACAACAATATATGTAAAGGGAGGGAACTTTAACCGTTGTTATCCAAAATACTTTAACAGATTTTAGGATTATTCATTTGCTGAGCTTTCAAAATACACTGATGTTATATATTAAAAAAGTTTTTAATATATTTTAAAATATCAAAATCAATACATCAGTGTAAGTGTATTTTGAAGGCTCAGCAGAAAATCCAAATTTGATACAATAACACAATAAAGTTTTTAATATGATGTTCTTAGTTCTCAAGAATCCAAGGCAACCTGATTAAGCCAATTGAGAACACTTAGATAGCTCCTTGAGTTGTATTCTTGTGCATCTTGTTACTCCTCTCAGTATGTTCCATGACATAGTCATCACCTCTTAGCAGTATTGCAATCTGCACCCAACAGAGAAAATGTCATCAATCTTTTCTTAAAACAAAGTTAATTAATATATAGTTATAATTACAGGAACAAACAATATCTTAGTTCATCATCATTAAGGTTACAGTATTGCAACGTTCTAGGTTGCATACTTACCTGACTCATGCTGGGGCGTAAGATAGGAAATTGCTCAACACACAGAGATGCAGTCAAAACTACACGTTCCATTTGTTCCCAGTCATAATCATCACCCAGAGAAGGATCAACAAGGTCCTTAATATTGTTAGCTACCAATAAAGGCTTTGCCTATAACACAAGAAATCACAATGTGATGAGTCCCCTAAGCTAGTAAACTTAGAGGTTCTTTTACATATATGAGTCAATTTTGTCTAGATATTACGAAAATGGGAAAATCAAAAAAATATTACTGATCATGAGTTAAGTCGTGTGGACTAACGACGACTTCAAAAGCAAAGTCGTAAGGACTCTACACGACTCCTTCTGAAAAAGTGAAGTAATAACAAAATATTGTCCACATATATAAACAAATTTGTCCAAATGTTACAAAAATGGGCAAGTAAAAAAATATTACTAGTCATAGATTAAGTAAGTGGAAAGTTATGAAGACGCTATAAGACTTCTTCTAAAAAAGTAAAATCATCGTGTTAATAATAACTTTTGAAAAAGTGAAGTAGTCTAATAACTTTCGTTTTAGAAGTCGTCATGTATTCATACAACTTAGCTCATGACCAATAATATTTTACTAACGTGTCCATTTTAGTAATATCCGGGCAAATTTGCCCTACATATGTAAAAAAAAAAAAAAACTTAGTTGATATATGACGTAGCCACGACTTGGGAGAATGACTTACCCATAACACAATACTGTCGTTTAAATGATCCAAAGCATGACGCCCAGTTATAATCTCCAGAAGTAAGACTCCAAAGGAATAAATATCAGTTTTTTCGTTTACTATGCCATGCATCACATACTCAGGAGCAAAATACCTGTCAATTAAATGATGAGGGGGAAGTGTTAAGTCATGAGAATGATAATTAATTCTCAAAATATAGGTTTAGAAGTTTAATGTATGTATGTATGTATTTGCTTACCCCACTGTGCCTTCAAATTTTGGTACAATATGATGAGTACATGGTTCTGGTAGCCATTTTGAGAGCCCAAAATCACAAATCTGGAGAAATTTCAACTGGTCAGAGTGCAAAGTTTCACCACCAGCCAAGGTTAACAATGCCTTATTTTATTAACTCTATATTCACTAATAAATACCTGTGGCTCAAAATTCTCCGTGAGCAAAATATTTTCTGATTTAAGATCTCTATGAATGATTCGCCTTTGACAAATCTCATGAAGATAGAGAAGGCCATCTGCTATCCCCAAAATAATTTTATACCTTTTGCCCCAATCTAAGGTATTTTTATTAGGACCTAAGTATTTCATAAAAAGTAAAAGGTAATCAGTAAGTACATTCAAACAAAAAAATTTTGAAGCAAGATCTTGAATTTGACTTTTTTGAATGAAATATAGCTCTTGTACAGAGAGATTTCACCATTCTCCAACAAATATAGGTCATTGACAAATACTTTACACTTGTACTATGGTAAAAAAAGAAGAAAGCTTTCACATAGGAAAATAGTACAATTATTAGAATCAAGTACACACCATGAAGAAGAGATCCTAAATTTCCCAAAGGAGATAATTGGAACACAAGGTACATTCCCCCTTCTACTCCAAATCCAATAAGCATTGCATTATTGGGGTGGTCAACATGAGCAAGAATTCCTAACTCAGATAGAAGAACTGATATTCTGTCTTCAGCAGTCCCTCTTCTCAGTTGCTTAACTGCTATTAGTTGCCCATCTTGCAGGCTACCCTTATAAACATAAGCATAACCACCTCTTCCAATTATATTCTCTACAAGTAAAAGGAAGAACAAATTCTACATGGTCAAATTGATGCATTTTTTATCAAGCAATAACATACTCCCTAATAGCAACTACACAACAAATACTTATCAAACTAACGTTACAGTAAACTCATTTTTTCTCTAGTGCATTCATTGTTTTCTAATCTTATCTTGTCTAGTGTATCCATTCAGGCAACATATAATAGACTCATGTCAATTTGGGAGCATATAATACTTGTTTCTACATTATAGTCATAATTTTGACATTAGTTTACTGTATATATATGAGACATTAAACCAAACACAAGCTGTAATTTTCTAAATTTATTTCTATCTAGTTTGGTATGTCTTGTTACCTGGTCCTAATGTAACTACATTATTGCTAGCTAGCTAAACTACAAGAAAAACAACTGGTTTGAGAATAAGGTTAAACTACAAACCATTGCTAAAATTGTTGGTTGCATGTCTCAGATCAGAAAGACTGAAATTCACCAAAGTTCTAGAACTGTGTGGATTGCATTGAATAATGTTTTTGCCAATGCTTTTGCTTTTAGGCTTTGTTCTTTTTGACAAACAACTTGGAGAAAAAGATGGTAGGTGCTCAATTGATCTTATTTTGCACGGTTTAAGTAACTTCTTCCTCCTCCGATGAAACTCAGTCGTTGGACTTGGATTACCACCAGCCAATTCAGGTGGTTGATGAGATTTGTCAGTGTCACTAATGCATTCTTCAAAGAGCTCTCTTAGAGTTACCACACTTTTCTCTTCCTCCGAAAGAATTTCTCCAGAGTCTGGAAGAGAAAAACAAAAATGAACATTTTTAGCACAGGAAAGGCTGGTGGAGAAGAAACTAAACAATGTGAAAAGGAAACACAATATATTAAAATCACAATAATGAAGGAGATTGGGGAGAAGCAGAGATAGAAAACACAATGCCTCGTTTTTTTTGCTTGTCATCAGAAGCATGACCAATTGGTACCATCTTTAATCTATTCGCACAATTTTTTCTTTACTATTCCTGCACGTAATCACAAACATTAGCAAAACCATTGTTCCCTCTTAGTGTGGTATGATTCTTGTGTCTATGAATCAAAGAAGCAGATTAGGAAAGAAACAAGAGTCACAAACAACAAAAGTTAATACAATAATAATACTTAACACCAATAATAATAATCATAAGTGTCTGTGTTTGACTGAATTCCTGAACATGTACCGAACATAAATTCAGTCATTGTTAAATTATTTGACAAGCAACCATTAAAATATCATGCACTGGTTTTAATAATTAATAAATAATAGTAAAAATAATCAAAACAAAGCAATGAAAGATGAATTACCCAAGAACATTTATGGCAAATATCCGGGCCAATATATTTGGGTATTTCGTATATTATATTTTGAGTCATTCCCATGACATCGGGATATTTGTTGAGTTTACAAAATACACTAGTCAACCCAGGATAAGACGGCAAACCAAGATGTCAATCACATCAACTTCTATGTTAGTACCATTCGCTTGGACATTCTCTTTCAGAACATCTCCCATGCTGACCAATTGCGATATGAATTTTTAGTATATTCATCTCTTAAGTTTACACAAAATGTGTTCATTTCCTTCTTCGGTGAATCCTACTTGTTGATCCATATAAACATTTCTTTTAAATCCCCATTCAGAAAAACAGTTTAAACATTCATTTGATGCAACTCAAGATCATAATAAACTACTAATGTCATGATAATTCTAAAAGAATTTTTCTTAAAAACTGGCAAAAATGTTTTCTTATCGACAATACCATCTTTCTAAATAAAATCTTTGGCAACAAGTCGGGCTTTATAATGTTCGATATTGCTTTGAGAGTCACGCTTATTCTTAAAGAACCATTTACATCTAACTCTCTTGCACCCTTTTGACAATTCCACAAGATTCCATACGTCTTATTGTGTTATTCATTTAAGTTCATCTTTCATGGCATCTAACCACTTATCATCACCATTAATGACTTTTGAAAGTGAAATTGGATCATTATCAATATGTCGCAACCTAAAAATCGCCAACAGGACGATGACCAAATAATCATTTTAATAAATAAATATTTTAGAACAGGAGTTGTCACCATAATTTATCATGAAAAACCTAAAACAAGAATGGTATGCGAAACCATTTTGAGTTCAGGAGTGGGTGGGTTACATATGGAGATAGAGGAGGTATTAGCATCCCATCCGTCCGTTCTAAGGGGATCCCTTTAATTAAATGTGCAAAACTAATGAGATTTTCAAATATTTGTTTTTTCCCCAAAAATCAAATAAAACAAACAAAAATATGAATAAAGAAAACATTTTTAACATTTTTTAATTATTTAGAAAACCTTAATTTGATTATTTATTTTAAATTTTTTAATATATTTTTTAGTTATCAAGTGAATCTGAACATGATAAAAAAAATTTATCATAAAGGAGGTTCGTGACTAGACATGATGATTATATTTTTTAATTATATAAAAAGTTCAACTATCAAGTAAATTCGAGACTTAACATAATAATCAAATTTTATTTAATAATCAAATATTTAATTATCAAGTAAATCCGAAACTTAATATGATAATCATATTTTATTAAGAGTGAAGATTTAATTATTAAGTAAGTCTGAACTTTAACATGATAATCAAATTTTATTTAAAAGTGAAATATTTAAATATCAAATAAGTCCAAGACTTAACATTAAAATTAAATTTAGCTAATAGTTTATATTTAATTATCGAATAAATACGAGACTTAACATGATAATCAAATTTTATTTAAGAATTTAGATTTAATTATTAAGTAAGTATGAAACTTACATTGATAATCAAATTTTATTTAAAGATTTATATTTAATTATTAAATAAGTTCGAGATTTAACATGATAATCAAATTTTAGTTAATATTAAATGAAAATTATAATTAATAAGTAAATTCAAGACTTGATAATTAATAATTTTCAATAATATAAAAAAACGTAATTTTGATTTAAAGAGACAAATGGATTTATAGGTGAAAACATAAAACCTAGATAAAAACATGAAGCAGGGGTCATGAATAGCAAAACAACTGCAAATAGTATGAGCATGTGTAAGCTTTGAGACGAGGGATGCAGGTATTAAAATACAGGGTGCGCAAAGTAACATGAGTGTAGTCCAATTATTAACACATGAGTGTGTGAAGTTTAAAATGGGGGTACATAAAGCAAATTAGCTTTTATCCAATTCTTTTTCTGCCAGGGGTTTGTTCATCATTTTATTCTTCTTTTTTATTTTTATTTTTTCACTTATTCATCATTTATTTTATTTTTTTATTCTGAAAACATAAAAAACCTAAAACTAATACATAGTCCCTAAAACTAAAGCAAACACTCAGCCCCTCCTTTCACCAACTCACAACATCATCTTCTCCATCCAACCCTAACCTCTCTTAGGACACTTCCATGGCCACCAATAACAACTCCGGCCACCATCAATCACCAATCACCGGCAACCACTCCGACGTCATCCACATTCCGAGCTTCTTGTCCATTCCGATTCGAGGTTCAATTTGCGTCTTTATCTTCGACGCACCTCTGTTGTCCCTGCACGCCTTTTCTCGCCACCGACTATGAATCCGGCCACCGTCGAGGAACTTCACCAGCAACCATGGTCTCCAAGCCGTCATTCAGGCCAAGGCTACCACAGCATCCGGCGATGTTGCCGGAAATGGTCTTCTTCCTCACGAGACTCACCTTCTTCATCATTAATCCTGGCCTTAATGTCATCGCTGACCAGTGCTGACCAGTGCCACTTCGAGATTCATCGAGATTCTCCGGCAACGCCTCCATTGCTAGAGACAACCTCCGAAACCGCCGGTGTCCGCACAATCAAAATCCTTTCAATAAAATTCGTGGCGATACCACTCGTGATCGAAATCAAGCCACCACAACGTTTCTCATCTTAAAAAAAAAATCATCTAGTTCTCTGTTCTCCTTTTTTTGTTTTTGTTTTTCATTCTAATGAGGGTTTTTCTAGATTTGAGTTGTGTATATAATTTTTAGTAGTGTTTGTGGATTGATTATAGGAGAATGTGAATTGGCATTCAAAGCACTCATAACAATCAAACATCAAAAGCCAAATTCGAAAGAAAATAATCAATTATGCACAGGATATTGATGAATAGCAAGAAATTAGAACATGTACCGTGATTATTCTTCCTCTGTTTCCAAAATTTCAATGCTCTTTTCTCTTCAACCTTGTTTCTACTATTCTTAGAACTCTTTCTCCTCGACGTGCGGTTGACAATTACAGAGCAAGCACCGCTAAGATGACTTAAATGGATATGGTGACGAATAAGAACGGTGGTGGAGAGGTTCCCACGGTGGTCATGAACTGGAAACAATGGCGATGGCTCAGGAGAAGAATGAAGATGCGACCAGAAGATGAACTCCTCCAAATCCTGCCATGAGTGCTGCTAGGGTTCACTCCCTCCAATTCCTAAAATCCTTCGCCTCCTTTCCTTTTCCCCCTCATTTGTCTGTTTCTTCGAATTTTCCCCCACAAAACTCCAGAAAAAAACCTCTCTCTCTTTCTTCTCCTCTCTTTTATAATGTCCCAGGCAAACGTGTTGGTTTAGATGCTAGTTACATGAGGGTTCTTAATGATAAATGAAGCGTCACTGTATGATTATTGAAGCATGCGAGTTAGTTTGATAAGTGCAAAGTGCAGTGTGTGAGTGAACATCAGTAGTGAGTTACGTGTGTGAGTTAATTTAATAAGTGTGCATGAGTGTGCGGCACAGTGTGTGCGATTAAAATGAGGGTTCTAAGTGCTTGAGATAAAATATAATCAAGCACTGATCTTAATATTTGATGGTCTTGTATCACTTAAAAATTTAATTTAAAATTAATAGATAATTTAAATACACCTAAAATATTAATAGCTCAAATATTTAATAATAAGCAAAACTTTTAAATAAATATTAACATTAGATGCATTTTAAATAAAGTGAATTATTAATATGAAAATTTTATCTATTTTTTTATAATTAATTTTTAATTTTAAAGAAAAATAATATATATATATATATATATATATATATATATATAATATAAATAAATAAAGATGATTTTTTTATTTACATATTTTATAAATTTAATTTTATCTTTATTGTTAACCGACTTTTTAATAATAACTATTATATTAAATTTAAAAGAAAAAACTGTCTTGAGTTTGATTTCTTTTATTAATTTATAATTTTTACATTAATACTCATATACCTTTTATTATTACTTTCAGTATATTTTTTTAACTCAAAAAATACAAAAACGTGTTTCTGAAGAAATATATAAAACTTTTTATTATCACATTCTTTGCCAACAACCTCGAAGAGCGGGGATACAAAGTTTATAGTGTATTGTTCTCTTGTCGTGGTTACCACTAAAAACAAAACAAAAAAAAGTGAAAAATTAATATAAAATAAGTATATTAATTTACATGTTCCAGGTTTCTTAGTTTTCTATCTGTTTTAATTAATTTTCTATCTGTTTGTATGTTCTAGCTTAATTATCTATTTAAATATTAATTTTTAATTTTTATTTACCTTAAACGAGTTTTTCCATTACACATTGCTTAAAAGTTTTTTCATTCCTTAATTTTCAAATTCGTATGGTATGACGTTTCTCATAAAAGTTATGTTCTAATGATAAACTTAAATTACAAACACTTAATTTTGTTTATGTTTATATTTTATTTATTGTTATTTTTTTTATTTTTAAATTATTAAACGAGTTTTTTACTAAATTAGTCTATTATTTTCATATTTATCAAAATGAACAGATATTTTAAAAAAGTTGTCAAGTAAATTGTTTTTAACATAATTTTATTGTGAATGAGCTGTGATAGAGTAATACGATTTTATTTTAAAATATTTTTAAGTTAAAGTTATGTTAAAATGACAATTTTAAATCGATAGACTTTAAACTCAAATTATACTAAAGCGATACAATTTTAGTTGATTTCAACTTAAAATATTTTAAATTAAAGTTGTGTGAATTAAACATATTTTAAACTAAGCATCTTTACAATAAAATTATATTACTTTGACACAACTTATTTATATACGTAATATTTTTAAGTTACATATTTTAATATATTTTAAAAAATGCCAAATTAAGCATGTGACAGTATAACATTTTATTTTTTAATTTAAAATTGAAGCTGCAAGAACCTCGTGCACACATAAAAACGAAAAAGAACAGAAAAGATCTAACTATGTGTTTGTTTTGCCAACGAAGACTGCGAAGTGCGCGACGCTGTCCAACAAAGGCTGTTCATTCATATCCAAACTCGACTTCGTTCTCATCATCATGTCGTTTTGGTCAACGCCATTCATCACCAACCTCTTTCTTTTTCTTTCTTTCTCTCTCTGAAGTAACCCTTTTAAACCCTCTGAATGAACCTATCTCATATTTCCTCTGCTTCTCATAGAACGCAAAATATGGAAAACAAAACCACTGAACCAAACGATTTTACAAGCCCTCTTCTCCCTACAAGTTATGGTGCCCATGATGTTGGCGTTGACTTTCTGGAAAAGAGGCACAACGAAGCTTCTTCCGTTCCAACTACTCTTATACTCACCACCCTCGTTGCTGTTTTTGGTTCATATGTGTTTGGCTCTGCTGTGAGTTACTGTTTTGTAGTTATCTTTTCAATTAAAAAAATTGTCTTTCTTAAGATGGTTGAATTTATGATGGCTATCTTAAAGTTGTGGTATGAAGGATGATTTTTTAGTGCTTGATAAGGTAAGAACGGTTCGTTTAATTGAGTAATGAATGGCTTAAGTTGTGGTGTGAATGGTGATATTTTATTGCTTGATAATGTAAACATGGTTGGCTGAATTTTATAATGGCTATCTTAATTTGTGGTATGAATGGTGGTTTTTTATTGTTTGATAATGTTAAAATGGATGGTTGGATTTTTGCATCGACTATTGTGGTATGAATAATGATTTTTCATTGGTTGATAATTTTAAAATTGGGTGGGAATCAAACTCTAACTCAAAGTTACTACAGTCAGATGAATACCTTGTTAATTTTGCAGATTGGGTACTCATCACCTACTCAATCTGGAATCATGCGTGATCTCAATCTCGGAGTGGCCCAGGTTTGAATTGAACCTTTGTTTTTATAACATTTGTTGCACATTGTTGTTCCTGGCTATCATTTGATTGATTGCTTCTATTGATGGCCAAACCTATGCAGTACTCAATTTTTGGTTCTATATTGACTATTGGAGCTATGATTGGTGCTGTTGTTAGTGGTAGAATAGCAGATTATGCAGGTCGTCGAGTTGTAAGTCAAAGCATTGCTGCTTAATTCTGGTTTCAGTGTTGTTGTTGTTGTTATTCACCTGAGATTACCCTGTGTTTTACTGAGCAGGCCATGGGGTTCTCCCAGATTTTCTGCATCTTGGGATGGTTTGCCATAACATTCTCAAAGGTTTCTCATTAATTTCTTCCTCTTTATTTTCAATTTATCAAGTTGCACTGTCAGTGATAGTTGAATATGTCTGAAAACTACAATTCTGTGTTGATGGTAACCTTTCCTGAAAGAAAAAATAGGTAGCTACATTTTAAGTTAGGGGAAAAAGACATTCATGGAAAGAATTTATTGTAATTATTGGAAGTTCCACATCAACTAGAGATAATATTAACTACAGTATATAAATGATTGCAAACTTCACCTTACAAGCTAGTTTTATAATGTTGAGTTAAGATTAAAATTCACTTTTTAACAAATTTAGGTATATAAATGGGTGTGAACCTCGCGTTACAAGACAGTTTTGTAGATTGAATTAAATTTAAAGTTCACTTCTTAACATGGTATGTGTTAGAGTTTATCCTGTTGAAATTTGTTGTTTGTTAAGTCTATTATTCCACCTGTTATTAGACCGCTATTGGATCACATGTTAATGTCTAGTCCCAGACTCAAGATGTATATGTCTTGGCGTGAGGGGTGCATGTTGAAAGTTTGGAAGTTCCATGTTAACTAGGGATAAGACCAATTACAGTATATAAGTGGTTGCAAACCTCACCTTACAATCCAGTTTTGCAAAATTGAATTACGCTTAAAGTCCACTTCTTAACCTTAACTATTGAGTACTTGAAATACATGACCTGGTAGGCTTAAATACCATTTGATATGAAGAAACACAGATTTAGCGACTAAAAGCAAAAATGTTAGTATATTTATGGCCATAAAAGTTTATTTAAACCTGCTTTGGCATTAACATTGAGACTTATTTGAAACTTAAATTGCTGCTTTTATGAACTCAATGAATTAGATAGATAGAGTAAGGACTACATACTCAGATAGATTGAACCACTATGATTCTATTACCTGAATTTAATCATCCCATGGGTTTGCCACAAGTTCAGTTGTTGATATCTAACATTTGGTGCATGTTTGAAGATTGCTTGGTGGCTTTACGTTGGAAGACTGTTGATAGGATGTGGGATTGGCCTTCTATCTTATGTGGTAACTGCTGTCACTGTATAAGATGTTATGATCACTGTTCAATTGATATTCAACAACTCGAATAAATATATAGTTTAATTTTGTATATTAGGTACCTGTTTATGTAGCAGAAATAACACCCAAGAATCTTCGAGGAGCATTCACTGCAGTTCATCAGGTAAAACAACTCTGTAATGATTCAATCTTTTGACATCATTTTACTCTTACTGCATGTCCCATTCAACAAATTATTTTATACTCCTATTTGGTCTTATTTTGGCAGTTAATGATTTGTTGTGGGATGTCATTAACTTATCTTATTGGAGCATATGCCAATTGGAGAATCTTGGCTCTAATAGGTAATATTTTTCTTTCTGGTGTTCTTTTCACAAACCAAACAAAAGGGGCTCCATGTAACTCATGTTTATTTATCTGTCTCAGGAATTATTCCGTGCCTTTTGCAGCTTCTCTGTCTTCCCTTCATTCCTGATTCTCCCAGGTGGCTGGTGAGTTTTCACAGCTTCTGTAATTTTTGTTTGGATTGGAGTCAATACATTTTCATTGCACACAAACATATCACAACTAATACTTGCAATCTTTTGCAGGCCAAGGTGGGTCGGTTGAAAGAGAGTGATTCTGCTTTACAGCATCTCAGGGGTAAGAACGCTGATGTTTATCAAGAGGCCACTGAAATTAGAGTATGTAACTAGTTTTTTGTTCTTACAGTGTTACACAATTGTTACTACTATCTTACTTTAATCCATCATTTTTTGCATTGTACCTTTATCTGTAGGATTATACCGAAGCCTTTCAGAAGCAAACAGAAGCTAGCATCATTGGCCTATTCCGAATGCAGTATTTGAAGTCACTTATTGTGAGCATTCTAAATTATCCCTATTCATATGATATGGCCAATATTAGCCTTATGTGGGGCTCTTATGTTACATAGTTACTTTGTTAGGTCGGAGTTGGCTTGATGATACTACAACAATTTGGAGGGATTAATGGCATTGTTTTCTATGCAAACTCTATATTTATATCTTCTGGTATGTGCAGCTCTTTTTCTATGCTCCATCATATGGCAAGTAAGAGAATATGAATGAGAAATATTACACTTATGAAATGATTCACACAAAAGCAAAATCTCTTATCCATGACAGGGTTCTCAGAAAGTTTTGGAACAGTAGCAATCGTCGCTGTTAAGGTTCTTAATTCTCTTCTTGTGATTGCATAATTTCTCTGTGCTTTATATTGCACAATAATAAGATGCATGCTTTGACTAACGCACCCTTCATTCTTCGTTTTTATGTTTGTAGATTCCAATGACAAGTTTAGGAGTACTTCTAATGGATAAATCTGGAAGAAGACCTCTTCTGCTGGTAAAAAAGTTTGAACTATTATTCCTACTTTTTTGCTCTGTGCTTTAAATTATGAATCTGAAACTTTGATTCTCACACAGGTGTCTGCAGTGGGAACATGCTTAGGATGCTTCCTGGCAGCCTTGTCATTCTTCTTGCAGGTTCTTTTAACTACACAATCTGATCGAGTAAGTTGGTTTTCTCAAAGAATTTCTAAGAATAATTAGGATTTTCTGATGCAGGACTTGCATAAATGGAAGCAAGTTAGCCCCATTATGGCCCTAGTGGGTGTTCTGGTAATGTTCTTCCCCTTATATAGGGATGTTCAACTATATTATACGACCCTGTTGGAAATCCTACAATCGACTAAAGATAAAACAAAATTTACACTATATCAGTGAGGGTAAACCTCATAAGTTGGTTTTGTATGATGGAGTTAATCTTAAAATAATATTAGAGTTTGTATATAAACGTGTGTAAATCTCATCTTACAAGCGTAATAATTATTCTTAATGGCCAGGTATATGTTGGATTTTACTCTATAGGCATGGGAGCAATTCCGTGGGTTATAATGTCTGAGGTAGCTACTGTTACTATACCTGAACTTGGGAAGTAAAAAATGAAACATAAAAAAACATCAGCATGATGAATGGTATATTTGATTTTGCAGATATTTCCCATCAACGTGAAGGGCTCTGCTGGAAGCCTTGTGACTTTGGTTAGCTGGTTGTGTTCTTGGATTATATCATATGCTTTTAACTTCCTCATGAATTGGAGTTCAGCAGGTGGGTTAAAATTCAATCTTGTTCTGAAGGGTAAAAACAAAAAGCTTATAGAAAATTGGGAAGAAAAATGCAAGAGTTATGTAGTAATATTCATTTTTTGATGTTATGTTTGGCCAGGAACTTTCTTCATGTTCTCTGCCATATGTGGCTTCACTGTGTTATTCGTAGCAAAACTCGTACCAGAGACCAAGGGACGAACATTAGAAGAAATTCAAGCTTGTATGAGTTCATATTCTTCTGCAAAGAAATGAACTCCATGCATCATAAACCAGTAGAATTTTCCGAATGCAAACTTGTTTACTGAAAAAAGAAAGAGAAAACGCTATGCACACGCTAGTATGAATGAAGAAAACTGCATTCATGAAGCATCACTGTAACTTTAGTGATGTATTGTGATGTACACATGTCCTTATAATTATTTGTTTATACTATACGTATACTTCAATATTTTTTATTTGATTTTTTTTTGAGACTGTCATATGTAGAGTTCAATATTTGATTTTAATATAAGGTGTAGTAGCCATTTGACATGTTTCACTCAGTCAATGAAATTGCAGAAATCTCTTCATTTTTCCATGTCCTAATTTTTTACACATTACATTATTTTCAATCTTTCTTTTGATCACATTATCTACACCACATATTACTGTCATTTATTCTATTTTAAAGAAAAAAAATCTATGTAAAGTGTATATTATATACTAAAAAAATGTGGAAATCCTTGACTGGATATTATGTTGTGATCATTCATTGTACCACTATACTAGTATTTAAGATAACATAATTATTTATTATCATTATAACATATATATATATATATATATATATATATATATATATATATATATATATATATATATTAACTGTAGTGACTTTAAAATTGTGATGGTATAATAAATAAAACAATTACCGTAGTTATTTATAATTATAAAAATATTAAATATTCTTCGAATTTATTGTAATATATAAATTAAATCAACATGTGTATTTATTGCTTAATTGATTATCGTGATAAATAAAAAATAAATGACATATTAATTAATTGCCTTAATTAATATGCTTACCTCTATGTGATTTTTTTTTTTTTAAAGTAACATTGTTACTCGACGACGCCATAAAAAAAGTAACCCATGGAAGGATTGTACAATAAATGTCCTAAAATATGAGAAACGTAAACGAATGGAGAACGAAAATAAAAAATGTGAGATCAGTTCTTTATTCCTCATTGGTAACATTGCATGCGTGAAGCAAACATAATACATACATATATGTAAAGAATTTATCTATTATTTAACTATTCCATCTTTCTCTTTTTTTCCTTCTAAAGTAATGTCTTCACCCAATATAATATAGTTCAATAAAAGTGTATTATTTATTATTTCTGTGTATCCAATGGGTTTATATTTTTTTAGAAATTGATATATATATATATATATATATATATATATATATATATATATATATATATATATAATCTCTATTAATTCTTTAAAATTCTTTTCAAAAGTAAATTGTGACATAAAATTCTAAAACAATAAACAGATACAATGATTCATAAATTTTACTATGCGTCAAATATTTATATATAGAGAAACCAACTTAATTTATGAGACTTGTTGAGCTTAAGAATTCTGTTTTGTATATAATTTTTTTAGGTTAAATATATTTTTAGTTTATGAACTTTAAAGTGAAATTGAAATTTGTTTTTATTTAAAAATTTTGGTATAATTTTGAATTTTAAACTTAAAAAAAATCAATGTAGTTATTTTAATTCAATTTTATTTAAAACAATTTGTCTATCAAACTAATTTTATGTTAACACTTGAGTTGTTTATACTGTTTGTAAGTTTTTCCTTCAATGTTAGTCTAAAAGCGTGTTTAACACATAAAAGAAATTAACATAATTAAGTTAAAAGATTATATCATCGATTCAGTTTTAAAGTTTAGAGATCAAAATATATCAAATTTTGAACAAGATGAATTCTAATTTCATGTCAAAATTAAAAGACAAAAAATATATTTACCTCTTTCTCTTTAAGATCAAGTTATACATTACCGAAATAAAATTTTGAAATAAATTAATTTTTGAGCGTAGCTTCTTAGGAATTAATTAATTCCAAAATACGGTACAAGAAAATGACTTGGGCTGGATAGAAGTTGTGGACAAGTTCATCTATGCATATATGGTAGGATTCGTATTCTAATCACCAATGGAACTCTTGTTCAATCCAAGACTCATTCCGTAAAAGAGATTCATCATCAAAGTTTTCAGATGTAACCAATTAATACCTTTTTTTCTTTTTTCTTCACGATTAATTAACACGTATTTTGGGTATTAGAAGTTAATTATTAGAAGTTTGATGAGGTCGATGATCAATATAAATTATTAAATTTAATATTAATTCATTACAAATAAACTTATATAAGAAATTATCACGTTATTTCTTACAGAAAAAAAATTTAAGACAAGGTTTGTAACCGTATAATGCAGTGAAGGGTTTTGGGATTGATTTTTTATGACATTATACTTTAGTTTCGAACCGAAACATATCAAGGTTATAAGTAAAAAACGATTTTTTGACGTCAGTTCTAAATAACATAAATTTCAACATTAAACTTTAATTATTTATAAAACCAAAATCCCAAAAAATCAAAATTTATAAAAATAAAATAAAAGAATATGTCTTTATTATAAAAAATAATCGAAGCCTATTCGGTTATATACTATTTTTTAAAATAATTGAAGCTAATGTGATATTTAAAAAAAAATACCATTCAGTGACTCCTTCACTATATTAAACTAAAATAAAAAATTTCAAACGATTCTCATATTTTAATGATACATATACAACTGATGAACAAAGTGATAATAAGTTGTATTAAAACTGAAACGGATCAAAGAAAAAAAATTGAATTATTTCAAAGAAAAACATCAAAACGAGAATTATTTATGAACTGATTTTGTTCTAATAAATCAAATAATTTTATATTATTTCAAAGTTCCAACTACCTCTTTCTATTTTTGAAGTAACTTGTAAAAATGGAATCATAATCAAACTTTAGATAAAACACTATTTATAATTTTTTTTACGAATCAATCTCTAGCCACTCATAGTTATTACGCATCACCATCCCTACTCTTAGTAGTAAGAATAACATTTTAAAAATGTCAAATTAGGAAAAACTTTCAGAATAAAAAACTTAAACAAGGAAACAATTAAACCTAGCAAAAAAGAAAACCAAATAAAAAAGGAAAAACATAACCAATGAGTAAACAACAAAACCATTCCCCATAATAAATGTCTCGCCACGCGTCATTCTCAAAACAGAACCTGTGTATATATATATCATCTTCTTCACACGACACCTAGACAACCTTAACACTTTCTTTCTTCACCACGTCCTTATAAATTACTTAGCATCTCCAAAGCCACGTCTACTCCAAACGCACTTCCCAAAAGCCCGTTTTAGAGAATGGCTTCCGGCGAATACAGATTTCCCCCTCAGAAGCAATACACACAACCTGGCAAAGAGTATCTGATGAATCCACCACCGCAATATAGCAGTCCAGATTACAAACCATCGAATAAACTTCAAGTATATATGCAGTGATTTATCTGAAAGCACTTTTTTGTATGTGCTTGTGCTGAATCGGTTATGTATATTTTCAGGGGAAGGTGGCTGTAGTAACAGGAGGTGACTCTGGGATTGGAAGAGCGGTGTGTAACCTGTTTTCGTTGGAGGGTGCTACTGTTATCTTCACCTACGTGAAGGGACAGGAAGACATAGATGCGAGAGACACACTTGAAATTATCAGAAAGGGTAAGAGTGGTGATGCGAAAGAACCAATGGCTATAGCAGTTGATTTGGGTTATGAAGAGAATTGCAAGAGAGTGGTTGATGAAGTCATTAATGCTTATGGCTGCATTGATGTTTTGGTGAACAACGCAGCGGTGCAGTTCCAGAGTGATTCCTTGGAAGAGATTGATGATAAAAGATTGGACAAAGTCTTCCGAACTAATATCTTTTCCTACTTCTTCATGACTAAGTAAGAGTACATAATCTAAAAGTTATGTTTTTCATATTCTGCAAATCTAACATTCCGACACAGATATGCTGTGAGGCACATGAAAGAAGGAAGTAGCATTATCAACACGACATCGGTGGTTGCATATCAAGGGTTCGCAACACTGGTGGACTATGCATCGACGAAGGGTGCGATTGTAGGGTTCACGAGAGCCCTTGCGCTTCAGCTTGTGAGCAAGGGAATTCGTGTGAATGGTGTTGCTCCTGGACCTATTTGGACTCCGTTACAGGTAGCAAGTTTTACGGTGGAACAAATCGTGGTGTTCGGTTCTGATGTCACACCGATGAAAAGAGCTGGACAACCTATTGAGGTTGCTCCTTCTTATGTCTTTCTTGCCAGCAACCAGTGTTCCTCTTACATAACAGGCCAAGTCCTCCACCCAAATGGTCATTAAAACTCTCTATGCTCGTACTTACTTACACAAAGCTTTTCATTTTATGTATGTTTTCCTTAACTTTTTTCATTTTCATGTTTTCAGGTGGAACCATTGTGAATACCTGATTGTTGGATTGAAGGATAAAGATACTTGCTAGTCAGTTTATACTGGTTTATGTGATGTGTGTATCTGTGGTTTGTTTGTTTTTTTTTTTTTTCTATTCATAAATTATGTTACGAATATGTAATGTAACATTGTATTAATGTGTATGAATAAATATTTATTGAGGAAAATTCTGGTTGAAAAGCAAACCGGTATTTGTATTGCCAATGTAATAAAAATACTAAAGTTAATATATACATATATATTATGTTTACTTTTCTTAAGCAAGTTTCTAAATCAATCATGTATATTTAGTATTTGTTAGATTCCTCAAATACACATTCTGAATGGCCTATTTCATATTAATCGAGCAGATCGATCGTTAGGTCGACCACCACAAAAAGTAATAGATTATTTACAAGATAAACATAAAAAAAAAATCTTTGAAACCAACTTCTCTCAAACATAATTATTTGAATTACTAAAATATTTCCATTAATAATTTGGATAATATATATAATTCAAACAATTTAAACCTCAACGATTAATTAGTTCATTTTACATAACCCTACCTCAACGGCCAAATAAAATAAATACAACATTAGTGTAACATTAATGTAAAACGCAAATTAGCTATTATAATCATTGCATGTAACTTGTGGTTAATAACCTAATTTTGAGTTGTCTTACCACTTGTGGTGCCTTTATTTACACTTGTATTATTTGTACCATGATCAGTAGTAATTTTTTTACGACTTCCCTTTACACTAACTTTTTCTTTCTTTTTCTTTCGTGTTCAAATTCTTTATTGAGTTTTTGGTGTTGCCATATCATAAACATTGAAAAAACATTATATTGCTATTTTACAACTTTTTTTAATATATTTTAGATTTTAAAAATCAATGATTATTGATTTATTTTAAAGACACAATATAGTAGAGGAATAATACAAAAAAAATTCAACATAAAATTTGATGACAATTACCCAACAAGTACATTGGTGCGCAATAATATCAAGTTTCGTATTCACAGGAATTTAGCAAGTATATCAGTAGTTTTCTTTTTTGGTTTTTCTAGTTTGTGATAAAGAGTACATGTAAAAATAGATTGTAGTAATTAAATGGAGTGGAGTAGGAGCTATGAATTGATTTCATCTCATCTTCTACTCACTACAAGAAAATGTCTTATTAGTAACCAATTTTAGTGACTAAAAGTTCTTAGTCACTATAGTGACCAATTTAGATACCAATTTACAAAATTAAAATTTATTGGTTACTAAAATAGTCACTAATATAAACAAAAAAATTATAATTGGTCACTAAATTTGTCACTAATTAATTAGAGAGCAATTTAGTAACTAAGTTATTTTGGTAGCCAAAACTTAGGTAGCTAATTTTTAGTGACCAATTTTTTTTGGTAGCCAAAACTATGGTAGCTAATTTTAAAAACCAATTTAGTTACCAATTATAATTTTTTATTCACAATAGTAACTATTTTAGTAACCAATAATTTTTTTACTTTGTAAACATGTATCTAAATTAGTAATTATAGTAACTAACAACTTTTGGTCACTAAAATTGGTTACTAATGAAACATTTTCTTGTAGTGGCTATACCATTACCATCTTGTTAACTTATTATGCAACTCATTCAATATCCTGAGAGTACTTTTTCTATGTAGATCTAGGTTCATCCATGAATCATTAGAATCTAAGGACTTCAAATCCGTTGTGATTCCTTAACTCCTGGTAGAATGAATAATTGCCTTCATGTGCAAGACTCTCTCTTCCAGCATCCCTTCTGGCTACTGAATAAGCACTAATACAGGTATGATGATTGATCGGACCTTAGTTTGAGATCAGTCTTTCAAATCCATCCAAACCAGTGAAATAAGATGAGTCGTCAATTCATCCACACAACTTGAAACTTCCAACTCAAATCAAACCCGTGAAATAAGATGAGTGATCAAGTCATCATTAAGCATAGATCAAACCACAAAAACAATTGAATGAAAGAAAAGATAAATACCCAAGAAGTAAAAGTATATAGAATCACAATTGATTACATCAAGCCTAGACACGAGGGAGTTCAACTACTCATAAAATATTATAATGCAATTCAAATAGTATCTACACATAAGATTTACATGAAGAGCATCTCCTTCGTACCTCACATACCTATTCTATCATACTACTAAATGCCAAAGTCTTTATTTATAGGAGATTTTGAGCGGTGCTCAGCCCAACTTTTAGTGCTCAGCCACAAAGTTTCTTCAAAAGTGAGTTTTTTCTCAACTCAGCCCTTGTCTTGGTGCTTAGTACATGACCTTTCTCTCTTGGAAGAGTTTTCTTGGCTTCTCAGTTTTGTGCTCCAGATTTTTTTTTCAAAGAAAGTTTTCTCATGAGGCTCAACTCCATTTGTTGTGCTTGACCATAAAGTCGAAATATGTTGTCTTGTCTTTTTCTACTTTCATAGTTAAGCTCCAATAGTGTGGTTTAGTTGCATACTTAATATGTTCTTTTATATTCACTGCAAAACAATAAAATATCATTATAATTCATAAAACTTTAATTCTCAGTACCTCATTTTGTATCTTAAACTAAATAGGTGTGTTTTATGCAAAAATAAATAATAGTGTTAATTTTAAATAAAATATTCTTATTTTTTACACTTATCAAAATCCAAAATCTTTTTTCATGAGAAGTCGGTATGGCATAGGTGGAATCATTATGAAATATAATACTCAATAAATGCGATTATAGTTTATTGGATATATGCTTTATTGGCTCTTATCCATGTTAATTATGTTTTGAAGAAAAAGTAACATAGTAACAACCGATTATGGATGAATACTCGTCTAAAATAAGATTATAATTATGAAAGGAAGTAATAGTATTTCTTTCGAATGATGAGAAACTAAATAAACTACTTTTTAAATGTTACTTAATTTTATAGAAATGAATTTCATTTAAATTCAGACTTACTTTCTGATTACGGATATTCAATAAATATTTTAAGATGTTAAAATTTTATTTATGAAAATATATAAATTTGAGGGAATTAAATATAATAAATTAAAAATAATATTTTTAATTATATACAAATTTTTATATATTATAAGTAACAATTAAGACTGGTCACCACTAATATTTTATATATAAAATAAACATGCATATGGATTTCAGAATATGGTAATCTAATTTTTTCTATTTCACTATAAAAAATGATATTTTTAGAATTATCTTTTTTTATAAACTCAAAATACTTTGATTTTAGTATATTAAATATTTTTTAATATATTATAACACATCAAAATCAATGTATTTCAATATATATTTTGAAGAGAAAAGAGAGAGAGTAAACAAAACTCATCTAATTAATCATCCAAATTCGAACACATGGTTTTAAGTTTGTGTGTTGGCATGGTAAAGATCATGTCAAATCTTTTATCAATTAAACCACGCTCAATTCCAAGAAGATATTGAAGACAGGTTTTGTTGTTTTCGTGTATGAAACCATGTTCTTTTTATTCTTAATTTTTGGTTTATGCTTTGAATTTTCCATTGGCTCCATCTCATGATCCCGTGAATCATGAACTCAAGAGCTGAAATTTGTGTTAAACTGTGACTTTGGTGACAAGGTATTAACTTGAGTTATTAAGATACTTAACTTAGACAATGATATATAGATTGTGTTTAGGTTTATGCTTCTAATGTTGGATTTGTATAATTGACTTTGAAATTAGTGATCCTAACCCTTGGATGGTTACGTCTAAATATTTAAAACAATATCCTTAATTAGTTTCCTTAATTAGTTTAATTCTTTTAAGTATATATCTTAAAGTATAATGTTTATAATAATATAAAAGGTTTTATGACGAAATAAACTGTTCAAGAGTAACAGAGAAAAAGTGATAAGAAACTTGTAGCTACCTACGTTAGATAAAAAAAAAAAAAAAAAAAAAAAAAAAAAAAAAAAAATTTAAAAAAAAATTAAAAAAAAAAAAAAAAAAAAAAAAAAAAAAAAAAAATAAAAAAAAAAAAAAAAAAAAATATATATATATATATATATATACATATTAAAACATAATATAAAAAGCTGAAAATTAGAAAGTACCATCATAATAAACAAGCTAGTTAAAATTAAGATTATGAATGAGATTATGATAGGATTTATATAATCTTAAATCGTGAGATCGTAACACGGATCACAGATCTCACTCTTTATAATTGGTTAAATATGTTTTTAGTTCTTGAACTTTTTCGAAATTGAAATGTTTTTTTGTCTGAAACTTGTATACATACGTCTTAGTCCCCAAACTTTAGAAATGATTTGATATAGTGATTTTAGTCCAATTTTATTATATTTTATATCCATTCATTTTTTTTAAGTTTAGGGACCAACATGTATCAAAGTTTCGGACATGGACGAATTTCAATTTCACATCTAAGTTCAGAACTAAAATATATTTAACCATTTTATAATATATATATATATATATATATTTTAACTTTATAAGGAATATAAATTAATCCAATTTTATCTTTTTAAATTTTAAATAACATGTATAAAAATAATTAATATAATAAGATATGAAAATACAGAAAGAATTATAATAAAATAATAGAGAGAAAATAAAACAAAAAATAATAATTTGTTATCAATCTTCATAAATAGCATTAATATAAAATAATAAACAGTAACATTATAATTAATAAATACGATAAGTATTGAAGTAATAAATACTAATGTTATAATTAATAAATAGTAAATGTTATTATGTTTTGAGTCTATGCAAGATTGTGGATGCAAAATTGAAAAATTACAACTTTATTAAATTTTAATTGAAAAGTGTTGTGGTGTGTTACAGTTGCAAAATTAGAAGATTATAATTGTATTAAATTTTAATTTAAAAGTTTTGTATTGTGTTACAGCTGGATTTCTATTGTATTAATTTTTTAGTGAAAAATAACTTTTATTTGTATTAATATTTAATTTAATTAGGTGAAATGTGATTGTTAGATTGAAAACATATATAATAGTGTAAAATAATAGGTAGTGAAACAAACAATTTGAACAAAAAAATGACAATTTACACGATTTTATGATTTTGTTTGATGTTCCTACCGATCCTATTATATGATGATTATTATATGTGGGATCTAACCCATAAATAATATATAAATAGTAGGATCTTAGAATTTTATAATTTAAATCTCGATTTTGACTATTTCACCAAATACTATTTAATCCAACATAAAAAAAATATTTACAAAATATTGTTAAAACCATCTCTCGTACAAAATGGTTAATATATATCCATTGTTTAACAAAAGAAAAAAAAAAGTGTATTTATAAAAAAAATTACAGTAAACATAACTTGCTTACAAACAAGAATTTAATTTTATAGAAGCTACTTATTAAAGTAAAACTTATAAAAATATAGTATAAATTGTTTAAAAATAATGTGATATAATGAGTCATTCAAAAAACTCTCAATGTAGTTACAAAAGCTAAATGGAAGTACTTGCAAAAACATACTAAATTTATAATTTTTATCAACCTAAACTGTTATTTTAAAATATAAGAATATATGCTGATAATGGGTATAAGTATTAACTATTATAGATTATATTTCTTTGTTTAGAAATATGAAATTGAAATTTTTTTTTTTTTTTAAGATTACGTTCCTAAAATTTAAGTTATTTATTTAAATTTAATGTTTAAAAAGATCAAATTAATCTAGACTAATATTTTTGTGTCCGTAATTTTATTTAATTTATATTTAAAATTAATTTTTTACCTGAATATGTATATATATTTTAAAGAAATACCTTTCTCAAAATATTTAAAGTTCCAAAAAAAAAATTCTAATGTAAAAATAAATATATTAGTGACGAATTGTTTAGATAATAAAATAAAATGGATAACAGATAGTTATTACGTATTACCTTCCCTACTAGAAGTAAGAATAACATTTTAAAAATGTCAAATTAGGAAAAACTTTCAGAATAGAAAACCCAAACAAGGAAACAATAGAAAACCTAAAGAAGGAAACAATTAACCCAAGTAAAAAGGAAAACCAAACAAAAAAGAAAAGCATAACCAATGAGTAAGTAACAAAACCATTTCCCACAACAAATGCCTTGCCACGTGTCAGACTCAAAACAAAACATGTGTATATCATCTTCATCACACGTAACCTACACATACACATGCTACACAACCTTAACACTTTCTTTCTTCACCACGTCCTTATAAATTAATTAGCATCTCCAAATCCGCGTCTACTCAAAACGCACTTCCCAAAAGCCCGTTTTAGAGAATGGCTTCCGGTGAATACAGATTTCCCCCTCAGAAGCAATACACACAACCTGGCAAAGAGTATCTGATGAATCCACCACCGCAATATAGCAGTCCAGATTACAAACCATCGAATAAACTTCAAGTATATATGCAGTGATTTATCTGAAAGCACTTTTTTGTATGTGCTTGTGCTGAATCGGTTATGTATATTTTCAGGGGAAGGTGGCTGTAGTAACAGGAGGTGACTCTGGGATTGGAAGAGCGGTGTGTAACCTGTTTTCGTTGGAGGGTGCTACTGTTATCTTCACCTACGTGAAGGGACAGGAAGACATAGATGCGAGAGACACACTTGAAATTATCAGAAAGGGTAAGAGTGGTGATGCCAAAGAACCAATGGCTATAGCAGTTGATTTGGGTTATGAAGAGAATTGCAAGAGAGTGGTTGATGAAGTCATTAATGCTTATGGCTGCATTGATGTTTTGGTGAACAACGTAGCGGTGCAGTTCCAGAGTGATTCCTTGGAAGAGATTGATGATAAAAGATTGGACAAAGTTTTCCGAACTAATATCTTTTCCTACTTCTTCATGACTAAGTAAGAGTACATATATAATCTAAAAGTTATGTTTTTCATATTCTTCAAATCTAACATTCCGACACAGATATGCTGTGAGGCACATGAAAGAAGGAAGTAGCATTATCAACACGACATCGGTGGTTGCATATCAAGGATTCGCAACACTGGTGGACTATGCATCGACGAAGGGTGCGATTGTAGGGTTCACGAGAGCCCTTGCGCTTCAGCTTGTGAGCAAGGGAATTCGTGTGAATGGTGTTGCTCCTGGACCTATATGGACTCCGTTACAGGTAGCAAGTTTGACAGTGGAACAAATTGTGGTGTTGGGTTCTGATTCTACACCGATGAAAAGAGCTGGACAACCTATTGAGGTTGCTCCTTCTTATGTTTTTCTTGCTAGCAACCAGTGTTCCTCTTACATTACAGGCCAAGTTCTCCACCCAAATGGTCATGCATCTCACACCAAAATCATGAACAGCTCTTCATTTTTTGTGTTTTCTAACTCTTTTCGTTTTCACGTTTTCAGGTGGAATCATTGTGAATGCATAATTGTTGGATTGAAGGATAAAGATATACTCGACAGTTTATATACTGGTTTATGTGATGTATGTCTTTGTGGTTTGTTTTTTTTTTTTTTTGTACTCATAATAAATTATGTTATGAATATGTAATGTGATATTGTATCAATGTGTATGAATAAATATTTATGGAGATAAGATTCTGGTTGAAAAGCGAACAACTATTTTATTGCCAATGTAGTAAAAGTACTAAGTTAATATGTATAATCAAGTATATTGAATAAGTCTTAGATTCTTCAAATAAATATTCTGAATAGAATATGCCTTATATATGAGATATTTGATATTTAATTAATATGTGATTCTCCGCTTCACACTTGCATTTTTTCCAATATATGTAATGATGAAATTCATTACAAATCTTTTGTTGGGGCTCAATAAGTCAATTAATAATATTATTACATATAAATCTTACCTTAATGAGTTGGAGTTGGTTTTGTAAAGTGAGTGAAATTTAAAATATCTAGATTAGATTAATATATGATATCAGAGCTAGTTAAAATTTATTTTAGTTAACCTTTAAACTTATGGTATTAGTTTTTTTTTTAATTCAATCTCAATGAGAGTGTGTTAGACATCTTTTGTCTATTAAATATTATACTGAGTAATCGACAATTAGTTTTTTACAAATCTAGTGCAATTCACTCTTGGAATTCTAAAAGTGGTGTAGAGTTTTAAAAAAATTTCACGAAGGGAAAGTTATGACAAAATGGGACGACTTCGATATGAAGAAGTCGTGCCAAAATGAGAAGACTTCTATTAAAATGAGTTGAAGTCATGTCAACATGGCAAGACTTTACTATAAAAAATGAAGTCTTTACATATTGATACGACTTCAATTATTAATACCTGCTTAAATAAGATCATACCAACATGGCACGATTTCAGTTTTAAAATTTTGTGAAGAAGTCGTCTGAATATGGTGCGACTTTAGTGTTAAGAAATTAGAAAATTCTAAAAATGAAATATTTTTTATTTAGTGAAAATTAATACCTACTGCTAATAAAATAATAAATCATATTCACCAAATCTAAAATATAATTAGTGAAATTTTTTTATTAAGATTTGTTGATTACAAAAGGGCATAAAATCTATGTATGGGACCTCGTGCCACAAGGAGGTCTTCTTCTTTATAGTCTAGGTCTAATATGAGGGGACTGAGGTGGATCGCCATCATCATTATCTTTATATTGTTGCGTTTGCTTGACATCTTCTAGTATTTGTGACAGCATTATAGGCCGATAAAATTTACATTTTTCCTTCATCTATATACTTACTTTATTCTCCAATTAATTACTCAACTAAAATTCTTAATTGTAACAATTCGGAATGTGAAAAAAAAATTTAAGTTTAATTGAAAACGAAAAAAAAAAAATTGAGTGAAGTTGAAGTCATGCCATCTTCAGACAACTTCTTCATAAAATTTTAAACTGAAGTTGTGTCATGTTGGCACGACTTTATTACTTAAGCAGGTATTAATTTAATTGAAGTCGCATCTATATGGAGAGACTTCATTTTTCATAGTAAAGTCTTGTCATGTTGGCATCACTTCAGTTCATTTCAATAAAAGTATTCTCATTTTGGCATGACTTTTCATAGTGAAGTCGTTCCATTTTGCCACGACTTTCCCTCTATGAGAATTTTTTAAAAATATGCACCATTTTTGGAATTCCAAGAGTGAATTGCACCAAATTTGTAAGAAACTCAATCGTTAATAGTATAAAATGTTCATATAATCTATGTTGAGGTACTTAGTGATCAAACAATCATGTATAATGGTTTGAAAGGAGCAGTAATGGAGTTAGAAAGATGGAATAATCAGGACTGAGAATGGAAAATGAAGTAGAGAAGAGAATGGTTTGAATAGAAAAAAGTTTTATTAGGTAGGTTCATAGAAGAACTTACACGTACATCACTATTTAAGGTTAGGGAAGACACATTGGTATGGAAATATGAAGAAAGGGACAAACTACACTATCAAAACCTATAATAAGTTGCTTGGTATAATTTATGGAGAATACAAGGAAGTTTTCAACAATTTATGGAAGATCAAAGCTCAACCCAACACTTTGCATTGAAAGTTTTTCTCAATAGAGTGACAACTAAGGATAACTTAACTAGAAGAGGTATTTTGAGAAGGTTTTGCTTATGTGTAGCAACGATGAGGAAAGTGGCCCAATTTGTTATTTACATGAAATGTAGCTAAGAGTCTATGTACTCAATGCTTTAAATGGGTCAGAATTACCGTGTTAATCATAGTGTCAGTTTAATCTCATGGAATTGAATAGTAAACATAACAATATTTTGAGTTGTATGTGGATAGCAATTTTGTGGGATTTACAAGGCCATAGGAACAAAGTTATTTTAGGAGTGAAATGGTAGATGACTCAGAGATTTTTACTCTAGCACAACTTAAACATTGGGGGTGGATTACTAGTAAATACTTAAAGTCAACTATACATATTTTGACTAGTTTGTTGATCCTATAACTTCTAAAAATCTTTGAAATGATGCATTAATGGTTCATTCAATTGGTTGTGCTTGGAAACACATATGACCAATGAAATCCATTAAGATAGAATGAAGATAAAGACAATTTGTCTCTATTTTATGCATATATATATATATATATATATATATATATATATATATATATATATATATATATATATATATATATATATATATTATTCTATAGATGACTCACTTAGCTAGCTATGATGAAGGCTAGTAATAAACTCATAACAATCATAGCAATAATAAAGTTGTAGAAAAGATAATGGCGTTTTAAAATAAGATACAACATGCAAGGAAGGAAACTAATTTTGTAATATGTTTGGAGATGGTTTGAAGGCATAGTCAAACATATACTCGGGTGGGAAGCATGGAAACATATTAATAAAAAAGAAATATCACTTATTACAACCTTTGAAATAAAAAATTTGTTGTTTCTAATCAAAATGTTTTGTAAACCCAAGAATGATTTGAAAAGATTTTGATTATTGTGATATAAAACACTTTGAGATATCAAAAGAATATTATATATAAAAGAATTATGTAAATTTTTATATATGAGTCGGGACACTCCAAAGTTTCATACTACTTATATATTTTTTTTCTAATAAAAAGAATCATGTATAATGTTTTCATCAGCTTTGAGACGCTAAAGGGTCACTATAGAACGTGTGGAATCAATATTTAAATATCAATACTTATTATTAATTTGGTTTAGGTATTAAATAAACATCACTAATTAATGCAATTAAAGAAAATACAACAAATTGGTCAAAATTATTTTTGTAACGTTCATAAATTTGTTTGATTGCTGTATAAATTACTTTAACCAATATAAAAAAGAAAAGTGTTTCTTAAAGTATATAAAAGATATTTTATTTTAGAGGTTTCTACTTTAAAAGTTATAATTTTTTTTCAGCTTTTAAATTATATATTTTTTTATATTTTAATGCATATTTTTATCTTTTAGTTATTATTACTACATATTTTAAATTTTACATAGACAGTTTCTTATTTTATAATCATTAGATTATTTTTAAAATTTTTATATAATTTAAATTAAAAAAATAACATTATAAATTAAAATAATTTGTCCACCTCAAAATTATCCACAATAAAAATTACAAAAACATGCAATATAATAATAGTTAAATTGATAAGTAAATAAATTTAAAAAAAGAAATTAATGTCCTTTATAAATAACTCATAAATAAATTACCTGTACAAATATATATATATATATATATATATATATATATATATATAAAATTTTTAATTATTTAAAAAATATAAAATTATAACTGTATAATAATATATATGGTTTCTGTCAATACGATTTTATGTTACAGAGTTTAATTATATAACAGTTAGCTCCTAAGTTAATTTATCAACTACTTGTTAGTTTGTAAGCTAGATTTGTGATTTAGTCAAAACCAGTACATTGAATTAATAATTTTGAAAATAAGTTGTTTTTTAGACGTTTTCAAATTAAATTTAAAAATTTAAAATATATATATATATATATATATATA
>Ga0214544_1000767_pt1 | contig 62086 bp, 24 predicted proteins | sample CNSS3metaG_FD_160074 | JGI IMG/M metagenome (GOLD analysis project Ga0214544, IMG submission 160074) | Root nodule microbial communities from cowpea collected in UCLA plant growth center, Los Angeles, California, USA - CNSS3 | ecosystem: Host-associated > Plants > Roots > Nodule | place: USA... | reverse complement strand
TTCTTAAAACTGAACTATTTTATAGTACAGTTCAATTATTATTATGAATAGTTTAGTATATTTTAGTTTAATATAGTACAATTAACTATAGTTTAGTATAGTTTAGTAAATTATGCCCAGCCCTAGTCCCAGGCCCTGTATGACCCTACTGCAAGCGTTTTGCTTCATTCACATTGCAATTCGCTGACATGATGAGATAATTATAAGTAAAAGACAATGCTAAAAATATCTTATTTTCGTACTTCCAATAATCTTACATTGGTTAAAGATCGAGAGTTGATAAAAACACTTTAAATACATCTTTCTTATGTATTCTAAAATGTTTTTTAAGGAAAAAAAATCATAATTGAACTAAGTTTTACACAGTGTACCTTTGTCTCAAACGACTTAAGATTCGAAGACATGTATTCCAATGAGTGAAGAATATGATAATTACAAGTCATGAAACGCATCTCATAGCAACGCTTTCTCTCCCTTTTGGGATTTTAACTGTTATCAGCAAATGCATAGTTTAAGATTTTGACTCAAAATAATGAGAAAGATACAATGTCTGGCAACACCCACTATCAAGTTGTTCAGCGTCTGCACTCAGAAAATTATGAATGCATTACGTTTTAGCTATAAATAGCCTTGCAGGCAGAGAACCCTAGCTTTGAATTCCGAGGGTTGCAAGTTGAGTATAGATACCTATTCTATAACGAAGAAGAACAAATTCTTCGCCATTTAAGGGAAGTGTACCTACCGGGTCCAATTTTGTTATTATTGTCCGGCACAAAATAGTCTAATAATAAAAATAAGATCCAAGATCCAAATGTAAGATATGAAAAATTAACATCGCAAAATTAGAAAAAAGATTATATTTGGGATAATATAAACATAATTCAAGTTATGGGGAGTTTGGATACCGGTAAGTCCAACCATCTCAGATCAACATGTCAAATTTTCCGTAAAAACTTTAGTTGTTATTGCAATATAAGAGTTCATTTATGTGTTGTAAATTTTCTTCTTTCAAGTTTTTATTATACTTACAGATATGATACATTTTTCTAACTTTCACTAAGAGACATCAGATACCTATAAAATTTTGACTCTACTTTTAATTTAAAAAATTTTAAAATAAATTTATAAGATGGGTTTGAAGAGATTTATAGAGGAGGGTGAAAGAAATTGTAAATTCAACTTTCCCGTTAATTTTTAACTGACAGAAAAATTATAAGTAATATTTACTTTTCATCATTTTTATTTAATTTTAAACTTAACATAAACTTAAATTTCCAAATATATTTATATATTTTTATCATAAGATTACTATTTGAGCTTGAATGATGTTGTTGAACTCAGACAGTAATGACCTCTTGCAGTACTGTCGACATAAGAAATTGCAGAAGATGGTAAATTGTCGGAGGAGAATGCACAGCACACTGCAAAGATGCTGTAAGGTATCCTTGCCTTAATTTTTTTTTTTATTTCTTATTAATTTTTCAGATTTCTATTATTAAAAATTGGTATGTAGTTTTAATGTCTAAGGTTATATATCTACCATTTTTCTTTATTTACTTGTGCAATTATAGTCACTTCGTTTAAAATAAATTCCTAATTTTATTATAATACTTACATATGCCTTATTTATTTTATTTTCGTCCAGTTGAATGTTACACCTAATATATCCAACTAAGATCCAATCAAATATACACCAGATCAAAATTACATGTTCTTTTGACATCACGATAAAAATGGAAGAACCAAAATCAACCTAAGAATGGAAGAGGACAAAATTCTAATTAATCAAATATATTTTTCAAATTTATACTATTTTTTTATATACACCTTTGTTTTGTTAATTTTACAAGTTAAATAAATTTTTTTAATTAAAGTAATTATTTTACTAATTTTATCTGAGGGACAGCTTAATTAAATTTAACTTTTTTTACGTAATTTAACTATGTTTTTAAAATTAAAATAACTATCTCTAATAAAATTTATCTACAAAAGAAACAAAACACTATTTATAATAATAGTGTAAAAATTATTTATATTTATTTTTATAATTATATTATAATAATAATTAATTATTTCTTGTTATATTAAGAAAAAAGAACAACTGGAAATAATAAAAAGGATACTTTAAGAATGAACGTACTTAAATTAGCGTAGAAAAACAATATCAATAAGGAACCACAAAGACTACCTAATATGACATTTATTTGTTACTTTATTTATTTTATTTGACAAGTATAATTACGTTGAATTTTTTTAATATATGGGATATGTTTTATATTAATATTGAAATTGTTTATGTGTTTAATACATTCTGACTTAATATTTATTGAGAAATACGTTCGAAACCTAAAAGATAATTAACAAAATTGGATTAAAAGGATTATATTCATTCATTTTTAAAGTTTAGGGACTAAAATTTATCAAAGTTTCGACTAGAAATAAATTCTAATTTTAGGTCAAAGTTCAAAGATTAAAACCATACTTAATTCTTATTTATTTATTGATTTATAGTTATTCTCAAGAACCCGAATGCAAAGTCTGCGATCCATAAGCACATGGTTTTGCTCCAACTCATCAACATACGCACCAAAAGGGCTTGTGAAAGCGTTAAAGAATAAGTACAGAAAAACAGAAAACAACGAGGATAGGAAAAATGGAAAGATCACTCTCATTGAAAGAAAGCATTGAATTATTAAAAACTGATAAAAGAAAATCTGCTACATATAGTACAAGAAATGTAAAACATGAAAAGACATAAATTCCTGCTTGAGTGTGGATTCGATGAACGAGAGATGACAAAGTGAATCATGCAGAAATCGTTTTTCTATAGAATTTTGAGAGTCCCTTAGATAATAAACATTTCCAACTTGGAACAAAGATTTTGAAAGGTTGATGATGTCGGGTTGTTGAAGATTAGATATATATGGAAATAAGTTTGATAAGACCTTGATGAAGTTTTTCCTTGAAAATATAACACTTAATCACTATATGTTTGGTGCGTTACATAAAAGACTTGATTGGAATAAGTATTTTTCATAGTGGATTGATTACGAGTCATTGTACCTCATAAGTGGTGGAAGCAGTTCTACACTTAACATCTAAAAAACTTCTAGAGTCTTGTTGGTTGCTTCTTAGATTTTCAAGACATGAGAGTGACCAATGTAGTCACTGACAGATAGATATGAATCATGGCACTCAACCTAATTTAAATCATTAAAGGCTTTGAATTGAACTTCATTATTGGCAACAAGAGAACTTTCTTGTCCATGTGCTTGTTTGAGATACCAAAGGATACACAAAGAGGCTTTGTGATGCTGAGTAGTCGGAGCAACAACAACAACAAATTGACTTAGGTGGTGAACAACGTGTGTATATTAGGCCTGGTGTTGGTGAGATAGATAAGTCTACCGAGAAGTCTTCTATAAGAAGAAGGATCTCTGAGAGGTTTTCTAGTGCTAAAACTAAAATGGGTGCAAAACCAAACATTTCTATTTCTCTTATAAGATCAAGCAACACATGTGTATTCTTACGCTACTCTTTTGACTTCTTTCTTTACATTTCAACAAGTGTACTAAGTTAGATGTAGCACCAAGACAAGTGTGGTATTCACATAGACTTATGCAAAATCTCAAGTATCTTTAGTCTATTATGACTTGTTATGAAGTGTGCTATAAAACAATATTGATAATGTTTATTGAAAAATATTTAAACAAAGTTAAAACAAGATTGAAAATAACCAATATATGAACATAATTGGTTTCATCTATCTTCTTCATTTGTACTTTAAATATATATATATATATATATATATATATATATATATATATATATATATATATATATATATATATATATATATATGCAGTTATGTAGTGTTATTAAAATTTTTTGGTTAGTTCTAACCCTTGAGTTTAGAAACTAAGGATCTTAATCAAGCGTTAAGTGCATCCTTGCTTTAAGTGCATGCCTTTTAATTCAACTAAAGTCTTTAACTTATTCCTAGTATTTAAACGCATTAATGACTTGGTTAATGACTTGGTTGGACCTTAGATTCAAGATTAGTTTCACAATTCAATCCAAATTAGTTATTCAAGATTAGTTTCACAATTCAATCCAAATTAGTTAGATAAGATGAGTAATTTATTCATCCAAATGGTAAAGCGTAAAACAAATCATTAATGCATGAATAACAATAATGATATATATAAAAGAAACATCAGAAGTGTTTCAAAAGATCATGTTGTCAACAAGGAAACATTGCCAAAACTAATGAGAGATAATTGTATGTATGTTGAACATTTGATGTTATAGGTTTCATTTTATCTAAGTAAAAGTAATTAATTATATATTAACTACATTTTCTTCTATTAACTTATAATTCGAGTTTAAATTTATAGGTTCTACTAATTGTTTCATGATAAAGATTGAATGTGTGAAATTATAATCCTAAGTCATAGTAAAGATTCAAATTTAAGAAAAACATGTCATAACAACGTATTTTAAAGTGTGATATGGTAACTTGACAATAATTATTAAGCAACTTTATGTAAACCAAGGGGAGGGTGGTTTAGGTATCAAAAATATAAAACTATTCAACAAAGCTCTCTTGGCTAAGTGGAAGTGAAGATTAGGTATTGACGAAAAGGGGCTATGGAAAGATGTCTTAGAGTCTATATATGGATCTTGGAAAAGTGTGGATGATAGAAAGACTGTTCAAAGTGAATCTAGATGGTGAAAAGATTTAAGAAAGATTTGTGAATCTAGTGATGACAAAAAATGGTTTGAAGAGAATGTGAGGTGGAAAGTAGGTTCAGGAAGTAGGATTTTATTTTGGGAAGACAAATGGACGGGGGATAGATCACTTAAGGAGGCTTATCCTTGGTTATATGCCAACACATATAACAAAGACAAAACAATAAGCAAATACGGGAAGTGGGACAATGATAGATGGGAATGGATTTTGTCTTGGATAAGACATTGGTTTGAATGGGAGAAGCCTCAAATTGAAACTTTCTTGGAAGAAATTGATACCAAAACTCTTGTTAGAGGAAGAAGTGATATCTGGATGCGAAATCATGGGGAAGATATGATATACACAGTTAAGTCAGTATATAATTTGTTGCAAGGTTCATGCCCTTCAGATAAAAAACAATTCTTTGAGGACTTTTGGAGAGTAAAGGTTATACCATCTACAAAGTTCTTTGTATGGCGGACTATTCTAAATGGGGTGCCGATAATGATTAACTTAAGGCATAGAAGGGTCTTTTTAAACAATGTTAGTTGTGTTATGTGCGGTGAGCAGGACAAGACCATAAACCATCTTCTGATTACTTATAAAGTGACTACCAACATATGGAATATGTGTAACAAATGGATTGGAAACTTGGGGGTAAGCCATAACCAAATTCAAGCACATTTTGAGCATTTTCTTCTTTTAGAGTTAGACCTCAAAGGTAATATGTTATGAAAAGGGGTGTGGATTGCTATAGTATGGACTTTATGGAATCATAGGAACAATATTGTTTTTAGGAATGGTGTACCAGACCCTGAAGAGATCTATAGTTTGGTCCAAGTGAAGGTATGGGCATGGTTGAAAAATAAAATGACAAATGTAAATTTTTCATTTTCTGATCGGTGCCTATGTCCCATTCTGTGTTTAAGGTCCATAACTTAGAAACTCTTTATCCTTTTTGCTTTAAGGAGCTAGGGGCAATAATAGGCTACATGTATAAAGTTTTCTAACTTATAGCCTAGACTTTACGGTCTAGAGTGCTTGGTTTTTTCCTTGCAGATGTAGTTTTCAGCTCTCTATATGGATTAATCACTCTATTCTATGGTTGGATGAGCTCTTCGTAGAGTAGTTGCAGGGAGAGGTCTACTTGGGAATTCATGGGAACCACTTTCTTCACTTGCATTTCAATATGCAAGAGGAGTGATTGTAACTTGTGACAAGTCGATATTTTGTGCTTTATGGCTAAGTATAACATAAATGAGTAAAAGAATAGTCTCATGTACTCACTTTACCTATATGTATAGGATAGTATTCATAATCCTTTGTGAAAATCTACAGGAAGATAAAAATATTCTTGGTAGCTAAAACTATATGGCATACTTGTTGGTTTTGTAATCAATGAACTAGTTATTTTCTGTGTAAAAGGGTTAAAGCACCCTAAGTGCTTTATTATTAATATATCATTTATTTGCCGATAAAAAAAATCTTAATTAGTAGATTTGTTTTTTTATACAAGAATATTCATTGGAATGAATTATCTTATAATCCAACTTGACTCAATCTAACACAATAAAATTGAGTTGGATTTCATTTAAAATGGAGTAGAATCTAACTTAACCTAACACACTTTCATATGGAATTGTGACGGGGTGACTTAACATTTAACTTGAAATTCGTTATAATACTTGTTTTATAGACAAATTGTCCATATGTTTTTTTTAATTAATTTAAATAAATTAGTTTTAAAGATTATTTTATATTTTAATTACATTCACATTTGAAAATTACAATTTTTAATAAAAATAAAGTCGTTCAACATTTTAACCAACGTGATCAAACTCAATGTAAGGGGGCTTCTCCCTACAATTTCAAACCTTTCTCCAGTACCCCCAAGTGTCAGAATTTATGACCATAATAACCTCACATACTTTGTATTGTGGATGTCGATATCTGCAATAATGTTAAAACGAAAGTCATTTTTGTATTGCGGATGTCGACATCTGAACCGTTTTTTTTTAATTTTCATTTTGAATTTTTTTGCTTGATTGTTGATCCATTTAATGTAGTAACCACACTATAACATGTATAAACATTAATATATTAGTTGGTTAATTTATTTTCAATTATATGAAAATAATTTAATTTTAAAAAAGTTAAAAATGATTTTTATGAAAAATTGTATTGCGGATGTCAACATCTGCAATAATGTTGAAACGAATGTCATCTTTGTATTGCGGATGTCGACATCCGTAATAATGTTGAAACGGAATTCATTTTTGTATTGCGGATGTTGACATCCGCAATAATGTTGAAACAAATTTCATTTTTGTATTGCGGATGTCGACATCCGCAACCTTTTTTTTTATTTTCATTTTGAGTGTTTTTGACTTTTGATTCTTGATCAATTTGATGGAGTAATCACACTATAACATGTATAAACATTAATATAGTAGTTGGTTAATTTATTTTCAATTATATAAAACTGATTTAATTTTAAAAAATTAAAAAAAAAATTATGAAAAATTGTATTGCGGATGTCGAGATCCGTAACTCATAAGTCTAAATCGGATCTCAACATCCGTAAATATTAAGGGTGCAGGATTGATTGGGATGTATCATAAATAGAGGAGAGAGAATAATTACTTTTTATGTTTTAATTTTTTTTAAGGGCAAAAGGTAGAATTAAATTTTTTCTAGGAGTATTAGAGAAAACTTTGGAGATGCAGGGAAACGCCAAACGTAATCCACTATTGAGTTAGGTTGGATTTAATATAAAAATATATATATACAACCACCCAACCCAATGGTTTTTTGTTTTGTTTAGTATATCTTGAATAATATATTTGCTCAAATTCATTCATTAACATCGTTATTTCTATATACTATTTTAGTCAAATTAGTTGTATAAATCATTAATAATACGACTACACATATTCTTAATATAAAATGTACAAAACGATCGGTAAACAATGTGATAGACTTAATAACATATGATTAGATCCATCATCAAAGTTTAAATTTACGTTAATTCAATTATGAACTAATTCATGAAGTGTAAAGTCTACATACAAAATCTCTAACACACTAACTTGATCGTTATCATTTATCAGCATCAGATTGTGAAAAAATTCATGAGTACGATGATGCTGACCTTTTACAAGAAATATTTATACCATGCAGATCAATGTTAATAAAAGAAAATTGTTACATCCTGTGATCAAGATTAAATGAATTATATTACAATTCAATCGTAACATTTAGAGTATTACATTTTTAAGTAAAAATATTATACCCTAACTAATGATTATAACTTCTAATTTAATGGTAACCGAATTGTAACAAAAAATACTTAAATGTGTATTGAATGAGCTTGCGTAGTGAAGAAAAAAATGATGCAAACTTGCATAAACATTTGAAGCAATACATTTTGCCGACACTTTGGATCATTGAATTATGAATTCCATGGAGAAAGGCACCAAAAATAATGCAGCGATGAGCCCCTCAGAAACACAACGTACCGAGTACACACGCCGAGTGTCGTCTCGAAAAGGACTCTCAGAAGGTGCTGGATTAACTGACACCCTTTCTCTCTCAGGCTCCACAAATTTCGTTAATGTTTCTCCAACTTAAGTAAGTACCTTAAAATATCGCCAATGCTATGCTTTGTTGATGAGAGGAAAGAAATAAACAGAAAAAAAACAAAGAAATAAAAGTTTATTACATAAAACTTTAGAAAAAAATAAAAAATAGAAATATCAAACTACATAATGAATCATGTGTTATAATTAAATACGGAATGTTTTAACGTTAAAATCACCTAAACAAAATCATTACAAGAAAACATGAATTTATCTTCTAAATACCAGTGATGGGTTAATGGGTTAGCATCGACTTCAAATATTAGAAAATTATGTCCAGTTCGAATTTATTAAAAGCCTTTACTTTGAGTCAAATTGACCAACAAATGAACATGCAATTATTACTATAACACACTTTCAATTAATTGAGAACAGAGTTAACATATTGAGTTCACTTAACAAACAGTTAGACAGATAGACCAATATGATTCACCAGATTAAAACAACAATTTAACAGATTGAAAACGCTCCAAGTCTCTTAGACCAAGCAAATTGTTCCAAGAATTCAAAGAATACCTCAAAAACATAATTATTATTCATCTTCTGAAAAACCAGACTTTATAGTTTGTCTATCAACATATTTAACATGTTGATTTATCTGTTCAATTTGTTGATTACACTTGACTTAAGTGAAATCAGTTGATTGAATGATAATTTAGTTGAGAAAGTGTTAATAACAGAACTATAGTAGCCACCAATTAACTTGTTAAAAACCCATTCAAAAGATTAAAATACTGAAACTAGAAACAAGACACCTATTTTATGTCAAATTGTCTTCATGTTAAGCTTCAACATTCAAGTTTCAATATCTACATGTGTTAGCCAGATTAAGCACACATTAAGCTTAATCAACACACCATCTTTTTTCAAGTCTTCATTACTTAGTCAAGTCTTCATCAATTGATAATAGCCTCATCATGTCTCTATGCAATATCTTCATCAAATCTTTCTTTATCAAAGTCATTTGTGCTAACACTTAGCCAATGTTATTAGCCAGTGTCTGATTAGTTCACGCTATTAGTGTTCACTTAGCCCACTCTATTAGCATCTGCTAGCAGTAGCCGACATTACTATTTTAGCATCCACCATTTTAACGTCCTTATCTTTCAGGACTCAAATTCATTGCATTGGGTTTTAGTCAACTCTAATAGTTGGTTTTCTTGTGTTTAGAAAAATATGATTCAAATTGTATATTATCTTTTATCAAGTTTTTATCAATTCTTCTCCCTTTCATCTAACCAAATTATTGCACATTCCTTTCTTATTATTATTTTCCTAGCTTTCACCTCTTTCAAACATATCCTAAATTGGGTTTTATTATTATTGTGCTGCACTGGTGACATCTCTCTTGTTGAGAGGGTGTTAAAGGTCAGGTTGGGGGTTTGATAACCACTGACAACAACCTGCCTTGCGAAGTGGGGGGACACTTGGGGCGAGGGGTTGGGGTGTATTGGGCTGCAGACCTGACAGGCCCTCTTGATAAGAGGGGTGTTACAGTAAGTGTGCGTGTTCGTTTATGTGTGTGTGTGATGTTTAAGATTTGATTGAATCATTAACTTTCATAATTGTTGTTTTCATTTCTTATTTGTTTTGTAATTTTATATAATTTTGACTTTATTTTACTATTTATAAAATGTCAAAGTATTTGTGTCCTAAAAAAATTTATAAGAATATTATTATGTTCATTAATAAATTAGTATGGTGTTTAAATATTGTATATATAAAAAGAAGTTATCCTCCTTTGAGATCAACTTTTTGTGATATTTTAGATCACTTTTTACACAAATCTTTGTCTTAGCCAAGAGGAGTGATTGTGTGTTGAAGAATACTCGATGTGTTGGCTATTATCCAAAAGAATATTTTCATTTTACCACGATCAATTAATTGTTTAAAGAATAGAGAGTGGCTTAGCCAGGAGAGGCTACATTCTAAAGTAATACTTGATAGGGTAGCTAATGTTTCAAACCAATTCCTGATGGATTAGGTAGGAGTGGCTACATTGCAAAAGAATACTCGACTGTAACTTGAAACATTAATATGAATAGTGAAACATAATATATGATATAGTAGGGATGTAGTTTGCAATATCAGACAAATTATTATGAAAATTTGAGAGTAAATTTTTATTTCCTTATCTTGTTAAAATTACTTCTTATTGCATTAGCATTAGCATGACTTGTTATTAATTCAAAAACTATTGTTTGATTGTGGATCATCAGATGATAACTATGAATCATTTGCAAAAAGTCTTCAAATACAATTCAATCTTTCCTTCTTATGTTTTTGGTTTATTTTCGCATTTGGTCTCTAGAGGAAAAAATCCAACAATAATGACAAGAATAAGGCCACATATGATCATCAAAGAGCTTCCCTCTCCTAGCCTGATTGAGACCAGCCAAGGAGATCTAGGACTCCTTGATAAGCAACTATGAGAGATTGAGACCAGCCAAGGAGATCTAGGACTCCTTGATAAGCAACTATGAGAAAAATGGAGATGTTCATCTTCAACCATGATCAAGCATATTGTTAAAATAATAACACAATTAAAATAACACACAAATGACATACACAAGACTTGAACCCAAGTCCTTTCAACATAAGGAAGTACTCTTAACCACTTAAGCAAGTACTATTCCTTGTCATAATTACCCACATTAAATGTCATAAATATTTCATTACCCACATTTATATTAAATAATTATTTATTTAATTATTTAGTTTTCTCGGGTCTTAAATAGTGCACTAAAACTCTCATCCAACCAATATTTTTGACTCCAAAATGTTTAGAAACTCAAGGACAAGTAGATTTTATGTGTAATATCTCGTCCAGATATTACGAATTTAAATAATAAAATAAAGAAAATAATAAATACGTATAATTTATTATAACCTCATTTCCCAAAAATGCGGGAAATTTAAAACTTTATTAGATCATTGAATAATCCAAAATCCATAAATTATAAAACTCGAAATGATATAATAACATCCCATAAGTGTTTACAATTTATTTCAAAATCATAAAACATAAAAAGTCCTAAGCTATCCTCGCTTTGTCGCTAAGCCTCACCAGATCCACCTGCAACATCATCTGCTCACGTGTACCGCGTACACGATCATCATAAAAAACAAGCTGATAGGGTGAGCTAACAGAATAAAACATATTTACAACACATTCATATATAACACAATCATACCAAAGGAGTTCCATCCTTTGATTTCATACCTGGCCACAACCATGTTAACCGTGTTCTATTTCTTCTAGTGAATACCTCAAGATGTCTTGTTGCCATACCTATCGGCCACAACCGATAGAGCACATGCGGGAAACCATGCTATGGATCAAATACCGTAACGCCAGGTGGAGTTCCCAATACGAACATAGTTCGTAATGTTCCAAGACTACTAAACTCGTCAGCTAATTACTGAGGAGGGCAACACTCGCCAACCTGAGCCACAACTTAAGAGTTCCTCGTGTTCATCCACCATCCCGAGCCACAACTCAAGAGATGCTATTCTGAGCCACAAATCAAGGAATACCACGTGTTTAACCCCTATCCCGAGCCATAACTCAAGGGATCCGTTTCAAGCCACAACTCAAGGAACACCAGCAAGCCGAACTTTAAGATATCCTAGAAGCCTTGTAGATCACGCAAGTAATGCCAGCAACCCAATTTTGCTGCAGCAAAATCGCCTGGCGCTGCTCACAAGGCATTAGGCACTGCCCGCTTCTAAACCGCTTGGCGAGGGACGCTTACCGCCAAGCGCCTCAAACCCTCGAAAGCTGTAGACACTGCCTGGTGGGACCCCCCTCACCGCCAGGTGCAACCGTTCTAGGTCATCTCTGATTTAGCATCTATCGCCTGGCGGTCTAAAACCACCGCCAGGCGCTATATCAGTACCTGCACATTACTGGTGTTTGGTAGTCCCGAATAGATTCTGCTCCTTAATCCAAGCATCAAGACTCACGATATTTTTCACCAATTTAATAGAATCATTCTTTCAGTGGCTAACTTATTATCAAGGTGTGTACTTCCATTTAAATTCCACCACCCAAGCCTACACAATTTGGCTTTCTTAAAGTTAACCATTATTCATCCCTGGGATACCACAATCTACTCATATTACTTATTCCTTAACCTTGGTTCTAGTCATTACAGCCATCCTCAATCCATTCCATGTCAACTCCTCCTAGATGGATCACAACTCCACTCACATTCCAAGTATTAGCTTTGTACTTAATCTACATTTACTACTACCTAAATGTTTACTAGCACTTCACTCATAAACCTAAACTTACTCACAGAATAGGTCACGTTTCTGGACCTCCTTCACACAGCTTGTCCAAATCCATAATTCATACTATGTCACAGTTTATATGAAAAAGTCTTAGAATAGCTAATATCATCACATTCTATGTTAAGTCAGCCTCTTTAATTCATGCCTTAGTACTCTATCCTTCATTACTCAAAGATATCCCCAAATCCATACTTCCAGTTCCCATTTAAGCCTGCAATAGAACCCAACTCAGTGCCTGCCTTCACAGCCATGCGGTATCATTGCCCATGCGTTGGCGCCTGGCGGCAAGCCCCGTGCCGCCAGGCGGTGCTTAAATTCTGGGCAATTTTCTAGAATTTCAGCACCTGCGAAGACTCCCTGACAGTTCCCCACTACTCTCTTTTGCTTATCTCAGCTATTTCGCACATGACCATAGTAACAATATCACAATTATTTAATTTTAACAATCCCCAGCACAATTTTAATGCAATCCCGGCTATTACACTCAATTCACTAAAACCCCCAATTCTGTTAACCCTAACATTCCAATATCGCTATATTCACTTAATTCTCATGCGCCACACGAATTTTCATAACTTATCATCTCTCTTTTTATCAATTCACGATTACAACTTCATTTCCACTAATCCAGATAGCCCAAAAATCATCAAACATCAAAATCGAGTCAATATGGCTTGTGTCGCCCGGCGAGTCAATTACCACCGCTAGGTTGTTCCTAGCAAACCCAGAAACTGGGTGGTGTGGCTTGTGTCGCCTGGTGGCCAGGGATATCCGCCAGGCGATTCCTCTACAAGAACCCAAAACTGCATAGACAGTGATGCGTCGCCTGACGGTAATTCATCACCCGCCAGACGGTTTCTAGAAAAATTCCAGAAACCCAGAAAATTAACGTGAACAACAATGTAATCATGCATAAATAAGATATTTCATCATATAATTAATCCAAGTACGCAATTTAACGAGTAAAACTCTCATAACCTGGTTTCCTTTGCTTAAAATTTGATAATTAAGAGCTCTCCTTTGTGATCACCAACGGTCTCCTTAATGCTACCACCAATTTTCTCTGAATTTTCACTCCTCACAATGTTCTACAATGGCATACCAATGTCAAATCAATGCACAACCATTCAACTAGTTCATGTTTTGTGATAATTCATATAATCTTATGATTATATTGTCAGTTCACATGATCACGCATATTATAAAAATAAAAATAAATTAAATAACACACAACTGGCATATATAGGACTCAAACTCAAGTCCTTTCACACAATTAAGCACTCTCAACTACTTGAGCTAGTACTTTTCTACGTCATACAAGTCAGAATTAAATGTCATAAAGGCTCCCACTACTTGCATTTATTAATTAATTAATTATTTAATTAATTAAATTCCACGAGTCTTACATTAGGCACCAAAAACAGTATCACAAATTATTCTACAATTGAATTGATATTGCTAATGAATTGCTAGATGCTTATGAACACTTAGCTCCTATGTTTAGGCTCAACGAACCAAATCAAGATAAATGAACACAAAGCTAAGAATTTTATCAAACACATTCAAGTATTGGAAACAAGGACAATAAAACTACAATTGTACATATGACATATGACTCAAGCAAAAGCTAAGCACATTTAAAGACTAACAATACATAAACAATGACACAGAACATGTAGTTATCATGCATTTAAAACCAATAATTTGTAGCTTTATGACTAAGAACATAAAACATGTTATCAATCATTATTTTGTGTAATTCAGTAACCACAAAAATAGTAGGACAACATAGATACCCAAAACCTTCATCGTAGCTATAGCGAACTTAGCGCCCAACGGCTGTGATGCGCCTAACAAAGTTGTCTAGTAACACCAGCGCCTAGTGGCCAAGGGAGAGCACCCACCAGTGGTGGTGTGTAAGATCCACTAAATTTAATTAATTAAATAAATAATTAATTAATAAATGCGGGAGCATTTATGACATTTAATTCTAACATGTATAACGTGAAAAAGTACTAGCTCATGTGGTTGCGAGTAATTGGTTATGTTTAGAGGACTGAATTCAAGTCTTGTGTATGCCATTTATGTGCTATTTAAGTTATAATTATTTTAATTATAGCACAAGCCCTTAGTGGCCAAGGGAGAGCACCCACCAATGGTGGTGTGTAAGATCCACTAAATTTAATTAATTAAATAAATAAATAATTAATAAATGCGGGATCATTTATTACATTTAATTATGACGTGAAAAAGTACTAGCTTATGTGGTTGAGAGTAATTGGTTATGTTTAGAGGACTTGGATTCAAGTCTTGTGTATGCCATTTATGTGCTTTTTAATTATATGCTTGAGTATGATGGGTGATAATTTAATCCTATAATTATAGGAATTATTATGAAACATGAATTGGTTAAATGGTTGTATATTGATTTGGGCATTGACATGGTTATGGGTTTGAACCTTGGTAGACCAAAATTAAGCTTTCTTTTAATCTTATTTTTGGCATGAATGGAAAAGGGCAAAGAAAACCCTAACCGCCAGAAGGGGGTAGCCAAAGGGGTTGGAAAAACAACCAATGGTGGACCTTGAATGGCAATTACACTCCTTTTAATGCTATTTTCGTTTTAGAGTCATTAATCATTATTAACACATAATTAAGTGACCCATTTGAGAAAGAAAGAAAGAGTTTGGAGTCTGCCATTGTTCTGCCCATTACAGAGAGAAAGAGAGAGAGAATTTAGAGGGAAATTAGTATCGTGAGTGAAGCATAGAGGCTAAATTGGAGAGGACTAAGGCAAGTCACTGAGAGTAAGGAAGAATCAAAGATTAATCAAGTTTAAGCAAGGATTTCTAGGTTAGGGGATCTGAACTCGAATTGTTGATGTGTTTTGGTTAAATTGTATGTGTATGAAATAAACTGTGAATTCATATCCGTAAACATCTCGAATTCTTGGGTTTCTGGAATTTTTTCTAGAAACTGCTTTGCAGATGACGAACAACCATCAGACGACGCATCATTTCTTGCATAGTTCTAGGTTTCGGAAGAGGAACCGCTTGATGGTAAGGTCCTGACCGCCAGGAGACACGTGACTGATTTACCCAATTTCTGGGTTTTGAAAATTGGAAAAATTAGGTTTTGGATCAAATTAATGAAAGAATGTTAATGAAAATTGATGAGTTGGAATCTGTACGAAGGAATGACAAATGTAAGAACCTTGTGTAGCCTTTTAAGGTGAAATAGAGAGAAATTGGAGGTGAGAACCAGTATAGGTGCAGAATCAATTCTGGAAATTCCAGAAACTGATGCACCACCTGGCGGGCCATAATGTGCCGCCAGGCAACAAGTGTAGAATAGTGGATGGTGCATCTGAGTTGGCAGTGAGGTTAAAATTCAGCGTGGGTTGGTTGTGATACGTAAAAGCAGAGTCAAAATAAAATGTTGGATATGGCATTAGGGAGAGTGATTAATAATGCATGGAGTGGGACTAGCAAGAATGATAAGGATTAAGTAGTGTTAAAAGAGTGAATATAATGATAGTGCAATGGAGATCATTGGAAACTAGAACATTAATGAATGAGGAGGCATAATCTAACTTGAGAATGGGTTGTTGGAGAGAGAGTTGCTTAAGGCGAAGAAACGATATGATGTTAAGGTATGTTAAGGTAAGTTATAATTGGGCATGTTAAGCTTAAGTGATTTGAGCTTGATGTAACAATGGAAACAGTGATAAGTTCAGGTCTGGTTGTGACTTTGGTCTAAAGTGGAGTAATCTGGTTTTGCTTTAGTTGACTTAAAGGGATTGTATGATCAAGAGAGTGAAATTGTCATTAAGGGGGTTGTGATAGCAAGGCATAAGAAAGGCAAGTTCAGGATCATAGATTGGAACTGGTATGATTGGTAACAATTTGATGGACCGTGGAAAAGTTGAGGAGGACCGAAATCAAGTCTGAAAGGCCTGAACCAGTACAACTCAAAATATTGGTATAGCGCCTGGCGATAGAGTTTGGACCGCCAGGCGAGAGCTAGGATAGCAGGGGCTACTAGAGAGTGTGGCGCCTGGCGGGGAGGGTCATCCCGCCAGGCGACACCTGAAGATAGTGGCACCAGAGGCACTTGGCGCCTAGCAGCACGTGTCCCTGCCAAGCGGTCTGAAAGCATGGTACGACTGGCGACTCGTGTGCTGCGCCAGGCAATACTGTGAAGCAAAGGTGCTTTGCTTGCTTTGGATGTGCGTGGTCTACAAGGCTTTGGTGATAATCTTGAAGGTCAGCTTTCTGGTGTTCCTTGAATTGTTGCTCGGAACGTATCCCTTGAGTTGTGGCTCAGAATAAGGGTTAAGCACATGGCATTCCTTGAGTTGTGGCTCGGAATGACAAATCTTGAGTTGTGGCTCGGGATGGCAGATGAACACGAGGAACTCTTGAGTTGTGGCTTGGGTTGGTGAGTGTTGCCGGTGTGAGTATCGCGTTGTGGCGTGTACAGATGGGTCAAGTTAGATTGCCCTCCTTAGTATTGAGTTGACGAGTTTGGTAGTCTTGGGACTTTACGAATGTTATTCGTATTGGGAACTCCACCTGGCGTTACGGAGTGTGGTCAATAGCATGGTTTCCCGTATGTGCTCTACCAGTTGTGGCTAGTAGGTGTGACAACAAGACATCTTAAGATATTCATCAGAAGACGTAGAACACGGGTAACATGGTGGTGGTAATGTGATATGAAATCAAAGGATGGAATTCCTTTGATATGATTGTGATATGTATATGTTTGTATATATGATTATTTTTATTTTTAGCCCACCCTATCTGCTTGTGCTTGGTGATGATCGTGTACGCGATACACGGGAGCAGATGATGTTGCAGGTGGATCTGGTGAGGCTTAGCAATAGAGTAGGGAAAACTCATGGGAAACAGTTTTATTGAGTTTTTATCATTTATGATTTTGAATAAAGTTGTAAACTTTTATGAGACCGATTTAGTATTTATTGAGCTTTGAGAATTTTGAATTTGGAGTTATCTTTATATTGTAATAAAGAATTTAATTTCTCACATTTTTGGGAATTACAGTTATATTAAATGAGGTATTAATATTATTTTTTTATATTATTTTAAATTTGTAATATCCGGTCGGGATGTTACATGGTGCAGTGATGGTGTAGTGATGATGGTGCCAAATGGTGGCAAGGAGGTACCTGATGGCACGATAATCAGTGGGTACTGTTAGAATATATGGCCAACGAAACAAATGGTGCCCATCGTAGCACGAAACTCAACAACACTAACCTTTGCTCACTATTTTGCTCATATCTTTTTAATAGATTTCCAAGTGAGTTGATTCCTTTTACATTGGATTATAGACTCAAAGGGCTTTAGTTTTACTATAATAACTTTTTGTTGGAGCTTTGAGCTAGATGTAGTTTAATTTTGAAAATTGCACGCGTTTACAAGGATTGGCTACCAGCCAGTGCACCTATGAATATGAATGGTGCCCATCGAAATTTAGCAACTTGATTTTTTTCAAAATTGCACCAATTTAGCCAAGGAGGGGTTGATTTGGACCATTTTAAGATATGGATCCATCTTTTATTTAAAATGAGTGCAAGATGTTTGTGTTAAAGTTTCTTAAGAAAGCTCCAAGAAGACTCTCACTAAATATTAAGATAACCAAATGATTATCTAGATGTGAATGTGTACTTTAAGGAGCTCAAAAGAAAGGAAGAGAGAGTTCAATTGAAACAAAGAAATGAAAGGTAACAACAATGAACAATAAGGGTGTTGAAGCATTAAAAGGAACAAAGAACGTAAAGAATATAAGAACACTAATTAAAATAGCAAAAGATGGAGAGAATAGAAGGAGAATGAAGGAGAGAAGAAGGGACACGACTTGGGGGAAACAAAGTCTCACCAGTCCTAAGATAAGTGGTGGTTGTTGCCACTTGAACCAAGGTTCAAAATGAGATTATTAGTGCAACATTCTCACAAGAGCAAAACTCACAAATGCACACATATGTGTCTCTCAATCTTAATATTAATCAACCATTTGCATATGTTACCTTATCTAGACATGGATAGGGACCTCTAACAAATATAATAAACATATTTCTAGAAACTAGGGCAACCTATGGACATCTCCCGTGTCTTGGTGAGCAAGTAGGACCTCTTAGAAAATACAAAGACATGTTTCTAGAAACTAGGGCAAACTCTTTTACCTTGGAAAGCAAGGAGGATGTGTTGGGTCTTGATTTCTAACTCCATTCTTCCAAAAGGGCATGCCTCTTATAAATATTGGTATGTCCAAGAGCAACCCTACAAAAACAAGAGAGTAATCATGAGTCTATAGTTTATTCTAAGACAAGAAAAAGAAAAACTAAACCACATAAAAGAAAGAATGAGAAGAAACTTCCCTTCTAAACATGTATATTTTTTCTAAGCATGTGTCTTCATCCTTGATAGGAGTTAGGGGCTCCTCCGTCGGGACCAACTAGGATTGTCTTCGGTTGCGACTGACTTAAGCCGATTTTCGATCGAGACCGACTTTAGCTGATCTTTGATCAGAGTTGACTTGAATCGACCTTCAACCAGGGTTGACTCGATAGATCTTCGATTAGGACCAACTCGTGGGGACTTTCAGCCTAGTCCTCATATTCGTTGGCTCAACTTAGACAACATATCTTGATTTTAAATTTTCAAAATCTAAAAAATATCAAATCCAAATTCAATTAAGTGAATTGGGAATTGAATTTAAAAAAAAAATATCTATTCTAAATTCAATTAAGTGAATTGGATTCAAAATCTAAAATATGAATTTAGATTTAGAATAAATTCATTTAAATAAACTTAAAACAATATAAATTTAAATTATTAAAAAATAAATCTCAAAATTTGAATTTTTGTATCTTTTTGTTAGGTAACAAGTCTTCTCATCATTTCTCCCGGTGGAAAACCTAACAAGAATCAAGATATCTCTAGTATTCTTTCCTTTTAAAAAAAGAGAAAAAAAAACAAAACCACCCACTTCTTTTTCCTTTTGTATATTGTATGTCTCTACTTTTGCTCTCTCGCTCACTCTTCTTACCGTACCCTTCCTTCCTTTTTTTCTCTCTCTTAGGTATATGTCTTTTCTAACGATTCGGGTTTAAGAATCTTTCTCTGTCTTTCTCTTTCAATTTTTCAAAGATGCTAAGGTAACTTCGTTACTCTTCGTAAATGTAATAACTTTAGTTTGCGGTAGAACTCATAAACTTTAGTTTGCACCGCCTTGTAATATTATTATTCATCAAACAAACTTTAAAATTAATTTATAGAATAAAATACATTTTTCTCCCTTTAAATATCTTAAAGTCCGTTTTACTTTATTTAAAATTTAAGCTTTTAGTTTATATCAAACACGTGTTCTAAGTTACACCACGCTTAATAAATGTAAAGATAATAAAAAATATATATTAAATATTTATAATCGTTGAATTGAATTTCAAAAAAGTGAATTATATAAGATCTTTTTAATATGAAAATTTATAAGATCACAAAAATTCTAATCAATTAATAATCCAAACCTATTTTTGAAAAAATGTCTCCTATTTGAACGTCACCATCGACCCGAAGAAAACACCGTACTCTCCAAGAAAACAGAGGGTTGCATAATGATACATACAAGTCATGAAACTCGGCAATTTTTTTCCTCCCTATGACGATTTCGATTTTAAAATTAAAGATTTTGACCAATGACCTGTCACATAATGCATTAATTAATAATGAATGCAATGTTTGCCAAGACGCACTAGCAACCATGGTTCCTAACCAGAAACTTCGTGTGTGTTTCCTCATCATCACAATATAAATATCCAATTTCTTCTCACACGCACCCAACTTCAAAGTTCACACCTTTCAAGTCCAAATCACGAACAAATCATCACCCAGTGTTAGATTCCACGATGATTAGGTCTTTCGTTGGAAAGATTCAAAAGGGTGTCTCGCAGATTGTGCCTGGAAAACCTGCACTGAACTACATCAATGAAAACCAATTTGAAAACGCAGGTTCTGTTCCAGAAGATGTTAGCAAAGGGTATTTTGCAGTTATTGCAATCAAAGATGGTGAAATCAAAAGGTTTGTGGTTGAGTTGGATTACTTGACTAATCCTGCATTCTTGGGACTGTTAGATCAAGCTGGAGAAGAGTATGGTTTCAAGCAACAGGGAACTCTTGCAGTTCCTTGTAGGCCTAAGGAGTTGCAGAAGATTCTAGATGGTTGGAGAGTGAGACCAGACAGCATCAAAGGTGCAGGAAGGGATTTATATGTACCTAAGTTCCTATGATTGGAGTATAAGTGAAAGGTTTTAATTTTTCTAATCATTTTTTGGTTTAGTTTTATGCTTTTGGTTGAAGAAGTGTTTGTAGTTGTGAAGGGATGGGAGAGTATTGTGGAGAAATGATAAGATGGAGAAATTGTGATTCAAATATAAATCTACAAAATCTTTTAGTTTTTTACAATTATATTTGTAATTTGAATAGAAAATATGTTTATATATTGATATTTCGTGTGAAAAGATATAAGATTTATTGGTATTAATACTTTTAATGTATCGTGCAATCTGTATTTCCCATTTGAGTTCTATAAATAGATTAAACTGGAGTGATGTTTAGGTCAAAAATTGTAATTAATAATCTAGATTATCTAATTTGATTAGGTTAGGTAAATTAGATATTCAATAATCTAATTTGATAAGGTTAGGTCAATTAGAAATAATAAAATTATCTAGTCAACTTGTTATGAATTTTTTATTTTATTCTTTTTTTAATTTATATGCTTCTCGACTGTTCTCTTGACTCATAAGGCCCAGATATCTAGCCCACATTCTTTGAACACGTCCTAATCTTCTAGAATTTCATCTTAAGCAAGGATACTCAAAAGAGTATTTGGTTTAATACAAAAATAAAATAAAATAAAATCCGTGTACCTGCTAGAACTAATTGAAGAACTAAGAAAGATGCTATAATGATAACTCAAAATGATAGCAATGCTATGCATCAATTAACAGAAAAGACAAGAGAGAGCAGAATTCAACAATTTGTGAACGTCTGAGCCTCTGAGGAGTAGAATTAAATTAATCTTAATAAAGAATTGTAACTACTGCCACAACGTCCTATTTAATAGATAATATATTTAAACGATACGTAGCACGTTATAATATAAAGAGTAAAATTTTGGAGTATAAAGTCACTCTTAAAAACATCATCCAAAGTACTTAAAATAGAAAGTATCAAAGACACATCACGATGTCGATATAAAAGAAAATATGTCGACTGATATAATTTAAAACAAGACTAAAAGACAAGACAATACATGGACTATGGTCCTGAAATAAAACACTCAGACAAGTGGAAGTCATCTTAGAGGCTAAGCAGCGAAATCATCATTTCTCTGTTGACCACGAGTATTTCTCGTATATGCTCACATCAATAAATTGATGATCATCGCAAAGAGAGAAAACCACACAAACAGACATACAACAAATAAAAGGGTAAGCTAGAGCCGAAAAATGGTTTATCATACAGTTACATACAATTTCATAGTTCAAGATGCATATGTCAGCCAATCATGTTATGACTTGCAAGCAATACACTAAGACTCAGACACAACTTATCCAGATACATATAATTAGTCGGATTCAGTGGATGCTTGCACTTGTGGTAGCTTTTACTACTCTACCGAGCTAATTGTTCCAGTGTCTCATTTCCCCACAGACAAGGTTAGTCCTTAATGAGTTCTAGGCCTCCTGCTACTCTCACCACTCGAGTCAGTATGCTCTATGTGAGACTAACTGACTCTTTAGAGTGTCAGGATGCAATCCTTACCTTGAATCCTTACTCAATTATATAAATGGGACACCACCATGAACTCCCATAAACCATTCCATACATGTAAATTTGCTCAAAACATGCTTTAACATCATAATCCAACTAAACATGTGGCATTCACCCAAGAACAGAGAAGTAATAAAACAAGAACGCATTCTCACCCAGCTCCTCGCTCAGACGAGAGGTTTCCCTCGCTCAAGCGAGCTCCCTTCGCCTAAGCGAGAGCTCGAAGAGAGGAACAAAGAACTCTCGCTTAGGCAAGAACTCAGCAAGATGGCTCTCGCTTAAAACAGGAGCTCGTTACCAGAATGACAGCTCCCTTCGCCTTAGCTGCTTTAGGGGCCTTGATACCCTATGGGCCAGCCTTTAGGCCCAACAGTGTGGCAGCCCTTAAACATTAGGACACTCAATAAAAATGGGCCTTACATATGTTATTAAAATAAGTATGATAAAAATATTTTTAAATTATTGATTTAAAAAGTATGTATATATTGATTTATTTCACATTAATAAATAATTTATTGGTTTAATATTTTGACTTATTCAAATACCTATCAGAATTTTAACACAATATATTTTTCTTTCTTGGCGCTCAATTATTTTTCATGACTTTATCTAAAGAAGACATACACATCTCTTAACTTTTCATTTTATGAACAAGTTGTTACATGATACAAGACATTTGTCCATAACAAAAAAAGAAAAGAGATTTATTAATTAAATAATTATATCAGCTTTAAAGAAATTTACCTAAAACACGTGTTCTATTATTTCCGTATATTTAAAAAAATGATAAACTATAAAATGTGTCACTACATACCTATATTCGCGTTGGGTAGACAAAAATGTATATATAGATCAAATGAAAAGTAGTAATTAAATCCACCCATCTTTAACAAGTCTTTTACACCTTGTATGATTTTACACATATTTCTCTTGTTGACAAAAATGGACATATGGTTAGAGAGTGAACTTATAATTTTCTACTTTTACAAGTTATTCTTACACCAAACAAAAATTCTTTGCTGTTTGTTGAGGTCCAAATCCCTTTTAGTTATATAGTTGTTACATGTTTATACTTTATAACCCATTATAATCCTCCCATTACCATAAGAAAATTATGTAACAGTAACAGATACAATCCGTCGATAATATCAAAAGTTTGTTAATAATTTTAATTTATCAATGTTATGTAAAATTGTCATTAATAAGTTTTATCAAAAGATTATAAAATTTGTCAGTAAATGACAAGTGTTTAGAATATGTAAAATTTTTATATAAACTTGACACTTATAATACTTTAATTGGTCATATTTTGTAAGTAAATAACCAATTTTAACTTATAATTATAGAATGAGGTATTAAAAAGAAGAAAAATAAGAAGTTGATAAATTTTTAATGATTTTGCACAAAATTCTCGAAGAATTAAAAATGATGCAGTTGAGTCCAAATTCACAGTTGAGCTCCAGTAAGGCAATCAAGGAAGGATTTAGAATATGACTTTTGGAGTTGAGCCACAACAAAATGGTGGTCAGCACTTAAGGCGGTGCATGGCTGAGAGCCAAAAGTTGGGCAGAGCACCGTCCAAAAATTCCTATAAATAAAGAGCTTGGGTCCTCATTTCAAGCATTGAGTGGAGGCTCCACAATGTAGTCGTAGGATAGAATAAGGTCAGTGAGACACGAGGGAGGTGCTCTTAGTATAAACCTTATGTGTAAATGTTGTTGGAATTGCATTGTAATATTTTATAAGTAGTTGAACCCCTTCGTGTTCAAGTTTGATGTAATCAATTCTGATTTTATTCACTTCTACTCCTTGGGTATTTATCTCTACTTTCATTCAATTGTTTGTGGTTTAATTTTGCTTAATGATGACTTGATCACTCCTCTATTTAACTGGTTTGGATTAAGTTGGGGAACCAACCTCAAATTGTGGTCCAATCAAATCATCATACATGTATTGGATGCTCCATGGCATACTAGAGTGGATGCTTGAGGAGAGAGTCTTGCACATTAAAGCAAGGACTCATTATACCAGGAGTTGAGGAATCACACTAGGTTTGGAGTCCTTAGGTTCTAGTGTATCAGGGATGAATATAGATCTACATAGAAAGATTACTCCTAGGATATTGAGTGATTTGAAAAGTAAGTAACAAGATGGTAGTGGTGTAGTAGAAAAAGATGAGACAAAATCAATTCATAGCCCCTACTCCACTCAATCTATCTAATAACTACTCTCTATTTTTACTTGCACTCTCTATCACAAATCAAAAAATCAAACTACCAATATACTTGCTAAATCCTTGTGAATACGACACTTGTTGATACTAATACGTACCAGTACACTTGTTGGGAAATGGTTGTGTTAAATAGTCATCAGTAAATTTTTCGGTATCTATCGGTAACTACTAACAAATTCTAGCAACCAGTAAATTTCATGATGGAGTCTTCTTCTTCCTCTTTTTCCTCTTCTTTTTTTTTTCCTCTTATGCCTCTCCTTCTTCTCCTTCTCCTCTTCCCCCTCCTTTCTTCCTTGATGTGTCCCCACAACCTTCATGGTCGTGTCAAGTGTCTAGTGCATCACCTTCGGCTTCTCTTCCTCATCTTCCTCTTCCTTCTACTTCTTCTCTTCCTCCTTCTCTTTCTTTTTTTCGTCCTCTTACTCCTCCAACTCCGACTGCTACCATTGTTGAGTCATTATCACGCCACCGCTGCCACCGCTTACTAATGGATCTTACCAACAAAAATATTCATCAATAATATTCATCAATAATTTAAATTTTAAAATATGTCGATAAATTTGATTGGGTTAACTATGTTTTAGGTCCTCAAACTATTGAGCATTTTTGGTTTTGGTCCCTCCTTCAAACTTTCACCTATTTTGGTCCTCCATCTTCTGAAACTCGTGGAATTGGTCCCCATTTTAGGACGTTGTTAGTTTTTTTTTTTGGAGTTGGTAGACGGAGTTCCACGTCACACGCCATTTTTAAGAGACAGTTAAGCTACAGTGAAACGAAGAAAATGAAAATTAAGCCTGATTTTTTTAACTGAGAAGTTGTGGTTATGTTAATTAGAGAGTGTAGAAAGTAAAGGGACTGTAGGGATTCGAAGAGACCCTTCACGAGATTGCCTTAGATGATAGTGGGATTGCAACTTTCATTTCGAAGACGAGCTTGCCTTAGATGATAGTGGGATTGCGAATTGGAATAGGGTTTTGATTTTGGAAGAAAAATTGGGGGTTTTGGTTTCCAACTCGAACATAAATTGGGAGGTTCGTCTCACGAAGTTCTTCGACGAAGGTAAGTTGTCAAATAATTTCATCATTATCTTCGTATGTTTAGTTCCATTAGGTTAGCATCAAAATAATTTTTGTGTTGATTTCTAATGTAGGGTTCGAAATGGGTTTTGATGTCGTTTTATATCATATGGGAAGGTTTGAAAAGAATAGGGGAGTGAAGTATGTTGGTGGAGAAATACATGTAGTTAAATGCATTGATCATGATCGATGGTCGTTTTTTAAAGCATTAGGGATAATCGAAGAATTCAAGTATGGTGGTGAAGTTAGACTTTGGTGGAAGGGTTCATTTGAAAGCCTATACAACAATCTAAGGCTACTGAGTGATGATAGGGAAGCATTAAACCTAGCTAAGTATGCAGAAGATAATGAAGAATAAGTTGAAGTGTACGTGGAGCATCTTCCTAGTATGCCAAAAATAATTAAGTGTATTGAAGGAGTGGGTGAAGAGGCAGGACAAGAATATGTTTTATAGCAAGAGGTTTTGGAGGAAGTGGTTGTCGACCAAGTGGTTGTTGATGAAGTGGTAATGGGGGAACAAGAGGTTAGGGATAATGAGGGTAGGGAAGAAGAGGTTCGAGATAGACTTGATGAGAGTGAAGAAGAAAGGGTTATTGATGATGATGATGGGTTTGGCATGGATAATGACAGAGTTGCACATGATGTGCCATGTAGAAATTTTCAATAGGTATTGGAGAGGTTGAAAAGATTGAAAGCAAAGTCCAATTCGGTAAGGAAAAAGAGAGATGTTGGTGAAGGGTCATTTTTGACTAATGACTGCATTGGACAACATGAAATCAATGAAGAATATGATAGTGAGCAACTGTGCTTTGATGTTGATACTGATAAAGGTGTTAGTGAGAAAGTGCAAAAATTTGTGAAGTACAAGAGCTTCAAATTCATATTAGGGATGAAATTTTGTTCCTTGAAGAATTTCAAGCATGCCCTTATGGAGCATAGTGTATTGAATGGGAAGGAAATCAAATTTGTCAAGAATGATGACAAAAGAGTAAGGGTTGTTTGTAAAAAAGAAATGTGGCTTTCTAATAATGGTGAGCAAGGTTGGTGGTAGCCAAACCTTTAGAGTGAAGACACTTGTTGGCAGTCATAGGTGTGGGAGGGTTATGTCCAACAAGAATGAAAATAAAGATTGGATTGCACAGGTTTTGTTGGACAAATTTTTAGATGTGGGGAACATGACCGTAAACCAAATAATTGATGAAGTTAGAAAGAATTATAGTGTTGGGGTAACACCTTGGAAAGTTGCCAAAGCAAAGGAAATTGCAATGGACTGCACGGTGGGAGATGGTCAACGATAATATGCTCTCTTTTATGATTATGTGGCTGAGTTATTAAGAGTAAAGGCTGAAACCTTTAAGATCAAGATTAACCAACCCACTCCTACTTTATAATCAAGATTTAGGTCTTTTTACATGTGTTTAGATGGCTACAAGCAGGGGTTCTTTGACTGAATGTAGACCTTTCATTAGTGTTGATGGTTGTCATTTAAAGACAACCTATGGTGGTCAATTACTGGTTGTAGTTGGTAGAGACCCATATGATCAGTACTTTCCATTAGCTTTTGCAGTGGTGGAAAATGAATGCAAAGAAACTTGGAGATGGTTTCTATCATTATTACTAGAAGATATTGGGGACATCCAATCTCATCGTTAGGTTTTCATTTCAAATCAACAAAAGGTAAACCAAATCATAACCATTTTTCAACTCTAATTGTACTATTTGCAGGGACTAATGACATTATTCAACGAGATCTTGGAAGGAGTGGAGCATCGGTTCTGTTTGAGACACCTTTACAGCAATTATAAAAAGAAATTTGGTGGAGGATTTGTCATCCGGGATGGGGGTTGGAAAGGCTACCTTTTATCAAGGATGGGAAAAAAAGATAGGTGAGTTGCAGAAAATTAATGTTGATGCTTATAATTGGTTACTTCAAATCCCTAGGAAATCTTGGTGTAAACATGAATTTAGAATGTATCCTAGGTGTGGTGTCTTGATGAATAACTTATCTGAGCCCTTCAATAGTTCAATTCTGATTGTTAGAGATAAACCTATCATAACTATGATGGAATGGATTAGATCATACATCATGGGTAGGTTTGCATCCCTAAGACACAAATTCAATTTATATACTGAAAAGTGATGCCTAAACCTAAAAAAAGACTAGATAAGGAAATTGAAAAAAGTGCAAATTGGATTCCAATCTGGTTAGGGGGCCAAAGTTTGAAGTGACTCAGGGGTTCACCATGGAACATTTTGTTGTCGACCTAACTGAACATAGCTAAAGTTATCATTTTTGGGATTTGGTTGGCATTCCATGTAGGCATGCAATGACTGCAATTCACTACAAGCTAGAAAACCCTAAAGATTATGTTCATCCTTATTACAAGAAAAATGCATATCAGGCTTGTTATGATCTTGAAATAACCCCCATAAATGGACAACAAATGTGACCTAAAAGTGATTTCCCAGAGCTACTACCACCTATCTACAAAACACCACCAGGACGATCCAAGAAACTACGTAGGAGAGAAGCAGATGAACATGTTAGCCATTCAAAGATAACTAAGAAAAATATTGCCATGAAGTGTACAAGATGTAATCAATTTGGGCATAACATCAGGACCTGCAAAAAGAGAAACATAATCAAAACAACCAGAAAGGTAATATTTGATTATCAATTTCTATCTTTAATTTCATATACAATATTTAAAAAAATTTCAATACCCATTTCACAGAGTAACACACAGAGGAACACCCCTGGACTTGCAACAACTCAAGTTGAATGTAGCAATTCTGCAGAATCAAGAAGGTAGAGGGCGAGTTGGAGGGAGAGACCCACATCCTTGGTTGCCACCAACAACCAACGACTAACAACAACACGAAGAAACACAACTCTACAAGTTATAGGGTCCCAAGCAAGTAGCACTGCACCCACTGGACAACCCATGTGATTTGATTTATTGTAACTTTGTAGTTGGTTTTTGGTTTAAGTGAAAACGTTGTCTCTTTTGTGTACATTTATGCATTATTGTCACCCACTAATGGAACACTATAGTGGTGGGTAGGCTTATGGTGGACCACCTTTTGTTGCAGGCACCACTTTTGATGCATGGACCACATTTAGATCATGGACTACTACTAAACTATTGCGAACATTATGCTTTTTGTAATGACTTATCAGTTGGTTAATTGATATGGTTGCAAGGTCCACTTTATATAATTACTTGATCTTAATCATTTGTTTGATTCAAACTGTCATAATTTTGAAATTACTAAAGAATTAATTCATTTATGTCTTAGCCAGATTTATAGCAATCTTCACATAAGCTAACAAAGTACCTAATTTAAAACAAACCAATATGTCATTAAAGCTACAAACAACAAACATGACACAAGAAAAATAGCCTGCGTGCAGTTACAGATATGGCCAAAAGATTGATGATAATAGCACAAAAGGAAGAAAATTAAAACTCTGTAGCAGTAAAGTGACCTGACTTTCCAAAGATTGGACAAGAATTCAACAACAATGCAATCATAGGTTTTAAAATTCAACATGTAACCAATAGCAAAATTAGTGGACAACAATTTCTTATATCATTCAGTAATAGCAAATTCCCACAAATACATAAGCTATCCAAAAATCATCACTACAACAACTCAAAAACTTAACAACCCGTAGAACATTAGTGCATATCCAAAAGGGTTAACCCTATCCAAAAATCACCACTACCACAGCTCATAACTACAAACCTAATTACAATTCACCTTTAACAAGAACATAACCACAAATACAATTTTAAACGCCCACGATATAAGAAATAAAAATTGCAGGAATTTCCCTAATCTTCTCTCTTTTTGCAATTTCCTCATCAACTTCTCGTTTTTCTTTGTCAATTCCAGGATAACTTTCTCCCTATCCAAGCAAACTTTATCTTCTTCTACTATTTTTTTTTTGTTAGCTTCAATATCAAATTCTTTACCTTCAAATTCAGATTCCCTTCATTAACCCACTCAAAATAGTTATAGTGTGAATTGAACTGCAAAAGAAAAAGATTAAACCATTACCACAGATCAAACTCAATCAAAAGTAATGGAATTTGTTATACTTACAGCCTAATTTCTACATCTCCAAAATAATTTGCCCTTGTTCTTCACAATTGTTGCCTTTACGAGCATCAATCTTTCCCCACACCCACATACTTTTGATGCTATTTCTGAAGACGAGGCACAACTCTACGACATTTTCGAACCAATCTTCCTTTATGTAAAATTAAAACCTTTGCTTCTACTCTTCATCACTGACTCAAGATATACACAAAGATGAATGTGTTGCCTTAGTTTCCCCAACACGAACACTAACTCCACAAATTCAGTGACACTCTTTAGCACCTTAGCACCGTTCCAATCCTCAAATCATAATTTTAGGGTTTTAATCCTCTTTGAAGCTTATGAGTAAAATAAGATAATTAATTTTCATTTTCCATGTTTCATTGTAGCTTAATTGACCCTTAAAATAACGTGTGACGTGGAACTCCGTTTGCCAGCTAAAAAAAAACTAACGACATTCTAAAATGGAGACTAATTCCACGAGTTTCAGAAGACGGGAGACCAAAATAGATGAAAGTTTGAAGGAGGGACCAAAACCAAAAATGCTCAATAGTTTGAGGACCTAAAACATATTTAACCCAATTTGATTTACCAAAAATTTGTTTTCGTTAATAAAACCACATTGATAATTACTTAAATTCTTGTAGTGTTTAATCATATTATGTACTAATATTGTCTCTTCTCGAAACAAATAATTTCTTCATCCATATGAATGTTTTCTCCTATTCATTTGTTCCTCACTCCCCCATATTACCTATTTGTTATAGTTGTTGTACAACCAAGTAACATGATTTGTAGATGATTTCTCCCCATGAAAAATATTATTCCACAAATAAGTTTTTGTCCTCATCTTCTATTTTATATTATCAGTTGTTTTACCATTTATCCTAATTTCTTATTCCAAATGCTTTGTTAAGCTCTCTCCATTAAATTCATTTTTTTCATTCTTTTTTCTTTATTCATGAATGGATGAATGACGATGATCTTAAATAAACTTCAAATGAATAAAGATTTGTAGAATAAATTAGTATTTGGTTTATAAATGCTATAAATTAGAAATTTTCATTCAAGTAAAAACATATGCAATTCATAACATTTTTAATTGAGCGTGTTGAGCCCAAAGAAGTTAAAGGTGTGCATAAAGAAGTATGGAGGAATTTAAAGCTTGTCTAACCCATTTAGGAGCTTTTAATTTCAGCCAACACTTTTATCCAAAATTATTGAGTGAAAGAAAGTTGAAGTTCTAAAATGTCTTTAAGAAAGAAAGTCTTATTTTTTATTTGGATATTATTTTGATGACTCAGTTCAACATTTGTTTTGAAGCATTTTCAAGTGACGTGCCTTTCTCCATTGAACTATAAGCACCTAACAATGGACTTATGCAGTACTTTGATGTTAATTTGGTGCTAATGAGACTTCAAAAATTTTGAAATAACATTTTTTTGGTCTTACTTTATCTCGTGGTATATAAACACCCATTCGAATTCCTTACATTCTTTGCAATGGATTTTGTACTAAGATTTCCAAGATCAAGCAATGAACGTGACTCTATCTTTGTGGTAGTCGACATATTTTAAAAATGGCTCATTTTACTCCATACTTCAAAGTTGATGATATGTTTCTTATTGTTAATTTGTTTTTCAAAGAAGTGGTTAGATTGCATGGGCTTCTTAGAGACATTATATCTGGCTGAAACGCTAAGTTCCACATTCACTTTTGAAGGACTCTTTGGAGCAAGTAAGGCGCTACACTTATTTTTTCAACTAATTTCACCTTCATATAGATGATCAAATAAAAGTGGTTAATAAAATGTTTTCCCAACTTTTTAGATGCATGATTTTTAAAACTCTCAAAGAATGGCAAATACACATACCTTAAATTAGGTTTGCATATAACAGAGTAGTTTATTCTACTACTACCCACTTAACTTTTGAGATTGTTTTTGGGTTTAATCCTTTGATCCCCCTTAGTATATTTTTATTTCCAACTCCAAAGGAAATGATGTTTAGTGATGTGAATGCAATAGTAAAGTTAAAATAACGAGACAAGGAATGTGGAAAGAAGTCATCTTTGAACCTAGAGATTGAGTTTTGGTTCATTTAAGAAAATATAGATTTCTAAATCAATGAAAATCCAAACTCTAGGGTGGAAGAGATAACCCTTTTCAAATTCTCAAAAGAATAAACAATAAAGCATACCAATTCACTGATGTAGATAATACCGATGTAATAAGTTTAAAAATTTTGACATCGGTTGTAGAACAACTAATGTGATATATGGCATTGAAATGAAAAAAGATCCTCCATTTATCTACCCCACGCATAAAAAGGCACAATAGCAACAAGCAATAATCAAAACCCTAAGGTTCAAAGTATCTATTTGGCCATAGGAAGAAGAAACCAAAGACTTACCTTCTTACCACTAGCGGCGAATTCTAGAAAGTTTTCAAGCAAAGTCATAATGCTATTTTGGGCCCTAATTCCATCGTTCCAATAAATACGTTACCCACTCTTGTCTTATTTTTTTCATAATGACATCCGGTATAGGTGATGGATTCTTGAATCGTTAAAAAAATAATACAAGTTCGTTATGTGTGGATATTAATATTTAAAGTTTGATGTGATTTCTAATATGTGAAAGGTATATACATATACATATACATATACATACATATATATATATATATATATATATATATATATATATATATATATATATATATATATATATATATATATATATATATATATATATATATATATTACATATGTCCACTCATCTCTAATTGCAGCTCAAATGATGATTTTTGTTCAAGACATGACGTAATAGCCACATTCTCATGAATCTTGCTATTTGTTACACTAAACATGACAAAGAAAATAATCAGAAATCAAGGTCATAAATATGCAAAAATTAATAACTTTAAGATGAATGAGTTTCAACCTTTGGATATAATACTTGAATTTTCTATGCTCTGGGCTTATCCACAAGTATAATTAAATTGGAAAATTTGGAAACATAGGTTAGTATTAATATAACTGAGTAGATGATACAAAAAAAAGTAACACCTACATTTGTAACATGAATTTCAAATGAGGTTTAATCTTCGAATGCATGGAACAAAACCATACAATCGTGCATTGTCTTGGAATGATGACCAATAGTTGTTAATGACCCCTACCATCAATCACAAATACTTAGTTGACAAAATTTCAGTAGCATTTCGCAATGGCTTTCGAAGTACATGAAATGAAAGTGATCACTCATGACCAAAATCAAGTATGCATCCGAAAAACAAAACAAAATAGTCTCAACTAAAATTTAATCAAATTTATGCATAAACCTCAATTTACAAGTTATAGCAAATTATCAAAAATAGTTTTTTCAAACTATTCGATCGACAATTCATGATTTAGTATGAACGATTAAAAGTTTAACCATTTGTATTGAAACTCAAACAAAAACTAAGGTCCGCTTAATGTTCAAATAAAATTATAATATATAAAGAAACAATACACCTAATAATAATAAAAAATCCAATAAAGCTAAAATTATAAATCACAATTGACCTAATAATTAACCACATCTAAAATATTTCTTATGTAAATATCAACATTAAGACTTACATAAAACTAATTTTAATACTAATTATTCTAAAAATCTAAAGGAAAGAAAAATGACAAAAATAAATCTACTAAAATATTTGGTGAAAGAAACTTCTTAAAAGAAGTTCCTCAAATTGCTAAAAAAATTTGTCTAAGATTAAATAAAAAAGTTAAATTGAAACTCAATACCAATCATGCAATCAAGAGACAAATGGCAATATGTATATGAAAACCAAAAACTAACCTTGTACCCAAACATCATAGCTTTGAACGAAGTTGGAGGATGACCTCAAATCCTCGTCTCTACCGCTGAAGAGGGTGGCCTAAGGGAGACATCACCACCCCTTTGGAGCCTTGAAAATGCACCTTCCAGAACACTATTTGGTCAAAATGAAAACAAGGCAACATGCATTTGAGTTAGATAAAACTCAACTCACCTTAGTTCCTTGTCACCACCGTTAGAAGTGGCATTTGTCATCGTCGTCGTTGCTGCAAACAAAACCCTTAAAGCCTTGAAATATCAGAAATGCAGAAACCATTCGATTCAAAACTCAAGAAAACCACAACGAAGACAAGGAAACAAGATGCATTTCAAATTAAACAAAGAAAAACTCACGTTCATTCACGTAACCGAGGTCATCGAAATGCTGGGGAAGAGAAAGCGCGAAAGAACAGTGAAAAAGAAATGGGTCTCGCCTTGTTTCTGTTCTAATTTTTAAACAATTTGATGTTGGTGGTTGTGGGAACAGACATCCAAAGACGTCAGAGATGAGGTAACAGACGTTTTAGTACTCTAAAGACATCGGAGTTGTGGGAACCGATGTCGAAGATGTGGGAAACAGATGTCCAAAGACGTGGAAGCTAGGGCTGTTGATGTCAAAGAGGGTTTTGACATTGGGTATTTGAAGGGCCGACGTCATTTTTGACATTGTATTTACAAAAATATCACCGGTTACTTTTTCATGTTAGCTCTTTATTGCTTGTGTGATATAAAATGGGTGACGTGGAAAAATTTTTTTGTGTTAGTGCTTGGAGTTTAGTGTGAGTGTGACTGAGGTTTACATGTACTTGTTATTATTAATTCATTAAGAAATATCTTCATTGTATGTAATGTGAATGTGGTCTACACTATTTCATCAAAACGTTTCCATTACGCGTAAGGGGAGGAGGGGGCATGGAGACAAGTCTGTGAGTACAAATACATCAGTCTCTATCCAATACGTTCATACCCGTCCACAACACCGTGCATCAGGTTCGTCAAATGATAAAGTTCTAAACATAGTTATGGAACCATGATCAAAATGAGAAAAACAACAAAAGAGCCTTCGTAAAAACAATCAAAGGTGAATATTAGTTTTTTTTATTGAGTGTAGTTGAGATTATGCTTTGTGTATTAAGATTTCGTTTTTCACAATTTAGTGTAGTTATTTGGAATATAGAATTAAAAGTAGAAATTTCAATAATACCGAGTCATCAATGCAAAAAATGAGGATAACATACATATGTCAACTGAGAAAGATGTTTTCATACATTTAGATACATATTTAGATAATCTATAATCCTCACAATTTACATTCCTTTTTCTTTCACAAACCAAACACTTGTTATTGACCTAATCTTTAATTATGTAAGAAAAAACTTTCAAATAATTTTTTATATTCAAAATTACGTTATTTTTGTTTTGAAAAAATGTTTTTTTCATTTGCTCTAGTTGAAAGTCTCTATAATAGATTTCTAAAGCAAAGCATTCATATAGTTAAATTACTTTGTGAATCTACCACTCTATTTGTAGAAGTTGGATCACTATTGTTCCAATCATTTTTTCAGTTACTACAACTCACACATTCGATATACTTGGCTTTAAAGGCCTGATTTTCTAATTAGTTCAATCAAATTCAATGCAGAAAGTCTATTATACAAACAAAGAACTACATTAGAAAAACCATCTACTAAATAAGATAAAAATTACATATTAACGTTGATTGGTCTAGTAAACAATTCTAGATTCAAATATGATTTTTTTACGTGAGGGATATTAAGTTGATTTAGTGATAAGTTGGAAGGAAAAGTGAAAGAGATTTATAAATTCAACTCTCTCACTAATATTTGAAAAACCTAAGATTAGTTTAATGAGTTTGGAAGAGAAAGTGTGAGAAATTGTAAATTTAACTCCTTTTATTAACAATAATAACAATTAACATAGACGATAAAAAATTACATAACCATTCTTCATAAGAATGGTTATGAAGAATGAGGCAAAAATGACAAACACATAACTTAATCAACATATACTAACCCCGAAAGAGTAAAGGATTTGAAATATTAGAGAGGAGTGTGATAGAAAACTTTATAATGATTTTGTCATGTGGAGTAACACCTATAAGCAATACTACAATTTTTTTTTTCATCAAGGAATATTGCAAGTCTTTATACATAAATTTGGATGCAAATATGTTGATAATAATGTCAATGCGGGGAGATTTGTTAATTAACAATTAATAATCAGTTAAATCTGAAATCCCTTGAAATAAGTTGACAAAAATAAAAATATGGACGTCACTTGAAATCACTCGAAAGTTAAATTATTTCATGGAGAATTAAAACAGTGCCATTAAATAGTTTTATTTTTACTAAATGTAAGAGTAATTTAATGCAACTCTTTCGATCATTGTATATCGAATTTGTAATAAATAATTGATGATTGAACATTAAAATGGTTCAAAAATAGAGATCGTGCCTCTTATAATCAGAGTATATTGATGATATTTGTAATCGTTTGGCATCAAATGTAAATGGTGGTGGAGCCATTTACATGTCTGGTAACCTGACCACAAATAATAAGGTTCTCGATTTTACTTCCATCAAGTTTCATTGTAGATCTTAAAATGTTATCGTCAAAAGTTCGTTAGAAAAAAGTTTGAACTAGAACATTAAGAATATTTTGAATTATTATGTTAATCTCTCCCTCTATAAAACCTGACAATGTTATTATTGTTCCAACCATTTTCTTAATTAGTGGGCTCAGAGATTTGATATGTTTTCAAGTACCACATTCTAGGTATTTCGATTTGATAGGAATCTATTTCAAAGCATTTATGTCTGCAATAACCACTACAACAACAGTGCTGACTAAGTGTCAGAATATAATGTCAACAAAGATCAGTAGCTATTAAAGTCGGCCGGCTAGATTGACTATTCATAACTAAATTAATTATAATTATTAGGAATATTTTTAAATTTGTACCATTTAAGCTTACGTTGAGTATAATAAATTAGAGCCACTCAAGTAAATTGTAGGAATGTAAAGTAGATATTAAAGAAATATTTTTTAATGAAGCAAATAAAAATATGGACCTCAATTTTTAGGAGTATTTTTTTTCGTATTTTGGTTGATGCTTGTGTTCAACCACGTATCTAAAATTAAGGTACTTAAAATTATGTATATCCAGATGTCATGAATTAGTTCAATAATTAATTTACGTCCGTAAAAGTGACTTCATTATTATATCTTTAAATACTATATTAATATAGAATTAGATTCTTGCAGCAAGGTGTCATCAATAGGTGATGTTTTGCTTTTATTTAGGTTAATTCAGTGTATCTTTGTTTCGGTAATACACTTCCACACGGCAAAAACTTAGGCACAAGATAGGTGAATAGTAGATTTTGATATGTTATTGTGACTTTTTTGCCGTGGGATCCTTGATTTTGTTTTTATTTCATTGATGATATAATTTCGAAACTTAAGCCAAGGTTACAAAGTCTAAGATAATCAATGAAAATTATAAATATAAGGGATGGAAGTGAACCCTTACTTTATCTTAATAATACGTGTGGTGTTCACTTATAAATATGTTAATAATCACCGATCATTACAACAAAATTTTTGAATAATGATCAATTTTGATAAAAAATAGGGTTAAATATGTTTTGGTCCCTCAAGTTTTAGTGAATTTTGGAATTAGTCCCTCTTCAAAACTTTATACCAATTTAGTCCTTCATCTTTAGAAATGCATGAATTTAGTCCTTCTTACCAAATTTTATGAAGTTTATTTGACATTTTATGAAGTTAACATTGAAGCAAAAATGTGTCAAACAGCGTAAATAATTTAAATACTATCATGAAATGCGTTTGAAATGTCAGATAAACTTAACAAAATTTGATTAAAATGATTAAATTCACGCATTTTTAAAGATGAAGGACTAAATTGATCAAAAGTTTTAATGAGGGACTAATTCCAAATTTCGCTAAACTTGAGGGAGAAAAAACATATTTAACCCTAAAAAATAATTAATCACTATAATTTAGATATCTTATAAATTAAAAAATATTGGTAACTAAAATAGTTTCAAAAAATTATAATTGGTCTCTAAATTGGTAACTAAACTTTTTATTATAAATTGGTCAATAATATTAGCTCCTAAGTTTTTGTTACCCAAATAATTTATCTCTAAATTGGTCTCTAATTAGGAAATTGGTCTCCAAACATGTTTTTTGTTACTAAAAATTTGTCACTGATTAAAAATTTTCTTTTAGTGGATGAGATTCATGCTGATGGGATTTCAAAAAGAAAGAATTATTGTAACATCATATAGAGGAAGGAGTTATATTATTGTCTTTTATTGATAAACCAACTTCTCCTCAAGAGCCAAGAACTAGTTCTATCAAACGTTTTAAATGCTTAGGCTTTGCACACATAGCCTCCAATTGTCCTTCAAAGAGGAACATGTTCTTGAATTCCAAAGGAGAAGTTGAAAGTGAACATTCCCCTCCCTCTTCCCCCAAGAGTAGTTCATCACACACTTCTTTCCCTTCAAGTGAAGATGAGATCAAACATCATGAAGGAGGTCTTTTAGTTGTGAGGCGCATGTTAGGCCAAGTTCCAAAGGAATTTGAATCTCAAAGGGAAAATATTTTTCATACAAGATGCCTCATCAACAAAAAGACTTGTTCCCTCATTATTGATAGTGGAAGTTGTGTCTATGTGGCTAACACAAGGGTAGTGGACAAGCTTGGCTTGGACACCATCCCTCATGCCAAGCCTTGTAAACTATCTTGGTTAAGTGAAAATGGTGAAATAAATGTGGATAAACAAGTTCTCATCACTTTCTCCATTGGGAGTTACAAGGATAATGTTTTGTGTGACTTAGTGCCCATGGAAGCAACTCACATACTTCTTGGAAGGCCATGGCAATTTGACAAAAAAGCTTTCCATGATGGTCATTCCAATAAATTTTCTTTTAACTTCCAAGGCAAAAGGATCACATTACTACCTTTATCCCCCAAAGAAGTAAATGATGACAAAAAACAAATGTTTGAGAAAAGAAAGGAAGAGAAGGTGCAACTTATGGCGCACACCAAGGAAGCAAGGAAGAGCTTGATCTCCTTCAAAGGAGCTAAAAAGGTAATGCTTTCTCAAAAACAAATTTTTCTTGCTTATCCAAGTGAGTCTTCTTGTTCCTTTCAAAACCCTCCTCCTAAGTGTCCTCAAGACTTGTCTATAGTCTTAGATGAATTCAAGGATGTATTCCAAGATCCCCCAAAGGGACTTTCACCTCTAAGAGGTATAGAACATCAAATTGACTTCATCCAAGGATCATCTTTGCCCAATAGGCCAACCTATAGGACCAATCCCGAGGATGCCAAAGAAATTCAAAAACAAGTCAATGATTTGTTAGAAAAGGGATGGGTGCAACATAGTATGAGCCCTTGTGTTATGCCTGTGATCCTAGTTCCAAAAAAGGATGGAACATGGAGAATGTGTATAGATTGTAGGGCCATCAATAATATCACCATCAAATATAGGCATTTCATCCCTAGGTTAGATGACTTGCTTGATGAGCTTCATGGTGCAACCATCTTTTCAAAGATAGATTGGAAGAGTGGTTACAACCAAATAAGAATCAAGGAAGGAGATGAGTGGAAAACCTCCTTCAAAACCAAGCACTTTCATGAGGCTCATGCATCATGTGCTTAGACCATACTTGGGCAAATTTGTTATGGTCTATTTTGATGACATACTCATCTATAGTATATCTAGAGAAGATCATCTTCAACACTTAAGGGATGTGCTAAGTACCCTAAGGAAACAATCTTTATTTGCCAACATGGAGAAATATGTTTTTGGCATGGATCACGTGATCTTCCTTAGGTTCAAAATTAGCAAACATGGGGTCCATGTGGATCAAGAGAAAGTCATGGCCATCAAAGATTGGCCCACACCTAGGAATGTTAGTGAACTAAGGTCCTTTCATGGGTTGGCTAGCTTTTATAGGAGATTTGTGCCTAATTTTAGCATCATAGCCGCACCCTTGAATGAGTTGGTAAAGAAAGGAGTTGACTTCAAGTGGGGTATTGATCAAACAAAGGCCTTTGAAACATTAAAAGAGAAATTTATCAAAGCACCACTCCTAGTCCTCCCCAACTTTTCCAAGACTTTTGAAATAGAGTGTGATGCCTCCAATGTGGGCCATCCCATAGCCTACTTTAGTGAAAAACTCAAAGGAAGTCATCTAAACTACTCTACCTATGATAAAGAGCTTTATGCTCTTGTGAGGACCTCATAGTCTCTACATTCCCTTACCCATCCCTTCCAAGCCTTAGGTAGACATTTCAATGGATTTTATTCTAGGGCTCCCAAGGACTAGAAAGGGTAGAGATTTCATCTTTGTGGTAATGGATAGATTTTCTAAAATGGCCCATTTTATTCCATGCCACAAAGTTGATGCAACACATATTGCCAATCTCTTCTTCAAGGAAGTAGTGAGACTTCATGGCCTACCTAGGACCATTGTAAGTGATAGAGACACAAAGTTCTTCAGCCATTTTTGGAGGACCTTGTGGGAAAAACTTGGAACCAAACTCCTCTTTTCCACCACTTGTCACCCTCAAAGTGATGGTCAAACTGAGGTGGTCAATAGGACTTTGGGTCAACTATTAAGGTGCATAATAGTCCACAACACTAGGGAATGAGAGGCGCTTCTTCCCCATGTAAAGTTTGCATACAATAGGGTTGTGCACTCTACCACCTCCCACTCTCCCTTTGAAATAGTGTATGGATTTAACCCTTTAACTCCTCTTGATCTTCTTCCACTTCCCACTCAAGAGTCATGGACTTGCCAAGATGGGGAGGCAAAGGCTAAAATGATCCAAGACTTGCACACACAAGTCAAGGAAGCCATTGAAAGGAAGGTGAAGAATTATCAAGAATTAGGCAACAAGGGAAGGAAGGAAGTCCTTTTCAAGGAAGGGGATTGGGTATGGCTTCATTTGAGGAAGGATAAGACTTTTGCCTGCTCTGAGTGGCCCTCATCCTGTCCCGTATCATCTTCACTTTATCAGTGGTCATCGTAAAAACTCAGGGCCAAGCACGACTGATTCGCCATCCTGATTCCAGCACAATAGAGTTCTGCACCTCCTCCTATACAGTGCTTCATAAGGTGACATCCCGATGTTGGAGTGATAATTGTTATTGTAAGTAAATTTTGCCAAAGGAAGTACCTCACTCCAACTACCCAGGTGATCCAGTACACAAGCTCGCAATAAGTCAGTCACATCTTAGTCATACCAAGATGTATGCTAAGACGACTCTTATGGCCCTCTTCTAGAATTCTCTTTCTCAGTCTTGGCCCCTATGAAACACACACACGGTTCCGATAACGAAGAATACCATATGTCCCAATCTTGTAGTCTTTACCTTTTTCTATGCCCAACCATCCCACAATCTGTTGTAATTCTTTATCCTTCCCTTGTTCTGCTTTAATCTCAGCAAGGAAGTCATTAGTAACTCTCAGCATACCCTACCGGATATGATCAGAACATATCTGTAGTTCTAGGTTCATATCTCGAATTTTCTATCAACTCCAATCCTTTCATCATCATAGAGGACATATGTACTCGTTTCCTGCTCAAGGCATCCACTACGACATTAGCTTTACCAGGATGATATAATAGCTCAAAGTCGTAGTCCTTGAGATACTCCATCCATCGTCGTTGTCGCATATTTAGCTTCTTCTGCTCGAACAAGTACTTCAGACTCTTATGATCGCTGAAGACTTGAAATTGTGAGCCGTAAAGATAATGTCGTCATGTTTTGAGAACAAAAACAATTACAGCCAGTTCGAGGTCATGAGTAGGATAGTTCTTCTCGTGCATCTTTAATTGTCTAGATGCATAAGCCACCAGTCTTTTCTCTTGCATTAGAATACAACCCAGACCTTGGTACGATGTATCACAGTATACTTCAAATGTCCTGGTCGTATCTGGTATTGCTAAGACTGGAGTTGTGGTCAACCTTCTCTTCATCTCCCCAAAGCACATCTCGCAACTATCTGTCCAGGAGAAAGGTTGGTCTTTGCTAGTAAGTTGCGTCATAGGACTCACCTTCTCTTCTGATATTGTTTGTGGTCGCTCCCAATTCATCATTGTATCAATCTTGGCCGAGTCTACTACAATACCTTGTGCTGAGATCACATGACCAAGAAACTGAACTTCTTCCAGCCAAAACTCGCATTTGGACAGCTTCCCATACAATTGGTGCTCTCTAAGTACATCCAACACAACCCACAGATGATCAGTATGTTCCTCTCGATCCTTGGAATAAATAAGAATGTCATTAATGAATACCACGCCAAACTTATCTAACCACGGTCGGAAGATTTTATTCATGTAGTCCATGAATATCGACGGGGCATTGGTCACTCCAAATGGCATTACCACGTATTCATAGTGCCCATAATGAGATCTGAAAGCAGTCTTCTGGACATCCTCTGGTTTGACCAGGATTTGATGATACCCTGACCGTAGATCAATTTTGGAGAACACCCCCACTCCCCTCAACTGGTCCAATAAGTCGTCAATTCTGGGCAATGGATATTTATTTTTGATGGTCAGCTTATTCAGTTGATGATAATCTACACAGAGTTTGGAGCTCCCATCCTTCTTTTTGACTAGTAGCACTGGAGCCCCCCATGGCGACGCACTAGGTCGAATAAACTTTTTCTGCAACAAATCTTCAATCTACTTCTTCAACTCAGCCAACTCTGCTGGTACCATTATGTATGGTGCCATCAACACAGGCCCAACTCCCAGAATAAGATCAATGGTAAAGTCTACTTCTCTGCTTGGCGGTAATCCCAAAACTTCATCTGGGAATACATCTGCATATTCGTATACTATCGGTATGCTTCTGATAAGATCAGTTGTACTCTTCTTCTCTGACTGAACCATTATCATGAAGCAAGAAGCTCCTTCTACCTCCTCTTTTAGTGCCTCTCGAGTAGAGATCAGTGCTAACCCATCAGTTTCTGGGAATATTTCATTGCGCCGTCTGCAATCAATTATGACGTGATTGTTTGACAACCAGTCCATTTCCAATATTACATCTTGTCCTTCCAATGACAAGAAAATGGGGTTCACTTTGAACCTATGTCCTAACACTTCTATAGAACATCCGACACAAACTAAGTTGGTCGAGACTTGGCCTGATGTAGGTGTCGAGACCGCTAGTTCGCACCCCAAATCTCGGACTACCAGTCCAAGTCTACTCACACACTCTTTGGAGATGAATAAGTGAGTAGCCCTTGAGTCAAACAGAACCAAAACACTATGGTCAAATAACAAACATCGGTCAAGTATGAGGTTACCTGACTGAGTGACCTCAGTACTGGTTAATGCAAAAACCCTCCCAATAGCTCAGGGCCTCTCTGTTAACACCTTCTGTTGTTTATGCTGTTATGGTGTTTCTCCAGTTGTCTTCTTATTAGGACATTGCCTCGCATAATGCCCCATCTACTAACATTTGTAGCACTTCACATGATCAGTGCTACCTCCTAAACTGCCCGCAACTCTAGTACAATTCCTGCGAAAATGTGCACCCCCGCAATTATAGCATTTCAACCCTGGAGAGGACGATTATGGTCTGCTATATAGTGTCTTATGCTGCTTAGTCTCCGAGGTACCTTTCTGTGACCTCCCAACCCGACTGGGTCCTATCTCAAGCTCCTCTATTGTTCTGGCTTGCTTCACCAGAACTGGAAATTTTCGGATCCGTAGTGGCACTAGAAACCTGCACAACTCGTGCTTCAGACCCCCTTCGAATTTTCTACAGTGCCACTCCTCCTTGATAGCTTACGAGTAAAATCTCGCCAGGTACTCAAAGCGGTCCACATATGCCTGCACTGATCGGTTGCCCTACTACAAGGTGAGAAACTCAGCATCCAAAGCATGTTTGGCAGAATCTGGAAAATACTTCTCCAGAAATCTCGTCCTGAAGTTTGCCCAATTCACCTCCTCTTATCGGGTTTGCATCTGCTACTGCATTCCCGTCCACCAATACTCAGCATCGCCAATAAGTATAAATGTGGCGAAAGTCAACTGTTACTCCTCCATACAAGCCAGAACTCTGAATATCTTTTCACACTCCCTGAGCCAAGCATCGGCCTCATTAGGAGTAGCTTTGCCGTTAAACTTTGACGGCTTATGCTTCAACAAATCTTCCATAATCACCGGTCTCGTTGGTGGAACCATGGCCCTTGGTTGAGCTGCAACAGGTTGCATAGCGTCAACCATCCTATGGATTGCTTATGCAATCTCGTCAGCGCCTGCATCATTCCTCATTCTCCTATTTGCCATAGCCTGAATGCACCACATATTTAACTGGTAAATCAAACAACTTATATTTCAATTTCACAGCAAGGCAATACAACCCTTACACATATCAACGCGACAAGCTCACTCCCCAAAGATCCCATGAAATCATTGAAATCACGACTGTGATACCAAATGTAACATCCTAGCCGAAAATTACTTATTTAAAACAAAAAATTTAGATAACATATGAATAACCTCATTTATTAATAATTGCTTTTCCCAAAAACGCGGGAAATTTAAAATCCAAAGTTAATGCGCCAGTAATAATAAAAACCTCGGCGTTCAATTATTACAAACATAATCGTTTCTCAAAACCATTACAAAATATTTCATGAATAAAACTCGTAAAACTCCCATGGCTTGTCCCCACTCCAATACTATGCATCTGCATGCTCACCTGCATCACCATCTGCTCCCATGTAACAAGTTACATGATCATCGCCAAACAAACACAGATAGGGTGAGCTCAAATAAAATGAACAAATGCAACATAACATAATTAATGCATCTTTAAACAAATAATTCATGTTAGCATTTCCCATTCCTCAGTTTCTCAACTTTCAAACCTTCCGATAGACGCCTCTTGATTATACACCCTTTGGTGAGTATACAGATCGATCTTTATTGCACGAGTGTCTACTTGCCCCTCTACGGGAATAAAATTTGCCATGGCCTCACATCGCAACACCAAGTGGAGTTCCCCCAAAACGAACTGAAGTCCGTAGTTGTTCCCAGACTACCAAACTCAATCAGATGCACTAAAGAGGGCAATCATCCGAAACCTCGTCGTACGAGCCACGATCTCGCGCACTCCACTAAACTTCCTAAACCACCAGGCTACAACCTAGAGTGGCCACGTGTTACCCCCAGCACAAGTTAAACTCATAACTGGGCCTCCGGCCAAAGCATCGCATCATGACACTCATCCAAAGCTGTGTAGAAATCCTCCTCACAAACCAACTCTGCACCCAAAATCACCTGGCGCACCTTTCACGTCACTAGGCGAAAACTGGTTCAGACCGCTTGGCGGGCATCTCACACCGCCAGGCGCCAAGCGCCTTCCAGTAATCCCATCACACCGTCATCACTTGGTGGGACCACCCCCGTCGTCAGGCACCCCGTGTAGACAGTGGCCACTGCCATTGTTTTGAACTCTATCGCCTGGTGGCTCGTCCCGCGTTGCCAAGCGTCATACTGATAGAGGTCGTACCCCACCAAATTAAAACACTTAAAATATAGTATGTGACAGTTGAACCAAGTCGTCTCCCAACGACCAATGTTCTTGTTCAAAACGTCAATTTCCATATCAACACAAAATAATAACATAGGGGGGTTTGGCAGGCAGATTTACGGATGCAACACACAATTGAAAACTTAAATGCAGATGTGTAAAATCAATGTAAAAGCAGCGTTGATTCCTTGCTTTAAATGAACATCCACCAATCACAAATTACAACTCAAAATGGTTATATTAACTCTCATGAAACCCGAATTAACTACTAAGCGCAAATTAACTTGAACTCAAGTGCAATTAAGCAAAGCACACATCCATGAATCTACTACAGTTCACTAAGCATGAACACACAATGATTCCACTCTGAAAATTAAGCAAAAACAGAATGGTTTCTTCATTTAAACCTAAACGCAAATTCATAATTGAGAGATTAACTCCGAATAAAATATTAATCTCAAGGTTTCAATCCATTATCTACAAAGAATCAACACATAAACTTAGTTCCTCATGGAATCTGAATTAGGGTCCAACATAAATTTTGATTCAACCATCCAAATGAGTGCAAATTGATGCAGAAAACCTAAATTGGTGCAGGAATCAAAAATGTGCAGGAAAGAAAGGGGCAACAACGAAAACAACAACCAAAAATGAGAATACTTCAATATAAATGCTACCCAAGGTGTAGAAAATGTGAATACAAGTTCAATGTGTTGTCCAAGACTCATAAAACGTGAAAAACAAATGGAAAACATGAAAAATTAGCTTGTGCCTCCATGGGTCACCTTCCAAAGCTTAAAACATAAAAAATGGAGGTTTGAGAGAATGTAGAAGAAGAAGTGTGCGACCCTTACATGGTAAATGACCTAATTTCGTGGTCACCTCAAATCTGCCAGCATTATTTACAAAATTGTCATTATGAGCTGTAGAATTACAAAAATGCCACTCCTGGGCCTCTAATGTTGGTCCATTCACTCAGATGACGTGCAAATGACATGGAAATGATGTGGCAACGATGTGGCGACTCTCTTCAACTGAATATTAATGTCCAAGCTCCAAAATTTGCTTCACCCAAATATCTAAAAATAATTAAAAACGAAAATTAGGCCAAATAATGTGAAATTAGTCCAAATTCGGAACAGTGGCCCAATAAAGCCCAACAGATGAAAAACACTTTAAAGATGAACAATTAAGCACTGAACAACTGTCAAATGGATACACAAAGGCTAGTGGAATGGAAGAAAATAATAACTCATCACATACCAATAGCGCAATGCTACTGGTTTTTGGCACTTTTCCCAGGTCTTAAGAGACCCCAAACATACGATGCATCATTCTTATAACAATCATAATATTCCAGACATAATACTATAACTCAAACTCAATATACACAAATACCTCATGCACAAATCAAGTATTATCATGTCTAGTATGCTTTCCTTTATTCACTAACTAAAACAAGCCACAAAATTGTCAATAATGTACCTACCATTTGCCTCCTAGGGTTTCTGTGTCTCTTCACATCCATGCCAAAGTGGGTTTTAACAAAAAGAAAGCTATTTTGTTCAAGCCAAGGTTCAAACTCACATCCCCACAATTACAAAGTAATGTGCACAACCAATTCATGTTTCATGATGCTATTTATAAATCTAAAAGTTTATACTCTCACATAATTAAGTACTCTCAACGATTTGAACTAGTACTTTTCCACGTCACAAAAGTTGGCATTTATTGCCATAAAGCTTCCACTACTCACATTTATTAAATAATTATTTATTTAATTATTTAATTTTGGGCTCTTATAGTTGTTACCCACTAATGCACGCATTCATCCTATTTTTCACGTTTCACTCCTAAGAAGGTGCATTGGTGCTCCTAGCCACAATATGTTCCACTTCCATTATTGGATTCTAATAACCATCCACTGATCAACCCTTTGGCTGTTTTAGATGTGTGTAAGGAAAAATTCATGACTCTTAGGATGTCCCAGTCCTTATACAATGGAATGGATCTGATTAATATACTTAGGAACCTTTGTCCCACATTCAAGAGGTTTATCCTACATTTGACCTTGGGGACAAGGTCACTATTGATGGGGAGGGTAATGTCATATGCAATTCAAATTTAGTGAATCATGAAGATGGACAGCTGGTATCAAATCCGGATGATAAGGAAAATGAGGCAAAGAATGCAACCCATGTGACAAGGAAGAGTAACCGTATAAAAAAAAGTCGTTGAAGATGAGAGAAAATGAGGAAATAAAAGGAAAAGAAGAGAGGTAGAGGAGGGAATGAACCTTAGCAACGTCTTCTCATTATTGGATTTTCTATGTCATGAAATCCTTCTTTCTCTCTGATGGATTTTCTCTTCTATTTGTGTTTTATGAGATAGTGGAATAACGATTGTATTGATACACACTTGACTAATACAATCCATTTTTCCCTTGTTTGTTGTCTTTAATATTTTAGGGTTCATAACACTACACATCATCAAATGATATCCGGCAAAATTTTCAAAAAAAGCTTAAAAATGCATTTCAACCTCCTCTCCTTGTGTTTGGCTTCTGCACCATATCCCTACACCCAATCATTTCGGATTTTTTGTTCTGGTAGACAATCACCCTACTTCTATTATGGAAATAATTTTCCAAAGGCTTTTGATATGTGCACCAAGAAATTTGATAAGGAACAGGAAGTCTTTGCCCTTGTGCTTTGATGTGTTTTTTCACTACCTATATATTTTTTATATTTTTTATGCATCGAGTAAGAGAAAATGTAAAGTAGAGGATCAAAGAGAATGAAAACTTGAATAGTCAGTCAACTCATTGCATATCTATAATATTGAAAAGCATTTCTCGTAAATAAGAAATACAGACGCACTATCTTTATTATGTAGGTGAAAGATAATTTTAAATTTTGTTTTGATTTTCCATTTATTAGGGTTTAGATAATGTACATAAACATCCGAATTTCTATTCTGTACCCATTTAATATGAATAAAATAATACTTTTATTTGAAAATATAAAATTATTCGGGATGAATTAACTAAAAAATTAAAAAATAATCTTTTTTTAGGGTGTAAGAAGGTCTTCATACATACTTATCAAATTAATGTCATACATAGGAAGTTAGAAACATCGATAATATAGTATATATCTTATTTCTTCACATCTTTTCTGCAAACCTCTGGTTTATGGTCTGGAAGCATCAAGAATGTTCTGTAATTCCTGAGGCTGACAAGGGACTGCAAGAGCTCCCATTTGTCTGAAACCAAACTCTTGTTCGGCTTGTCGAAGCAATCCTAAGAAAGCAGGATCATTCAAGTAATGCAACCCAACAATGAACCTTTTGGATTCTCCACCTTTCATGGCAAGAACAGCAAAGTATCCTTCCCTAACATCATCTCCCACACTTGTGCCTTCACTGTAGTACCTCACTGCTGGTCTTCTCTGAACAATGTGTGAAACTCCCTTTTCTACCTTCCCAACAAAAGACCTAAGCATCATCTTCACTTCTCAATGCTACTTTTTTCTTCTTCAAAGCTTTTTGATTTTCAATTTTTGAGCTTGTGTCCTCTATGCTCGGATTGGCTATTTATATATATTGAGAACATGGTTAACGACAATATCTTTGATTATTAATTGTAAGAAGCTTATGAATAAGTGGCAAGTGGTAGAGCTCATAATTCATTGCCATTATTTCACATATCAATTTCTTCATTCTCATACGCGATAACAAATTGAATCTTATTAAACTATTTTCAATTGTTTTTAATTATTTTAACAGTGTAAAATATTCTAATTATAATATATTTTATTACAGATTTCACAAAGATCTTATCTTATAAATTAGTTATGTAAAGTTGAGTTAAATTTAAAATTTTCTTAACATGATATTAGAATTAAACGAAACATATTTTAACAAGATTTATTGTTTGTTAAATCAATCATATCATATATTAAAAAAATATTTAATTATTCTTTTGTTTTCTATTTTTGTCTAAAAGTTTCAAATTAGTTCTCTAGTTTTTTTAAGTTTCAATTCGGTTCCTATTTTTAAAAAATTGATGCAATTTGATCATTTTAGTTAGATTTCTTAAAGTGAATCAATGATTTTTTTTATCAAAATTGACACTATGATTATGTTAATTACGTCAATAAAGCAAATCATTTTATTAGCAACTTTAATCTTGAAAAATTCTTGATTCGTTTCAAGAAATTTAACAAAAAGACCAAATTGCAACAATTTTTAAAAAATTGGGATAAAATTGAAACTTAAAAGAACTTGAGGACCAATTTAATATTTTTAAATATAAACAAGGACCAAAAGAGTAATTAAGCTTAAAACAACAAAACTCATCCTTGATACTTAACCATATGAAAAGAATAAGTTTGAATAGTTTTGCATGAAAATTAACAATAAAATGTTTAAATATATTATTCTAGCTCATTTTCCTAATGATAAGCCGGTTAAAATCGAAAACCTAATAATATATTATATTACTACAAAAAAACCTTTGCAAAATAATAAATTTTAGTGACAAAAAATAATTAATCAATTTAAATATTAATTTATAAATTAAAAATTAATGATAATTAAAATAATTTTTATTATAAATTGGTCATCAAGATTTTAACTAATAAAATAATTGATTTTTAAATTAGTGATTAATATTAACTATCAAGATTTTAGTTACTAAAAAAATTAATTTCTAAATTGATTTCTAATTAATAAATAGATCTTTAAACATATATTTAGTCACTAAAATCACTAATTATTTAAGATTTTTCATATACCGGGCGTGTGTTCAGTCGAAATGTTTAACAATGCATGCGGATAAGATCAATATTGACAGGAGGGAGAGGCTTGTAACAAGATCAAAACGCTTACCTGTATTTCTGGTTGAAGTTTAGTGTGACGTTGGTTTTGCATTTTATGATTTGATTTTCATTAATATCTGCTACGCATGAAACTGTGAATGGTATGAAGTTGTGGGCGTAAGGGCAGTAGGGGCCTGGGGACAAGTTTGTGACAGAAACAGTATATCCATGGTTTTAAATGACTGCGTACGTGGTATTTCAGATATTCTCACAATATAGTTTCAATACAATCATAACACAAATGCAATACCACACTTTTAATAGTATTTTTTTAATCTCTTGTTAGAATTATTTAATATAGTCCTTCATTTTTTTTTCTTTTTATCTTACATAGTGCTCATTTTTTGTTTAAAAACAATCAACATGTTTCTTGATCTCTTTCGTTAAGTTGGTTCCTTATACTAAATTAGTTGGTCCCTTAGATTAGTGTTGATATATATTTTTGAAGAGGAGAATATGATAATCTAATACTATATATAATTGTGAACTAACAAATTGAAAGTTTTTCTATTAAATAATATATCTGATCCAATTCAATTCAAAATTTTCATACTACAACAGGAAAAAGTGCTAATGTGTCAATCAAACAAAATTTACAGCATTAAAAAAAAAACTCAAAATGCGGAAGTTATCTCACCTTTTTTTTTCTGTATCTCTCTCTCTCTCTTTTCTTCTCAAGTCTTTCCCACTCACACACACTCTAGACTCTTCAGCTTCTTCTCAACCTTCCTCTTTTCTCTGTTTTTCTCAAGCGCACATAACACCTCTTCATCTTCATACTTTTCTTTTTCCATTTCGCTATCTTCTTCAGATCTTTAGTTTTTTTGTGGTATATCTGTGTTGTTCATTCTTTTTAGCTGTTTCAAATGAGAAGATCTAAAGATATCATTTTTTTACCCAGATCTGAAGATGTTGTATCTTTGTTTTCGTTTGTGTTATCACATTTCTCAAGCAAACAACTCATTTTCTTTTTATATTTTGTCAGATCTAACTTTTTCATACGTTTTTTTACAGGTTTAAACCCAGAAGTCGTTTTTATTTTGAGCTTTCTCAAGCGAACAACTCATATTCTTCTTATATTTTCTCAGATCTAACTATTTTTTGCTTTTTTCTACAACTGTAATATATGTCAGTGCGACTGTAGTTTTTCGTTTTCATTTTTACGTTTCTCAAGCGAACAACTCATATTCTTCTTTTATTTTCTCAAATCTAACTATTTTTTGCGTTGATGGTATTTTTATTTTTTCTACATGCCTAATATGGTTTACTGCGAGAGATCTAACTACATGTCTAATATGGTTTACAGCCTTCAAATGAAGATTTCAAACACATGCAAGAGTCTTTCTCGCTCTACAACTTAACTGGTATATATATTTTTTCCACCTTTTATTTTTACAGGTTTAAACCCAGAAGTCGTTTTTATTTTGAGCTTTCTGAAGCAAACAACTCATATTCTTATATTTCCTCAGATCTAACTATTTGTTGTGTTTTTCTATATGTCTAATATGGGTCACTGTGAAATATGGTTTTATTACCCAGATTTCGTTTTCATTTTGACCTTTCTTAAGCGAACAACTCATATTCTTCTTTTATTTTCTCAGATCTAACTATTTTTTTGCGATGATGGTATTTTTTATTTTTTCTACATGTCTAATATGGTTCACTGCTACAAATCTAACGACAGGTTTAAAAAAACTTTGATCTAACTTTTTTTGGCGTTTATCTACTTTGATCTAACTGTTTCTTATATTTTTCTTCTGTTTACAAGCTTCAAATCAAGATTTCAAATGCATGCAAGAGTCTTTTTCACTGTACAACTTAACTGGTATGTAATTTGTATGAAAATCTTCCTTTTTCTTTACCAATTTATCTATATTTTCCCACCTTTTACAAGCAAACCGTTCATCTTCTTCATTTTTGTAGCTTCAACTCTGTTTGTGTCATTTTTTTCGTTCATGGTATTTTTTAATAATGCATTCTATCAGCAGATCTCTTTATTTTTACCCGATTTTCGTTTTTATTTGGACATTTTTCAAAGAGTTCACCATACACTATATTTTTTACCCACATTTCATTCTTTTTCATGTCAGATCTTACATTTTTACCCAGTTTTCGTTTTCTTTCATCTTTCTAAATCAAACAATTCATTTGGAAATATTTTTACATTGATTTATTTTTACCCGAAACAGTATTTTTAATCTTTTTCACCATGGCCATTCCCAGAATAATTTAAGAACTTTTTTATTTTTAAATCACCGTTTACTCAATGAAAACCATTTCGTTTACAAAACGTTTTGTATTCCAACCTTTTAAAATACTGCTTCGAATTTTCTCCAAATCAACCTGTCAATCAGTATTGAAACGCATTAAATTTTGCACTGCTCGAGATAATGATGAATAAACTGCTCCATCATCTGCTACTGGTCCATCATCTGCCACACGTTATAATTATTAAACTTTATCATATTCCAATATTAAATACCCAATCCTGAACCAAATCAACAGTAGTAAATTCATCTTCTGATATTTTTAAATTGATTTAGTAACTAACAGTATTATATTACACGAGGTTGTTTATCCACTAATCCGACAAGTCTACCTATATAAATTTATTAGACGAGTCTAGCGATCATAATTAGACGAATTTGTCTATACCAAAATATCATTTCCGGTTCAGGACCAAAATATTTGAATATTACAAAGGTAAAAATGTAAAAAATAAAATAATTTGAACATTTGAATGGAGTGATTTGATGTATATATTAAAAAAAATTATTGTAAAATATATATAAGTTGTAATTAAGTTTATTTAATATTTTGGTCTCAAACTGGAAATGACAAAATTGGATCATTTAAAAGAATATGAGTATTAAATTGAACCAAAAATTTAAATAAGAGATTAAATTGAAAACATCTATTACCACTATCACGTGTCAATACCGTAACGTCACATGACGTGACACATGACAGTTTATAATTTTTTAGAAAGAAAAAAATTAAAAAAAAAAATAAAAAATTGTACGGCTTAACACGTGTCCACGATGTTAACTCCAACTTAAAGGAATGACCAAATTAAACCTTTTTAAATAATTGAGAGACTCTATTAAACAAACCAATAATAAAAAACCAAATTGAACCAAATCAAAAAATTAAAAAACTAAATAAGTAATTATCCTACATATAAATATTTATAACCTATCTATTTAAATATTACAATAATTATATTATACAAATAAAAAAACCCGTGCGTACGCACGGGTATAAAGACTAGTAAAATTATATAAGATGTCTCTTTAAATAGTGTCACATGTCATTTGATCCTATCAACTTTAACCAATGATCATATTTAGATTAATATTTAATATAAATTATTTACTTTTGTAATTTGTTGTTTCTTAAAAAAAAAAAGTAAGTTCTTACTTTAAAAGAAAAAAAGAAAAAACTTAAGATTTATCGCCTCTTTTGTTCTAATTTTCTAAATTTGATGGAAAAAGGACAAGACCTGAAATTTGAAAACTTCATTTCCTCTTAGTCTCACATCAATGCTCGGAACCAATCAAATAATTGCAATGAATACACAGTATGCCCACGCTTACTTCCCACTTGTTTAGTCGTGTTTGAGCATGTTCTCAGTGTATATAAATAGCCAAACTCAGCTCATAGAAGCTCAAATCCAAAACCTTTCAACTTCACTAATTCACTATTCAAGAAGAAGAAAGTAGCGTTGAGATTTGAAGATGATGCTTAGGTCTTTCGTTGGGAAGATAGAAAAGGGTGTTTCACTCCTCGTACACAGAAGAGCAACAAGTGTTGTGTCCGATGATGTTAGGGAAGGATATTTTGCCGTTCTTGCAACCAAGGGTGGAGAATCCAAAAGATTCATTGTTGGCTTAAATTTCTTGAATGATCCTGCTTTCTTGGGACTTCTAGATCAAGCTCAGGAAGAATTTGGTTTCAGACAAAAGGGTGCTCTTGAAATCCCTTGTCAGCCTCAAGAATTACAGAAGATTCTAGATCGTTCCAGAGTGTGAAGCAAGGAAGCCAAAGGAATGGAACTATGTAACTATCTTCATATCTCCCTATGATCGACAACAATAAAGGGAGTTTCAATTTTCTAGTTATAACTAATTGTATATGCAGATGATTCAATATATTTTTTAAGTTAATTAACTATTATTACAGTTCGAAGTTTTACATTGATTAAAGATAAATCAATTCGTAATATATAAGTAAGGTGTAAATTACATTTTACAAACCGATTTTGTAGGATTGAATTACACTTAAACTTCATTTTTTAATATGGTATTAGAACCATTAAAGAAATATATTCTAATGAGATAAAATAATTTCATCGTATATAAATAAAGTGTAAACCTCACTTTTCCATAAGTCTTACAACACTATTATTGTGAACTCAAGTTCTCATGGTGTGAGAATTACTCATGCATCTACCAGAATGCAAATAATTTGCAGCATTTTCTTTGTTACATTGATTACTCAAATATGTTTGTTTGTTTGTTTCTACCAATTATTTCTGAATACTTACAAAGGCTGGCGTCACATATTATAATCTAGAATATCTTTCTCTCATTGAATTATTTTGTAGGAAAATGTTAAAACCTAAAAGACGAGATTGGTTAGTGATATGCATGCTACGACATGCTTCACTGCTGAAAAAGATTAGAAGAAGGGTGCTGTCTTATCTCAGTTTGGATTATGTCAATATAGTTCCAAAATATTTCATTTCACTCATACTGTGACCCTAATTAATATCTACCCATGACTGCACATGCTTGAAACCATGGGCGGAATCTATCTATTCCAATTTGGGGGGTTTCTTAATAATTAATAAAATATTGTTGTACGTAAAAAATAGATTTTGAATTAGATTTAGTTAAATTATGAATTATAGATTCTTTTTGTTCATACTGCCTATGTTAATGATTTTCAATTTGAGTGAAACAAAAGTACTATACAAACAAACTTGAATTTAAGCAGAGATAAATTCGGTTTAGTCTATTGAGGTTGTATTTCATTTTCTTCTTCTATGGTATAGTATGCTGCAAATGATCTTCATGAGTGTTAAAGTGTCAACTTGGTTGAGATGTTAACACTAGCAGTGATATTAAGAATGTTATTTTTTAAATAAAAACATCAATAACATGAATATGAGAAAAGATGCGTTTATGTTGAATGAAGTTTGATGTTTAAATAAATATAACACTGAAATTTAATTTTGGGTTGAGATAAATGAATGTGTGAAAATAGAATAATAAATTGAAATAGGAAATGTGAATAAAGCATGTATTCTCTCAGGTTGGCATGGAAATTCACTTATCGTTAAAGAACCTAGATAAAATTCATATAGTCAATGTTTTTAAAGCATAAATATTATAAGTTATCTTATCTTTAGGTTTTTTGCTTAGCTTGAAATGAGAGATTCTTACAATATTCTCTTGTAGAATATTTATTGAACTATTGGTGATGGATTAATCTTTTTGAATGGTTTCTAATGTTATGCTAGATTCATTTTTTTTTTCCCTTGTAGATGTTTCTTATGTTGTTTGTTGGGTTACATTTTTATGTCATTGTTTCTCACATTTGGGCAAATTATGGGATTTATGAGTTGCAATCCCTATACAATCTTCAATTGAATCCTTATAAAATGAAGATATTTCTATTTGGACTTTTGACGATTCTGGACTTCTAAATCAAAAGACAGTTAGAAATTTTTTTTTCTATGATGTTTTTGCTCGAAAGGAATGGGGAAGCTAACTTGGTATGCTTCTATTGCTCCCTCGAAAACACTTGTTTTATGGAAACTTCTGTATAACAAGCTTCTCTGATTGATAAGGAGGTACGAGGTAGAGGGCTAAATTTATGTTCCATGTGTTATCTTTGTAAGGATAAAGTCCATTCAACGTATTTTCTTTCAATGTCAAATTGTTATATATATTTGGTCCTAGTTGCAGGGTATTTTGCCGAATTTTCAATGACTATCTATGGATCATTTAACTACTTTCATTAAGTCTTTTTGGTAGTTTTCGTACGTTGCGGAAGTCCTAGTCTTGCAGCTTGTGTTAGCTTTTTCAGAGGTAATATGTGTGAATATATTTGTAACTTATCTATTTTTTTGGGAGTGTAAAATTATTTATATGCTAAAATTACGGGAGATATTCTTACTATTGGGCATTCTTATGAAACTAGCCTTAGATATGTTTTGTTGAAAAGTGATTATATATTATTATGTAAAAAAAGTTATTTCTCAAATTGCTTCTTCGTCTTTTTAGAAGAAGATGTATCAAATGCTTGAAAATATATAAAGAAATGGAATTTAAGTATTATCTTACTTTTAACAAAGAAAATCATCATGCAAAGAAGTTAACTTCTTTCGTCATAAGTGTTTTAGTGAAAGTTACAGTAATCCTTCATAGCCAATATTTGTGGGATGCGGTAAAGCCCATTTCAAGGAACATCATTTGTCTTGCAAAAAGAAAGTAATGATGTTGTGTGATGTGTATTTGTGTCCAAGGTGGAGGATGTAGAGATCCTCACTGTCAACAACATTGTTTCGAACATAAGAATAATTTGATGAGGTTGCAAACTTGTACACGTCGAAATAGACCTTCTAACTCCGTGCATGTCGAATATCATTTCGGATTGTGCTTTTTAATATATTTCATAAGATAAAAATATTTTGACACTTATTAATTCACTTTTAATCCATCACTCAATCATTTCTCAATTATCATGTCACACTACTAAAAGAAACTAAAATAAATAATTAAAAAATGATTGGAATGATGGATTAATAATAAATGAAAAAATGTGGACCAAAATATTATTATCTATTTCAAATAGTAATTTTGAAAGAAAATATCTTCTAAAACATGTTTTTTAATATGTTCTGAAATGTTCAACCATATTTCTAAATTAGAAATATCTGTTAGATTACACAATTTATGAAAATATTTTTATATTTTAATGCTATTTTGAAAGGTATTTTTAAATTTAAAAATATCTTTAGATACATCTAATCCGAAATATATAATATATTTTAGATAAAGTGTTTCGATAGATATCTTTTGAATCTAAATTTATTTTTCAGACATATACAATTCGAAAAATATTAATCTGAAAAATATTGAAAAAAATAAGTTCAAGAATCGCTTTATCTTTTTATTATAATTTTAATGAATTTATGAATTTTTTAGTAGTGCAAAAAGAAAAAAAAAAAAAAAAAAAGGGGAAAAAAAAAACAAAAAACAAAAAAAAAAAACATAAGTAGCAAGAAGAAACAAGAAACAGCAAAGAAACCATGGAGTAGCAACTTCGAGTACAGGGGCTTGTGTGGTGTCATGATAAGTCTAGCAACAAATGTCTCCCGTGGCTTTTTAATGTCTCATTAAGTATCATTAAGCAATACAACATTTCTAGCATGTTTTTATTCTCTTTTAAAAGTTTTGGTTATTTCTGTAAGGATGTAATTGGGACGATTATTGTCAATAAAAAAAAATTCTATAGTTCATATATTCTTTTATCATCTCGACTTTTATTCACTATTGACAACAAATATATAAATATAATTATAAATTATTTCCATAATTTAAAAAGTAAGAAAAAAAAATCTAACCATCTAAATATTAATCTCATTTTTTTCCAAATTAAGCACTAATTTTTCAAAGTACTAGGATTTACTAAAAAGGTTAATTCTTTTTTTCTAAGTAATACTTTTATACTCACAAATGTAAGATCAAACTTGTGTTAACATATTTTGAAACATAATATTATTTTCATTCGTTATATTATTTTAATCTTCTTCATGAGGGTTTGTCTCCATTAAGAGGAGGTTCGACCACAACATAAACAAGTTCCAACCTAATTAATAAATGTAACTAGAGTAAAATATATTTTTTCCTCTTCTTTCTATAACTTATCATTGGTAAGAAATATTAACTACTTTATCAATGACTATTTTAGAGAACCGAAAGTAATACGCATTTGAAAAATAGAGACAAAAATCTTGAATAAAATGAAAGCATAGGCACAAAAGCATACACCCTTATTTTTCAATTTCTATAATGTAGTATTTTTAACCTCATGGTGTTGGTGTAATTACTTTTCATTATTTTAATGTGTAACTTTAAATTTACCTTATAAAATAATGCAACTTTGGAAGTTATTGATAGTTATAGATATCACTCAAAACTTCATTCTCATGAACACCTTTCAGCTACTGATTATAAATACGAATTCTGGTAACTTCCTTCATATCTTAAAATTTGTATCTAGACTTAATTCAATCTCATGAAAACAAATTTATAAGGTCACAAAACATGCTGATCTCATAAAAACAAATTTATAAGGTCAGAAAACATGCTGATGGTACAATCTCATCCTCTCCTATTTTATACAATAAAATACATTTTATGACTCCATATGTATTAACAATGAATTAAGTACATAAGATACTTAAAACACAACACAGAATAATATACTTAAAACATGAAGTATATATGATCTTAATCTTTCTATACAGTACACCTAACACAGGACAAAATGATATTAATCAGCAAATTAATTCACCTCAGAACAATTATTAGGCCCAACTGGTTCTCTTAGGCAATTAGAAATTGCCGTTACTGCTGCTTCAATAGAAGCATCTTCCCCCTGTGTAATGTTAAATTATTAACTAAGCTAATCAAGAATAGCTAGATTGTGAAGAAGAAACAGAATCTACCTTTTCTTTCCAATAGAAAATGTTTCCATATTTCCCAGCCAAGCGACTCCAAAAACTACGTGGGATGTCCAAATCAACTGAAGCACCAACGTTGAAATTCAATATATTACCTGATCAACAAAAACATCTTCATATATTATTACCTCTACCGCTATATCAAGAAAGAAGCAAAACAGAAAATAAAGAAGGCAGAAAAAAGTAACATAGAAAAGTGTGGCGGGTCCTTTACCAAATGTGGGATCCGCAACAAAGACAACTGTTCTGTCATCTACCTGCCAGAAATCTTTGACAGCCAAACCTGCATAATTCATCAGTTTCAGCTTTCAAGTTTCCCTCATAATAGTCTTAACCCTTAAATTTCAGAAGCAGCCTGTGAATTACGTGAGATCCATATTTTGCTAAATTGTGTGCAGTGACCATAGTCAAAAACCTGGCGTATCAGGATAGTTCTGGGCCAAAACCCTTAACTTGAATCCGGTATCTGCTTCAAGAGCAGCAATCTCTGCTGCTAGTCTTTTCTCCTGCAGAACAATCATTGATTAAACATCGTTAACATTCCTTCTACAATAAACTCCCAAACATGGAAATTCAGTTTTAAGTTCCTTCTCAATGGGAAATAAAAGAAAGAGCATCATGCTATTGTCACCATAGATGAAGCTTTTAGTTTCAGAATAAGTTTTCTTGTTTTCAGCTTTTGCTTTTATATATAATTACAAAAGTTGTCGCTTATATATTTCTGTAACAAAAGAAATTTAATTAAAATGACATTTAATTACAAATTGTCATGTTCCGTAATTTTAATGATTTATATAATAACTAATTTAAGTAGTTCATGAACAGTTTATAGTGCTACATTCATCAAAATTAAACTCATAATCAGTTTAAATGTAAAGGACCATTGTGAAAAAAGTTGACAAATTGGAATATGTTTGTGCAACCTTTCTTATAGGGATTTAAAAAAAATTAAAAATAAGAAAATAAATAAATTCCTCCTTGAACTATTCATAATTTAAAAATAAAAGGTTTAAAAATGAAAATTTTTACAAAGCCATTAGAAAACTTCTACACCAGTCAAACACAAATTTCATAAGATGCAAACAGATTGATTTCAATTCCAATAACATCACACCTGTCCATCAGAGAGGAACCCGGCAACATCAATGACAGTGCTAAACTCCTTGGGGAGCAACTCCGGCTTGTTCACACCTACTTTTGCAGCCTCGGCCACTCTAATTCCTGCAAATTATAAGATTCAATTCCTCATTGCAGCATTAGGAAAAAACGAAAATAAAGGTAGCGGAAACTACCTCCGAATAATAACCCAAGTGAGAGGGCTCCAGAGAGAGCAAAATGAAGAGGTTTGAAAGAGCTTAAAGTGGCGTGTGAAGGGGCATGATACGAGTGCGTCTTGGGATGTAATCGCCGAACGGGAAGCGAAGGAGTTTGGGAAGTGAGAGATGCAGATAAAGATGGTAGCGAAGGAATATGAAGAAGATAATGAGAATGCGCCATGGTCTTCCTTCTCTGGAAACGCCCTTGTTGTTTGACAGTTGTTATGGATGCTTCTTTAGAAGGTTTAGTTGGGCTTATCAATTTGGGTTGTGTCGCACTGGGACGAGGTGTGTAGGTTTTATCAGGCCCATCACTTTCGGTGACTTGATTTATTCTTCATTATTTTCTGCGCTACTTTATTACTAACAGCACCATCATACAAAAATAAAAACTCTGAAATACCCTCTTTTACAGTTCCAACTCACCACTGCCGGTAAACTTCCATCATTTTTTCTGTTGTTCATTGTCAACGCACCTCCACTCTCCGGCAGAGAAAAAGAAAAGAGAAAGAACTAGTATATTGTTAATATAGTAATATGATGTATAACCAAAATTATCCAAATGATCATAATTAGATGTAATTAGACGGTTGACACGTGTTCAAAATTTCCTTTTTTCCCATGTCTTGCTGGTCAACATGTGTCTAAACATGAGGTTTTTAAGTAATTTGTTTTTATACAAATAGATGTAGATAGATGGCACAAACATTATAGTTGCAATTGCAAGTGTGATGAATTTCTTTTGAAGCTTTTATGCAAGTTCGGATTTCAAATCAATTCACATTTATGCTTTTCTTATTTTCTTTTTTTGCTTCGTCTTTTTTCTCCTAGTATCTTCCTGTCGATTACATTTGTTGTCCTAGATTTTGGTTGTGAAGTTTTGTTGGTTTTTTAAATGTGTTTTCTTGAGACAATGGTTGCAGTGCAGTGTTTTATGGAACGTATGGTCGTTTTGGGTTATGGGCTTTTTGTTGTCTAAGGTTTTATTTGATCTTTTAAGGGTTTAAGGTTTTTATTGTTTTATTTAATCATGAGTTGCGTTCGTATGTTGGTTGTGGGTTTTGTGGAAATTTGTGATTTTGTTTTTGGTGTTTTTGTGTTTGGGTTGAGGGTTGTAGGATATGGATTCTTTTATTGTTCTTGCTTGATTTTTGTTTTGCAATTGTTTATTTATAATCTTTATAAGCTTTTTGAATGATATTTGTAGTTGTTTTCTTCTAGTGTTTGGGTTGGAACTTTTATTGTAAATTTGAGAGTATATTTTTTAGTTATTTTATAACTCGAATAACTTGAATTATTTGTGTTTGTAAGCATACTTGGGTACCAAAATTATTGTGAAAGTATGGCAAAAAAGTTTGATATGATTAAAGATATTAATGGAAATAGAGAGACTCTAAAACTTGGAGTTAGAATCAATGATCTTTGGGAGGTCAAAAATAGGAATGGAGGTAAATATATTGATATGGTTTTAGTGGATGACAAGGTAAGTGTGACTATAATTTCTATCTACGTACTTCTTTTTATGTTTGACTTAAAGTTAGTCAGGATTTTATACATCTATACATACATACATACATACATACATATATATATATATATATATATATATATATATATGTGTGTATATATATATATATATATATATATATACACATATATATATATATATATATATATATATATATATGTATACATGTATACATGTATAC
>Ga0214544_1000765_pt1 | contig 62169 bp, 54 predicted proteins | sample CNSS3metaG_FD_160074 | JGI IMG/M metagenome (GOLD analysis project Ga0214544, IMG submission 160074) | Root nodule microbial communities from cowpea collected in UCLA plant growth center, Los Angeles, California, USA - CNSS3 | ecosystem: Host-associated > Plants > Roots > Nodule | place: USA... | reverse complement strand
TCGTGCTGCTCGATTCCCGCGCAGAGCCCGAGCGCCTCGAGCGGGGGTGATACAAGCTAGTGGTGCGGGCAGCCGGGGTCGAACCGGCACAGCGCTTGCGCACCGAGGGATTTTAAGTCCTCCTGTCAAGCGGTAAGTATCTTGTTTTTCTATACTTTTTAGAGGCTGTGCTAAGCGTGTGCTAAAATTTGTGCTAAAGCGCCGTCCGGCAGAAGCCGCTGCGGGATGCGTTCGCTAAAATAGTGCCGCACGTCTTAAGGAGGCCTTTACCTGCAACGCCACCCAGCCCGAGTGGTTGCCAGCTCCATTCGTTTGCGTCCGTCTCCCGGCAGCTATGCCGATTCTTCGGCATAGAGCGATGGCCAGCCAACTGTGTCGCGTCCGGTCCGCGTCAAGGGCGGCTTGCCGCTCGTCTCGACCTTGATGCGGCCGGAGCGCGATGCAACCTTAGTCGCCTTGACTCGATGTTCATGTTTCGTTCTTATGCTGCACGTCCAGCCAAGGAGCGAGCCATGGACAACCGTATCAACGAAATTCGTAGATTAATCAGGGCATTGCGCGGGAGCATGCGCGAGGCCGAGGCCATCATGCATGAGCAAATCAACCGCGACGAGGATTGTAGCTTCGTGGCCGAAGAAATCCTCAAGATGCGGACCGTCATGAGCGGCCTAGTCCAGGAGCGCGCGGCGCTGGGCGATACCGACCCGATCGTCGTCGCCAGCCTCTTCATCCCGCGTCGGGCACCGGCACCGTCGCGGCCCCATCCGGTCAAGCGGCGCCTTGTCCCTCCCGGCTCAGGACACCGTCTGCTCGCGAGATAGCCGCGTGGCATGGACAACCTCCGGCGCTTTCCTGCTCCATGGACCGTGGAGGAGGAACAGGAGTGCTTCCGCGTGAAGGACGGCAACGGCTTTACGCTCTGCTGCATCCTGCACCGAGAGGACCTGCATTCGTGGGGTTACCAGTACGCCGGCAACTACCTGTCACGCGACGAAGCGAGGCGGATAGCAAAGGCCATTTCGCGGCTTCCGGAGTTGCTGAAGCGCCCGCAGTACTGAGGTGTTCGTCCTGGAGAACGCTCCATCACGCCTCGTTCTCGCGGCGTTCAGCGGTCGTTCTCGTTGACGTTGAAAATACAACCTGAAAACGCGTTCGCGGTTGTAAGTGAGAACGCGCTCGGAACGTCTCTTTATTCCTGCGGTTGGAGAGTCGTGAGTTAGGTAGGTAAACTGCCCGCCGTTGGCCCCAACCTGACGGCGGGCTTTTTGTGAGTTGTGTGAGTGGCGAAGCGTACCAAGGCACCGGCTAAAAAGCCGCGCGCCTTCATGCCGGGCTTTATCAGCCCGCAGCTTGCGACCCTGAAGATGAAGGCGCCTTCGGGGTCCCAGTGGATTCACGAAGTCAAATACGACGGCTACCGCATCCAGCTCCACATTGACGGCGACCACCGGAAGGTCTTCACCCGCAACGGTCTCGATTGGACGCACAAGTTCTCCGCCATTGCCGGCGCCTTCGACATCAAGGGACAAGCCATCGTCGATGGTGAGGTGGTGGTCATACACGAGGACCGCACCAACTTTTCCGAGCTTCAGGCCGACCTCGCCAGAGGCGACCAGGACCGCCTGCTGTTCTTCACCTTCGATCTCCTCTGGCTTGATGGGAAGGACCTTCGCAAAGAGCCGCAGATTGAGCGGAAGAGGCTGCTGCAGGATCTGATGGAGAGAAACGAGCTGGAGAAGCCCATCTTCTTTAGCGAGCACCACGAAGGAGACGGGCAGGCGCTGTTCGAAGCCGCAAGCAAGCTCAACTATGAAGGCATCATTTCGAAGCGCGTTGACGCCCCGTATCGATCGGAGCGCGTCGAAGCCTGGCAAAAGGTCAAGGTCATTCAGAAGGGGACATTCCCTGTCGTTGGCTTCATCAAGGACCCGACAGGGGTAGCCGCTCTGTATCTCGGCAAGGAGGAAGGCAAGGATCTGGTCTACATGGGCAAGGTCGGGACGGGCTGGAATCGCACCACCTCCCGCAAAATCAGGGATGCCCTTGATACGGTGGTCAGTCCGAAGCAGAAGCTCACGAAGCCCATCAGGAAACCGAAGGCCACCTGGGTCGAGCCGAAGTTCTACGCCGACATAGAATACCGGGATATCACCGCTGAAGGCCTTCTGCGCGCCAGCTCGTTCAAGGGCCTCAGCAAAGGAACACGCCGTTCCTGACCGCGTTTTCTCCACGAGTGAGTGGAGTACCGGTCATGCCGGATCGCGTAACCCAGGCGGTCAGAGAAGCCCAGGCCATCCTGGCTCGCCATGTCGAGCCCGGCCCGCGGGATTGCGAGAAGACCATCAACGACCTGCTGGGCGTGCTTGACGATGAGCGGCTGATAAAGGCCATGGAGGAGGAAGATGAGCGACAATCTCACCAAACGGGACCAGCGCGACCGTAGCAAGATCAACATGCACGAAGAGTTCGAGGTCAAATACTGGACCAAGGAGCTTGGTGTATCCAAGGAAGAGCTGCAGAAGGCCGTGGACAAGGTCGGGAATTCGGCCGCCGCGGTTCGCAAAGAACTGGCGGCGTAACCGGTGGCGCGCGGTATGCTTGCGATCTTCGGAGCAGGGCCCGCGCGCTTTTTCATGCCATGACCAACCCCAGCTGCCCCGTTTGCTTCGGCATCGGCTTCGTCTGCGAGAACCATCCCGACCGCGCCTGGAGCGAGGAGCTTGGCTGCCAGTGCGGCGCCGGTGAGCCGTGCGCGTGCAATCGTTCAGACGATACCGACAAAGGCCTAGAAGAGCCGGACGTGAGCCACTTCATCCCGGATGCGGACGTTAAAAAGGACCGGCATTGAAATCTTTTCGGATTTGCGGTATAAGACCCTTGCTCGCTAACGCACGAGCTTGGTTTAGCTAGGAAGGGCCCCAGTGCAATGGGGCCTTTCCTTTTCCTAGAGCCTGATGGTGAGCATGAACGCAAGTTCAAGCCCCTTCCATGCAAGCCTTAGGAAGGCGCTCGCTGTACGCATCGCGACCTCCTTTTTTTTCTTGGTTTAGCACGGAGGTGCGTTGCCCTTTCGAGCCCTGCCAGTGTGAGCGACGCGGAGCAGGTGCGGCAAGGTATTCCGGCCGCGAAAGGCCCAAACGCTCTCGTTTGCGGGCAGCACATCAGATGGCCGACGACCGACAATAAAAGCATACGCCCGCGGAAAACCAGCGCCCGCGGCTCCGGCCGCAGCTCATTCCTTTGCACCTGTGGCAGGTCCGCTCACACTGAAGGCGCAGACACCTGCGCATCTATCAACATTTGAAAGAGTGGACCCATGGGTGAGAACACCAAAAGCAAACCGGCCTACGAGGCCTTCGTCGTCGATGAAACCGGCAGCAGTCCGTACTGGACCAAGATCGGCGCCGCATGGAAGCACGAAGACGGCAAGGGCTTGAACATTTCTCTGGCGGCAGGGATTGCGGTGAGCGGCAAGCTGGTGCTTCGAGCTCCCGATGGAGAGAAGCAGAAGGCCTCAACCAAGAAATAGCCGGGCCAAGGTCATGCCGCCGCACTTTAAGGGCTGCGGCGTGTACCTTGCAGAACCTTGCGCGGAAAGAACTCGTTGTAGGCAGTCTCATTAAACCAGGCGCACTTGATGGTGAAGAGCCGCAGGCCGGGCGCCAACCTGGTCAGCGCCAGCGCATAGAGGGTGAGCTGGGCAAACGGCCGGTTGGTGCGGGCGTCGGGCTTGTAATCCAGGATATGCAGGCAGCCGTTGCGCACCTGCAGGAAGTCTATGTGCCCGGTGACCTGCCTCGGGGCATGGCCACCGCCAGGCTGCATCCGTTTCGGCACCAGCTCGATGCCGTGATCGGCCTCCAGGGCGGCTATGTCTTCCTCGCCCAGCCAAATCGGCACCTCGACGGCGATGGTGGCGGCATCGTTGGCGAGCATGAAGCGCTGTAAGCGGCTATGCCGTTCGTGGTTGCTGCCGACGCCGGGGATGATCAGCGCTGCGGTCTCGGTGGCCGCGTTCTGGCGCTCGACAACTTCGAGGCTTTCAGTATCGATGAACGAGTCGCCTAGCTGCGAGCCGCGCACACCGTCTTCCGCCTTAAAGAGGGCGTGCGGACAGGTTGTCGGAACGCTTTCAATAAAGTTCGCAAGCTTATGAAATGACTCAACTGAACTACGTTGAATGAATGGGTCGAGCATCCCCTTGCGCAGCAGGTCCAGCTTGGCGCGGTGATAGGCGAACTCGTAGACCTGCCGGTGGTAGAGCTTGGTGGTGCGGATGAGCTGGCGCGGGCTGTAGAGCCGTTTGCCGTACGAGCGCAGCCGCGAATAGGTGGTGAGCGCCGGATGCTGGCTTAGCCAGCGGGATATGGTGGCGGTGTTGACCTTATGTCCGTAGCGGGACGAAAGATGCGCGGCGGTTTCGGCCAGGCTGTGCCCCCGGTTGTAGGTGGTGATGGCATCCAGGATCTCGGCGAGCGGATAGGTCTTGTTGCGCAGCGCGCGGGGGCCGGGCGTGAAGGTGCGGCCGCACGCCTTGCACTTCAGCATCGCCACCGTCTCCAGCTTCTTGGTGCGGCTTCCCTTCTTGATCAGCCGCGTGCTGTTGCAGTGGGGGCAGTGCTCCGGTGTCTTGATGCTGGACGGCTCTGGTTTTGTCGATCGGCGAGTATCGGCCATGGCCAAGCGTGGCGCGGTGGGGCTGCCGTGTCACGGATCTGCAAAGAGGTTGGGTGTTGGCGGGTGACGGATTTGCAACGACGGCCGTACGGTGGTCAGGCGATGGATTTGCAAGGTTTGGCGGGTGGGAATGACGGATTTCTTGCAAATCCGTGGCTTCGGTCGTTCACCCGAGTTGGCGACAGATTATCAACATACCTTTGCTCAACCTGAAGTCGGCGCTCACAAGATAAAACCCATGCGGGAGCGGCGAATCGTCACTACCCCAGATGATAAATTGCGCTGGCCACTGATCGATGCCTACCATCACGGTATTTCAGTTTAATGCGCCACGAAGGCGATCACATTTCCCTCCGCAAAAACTCAGTGCGGATTCTAAGCGGAAGCCCATCGCAGCAAACTTCTGGCCGGAAGAACGGCCGAGGCGCAATTTGAAGGGAAGACCTGCGACAGAGCATTGCACAACGAGGAGGACATTCATGAGCGCACCTGCGGTTGGAAGCCTCTTGGTCGTATACGATCCTGCACCGAGCCTGGTCATGGCCTGCGACGGGCAAGCACTCGGTCCTAACATCGGAACTGTTCTTTATAGCGGTGAGGTGCCTGTTGTGGCGATCGCCCCTTATAGAAAGGGCATTTTTACTGCATTCGGGAACAACCGGATCACATGGAGTCCCGACGGCGCCGATCTTATGAACGGCGCTGAGGTCTATAGAGGCTCCTCTCCCATCACAGCGATGATCGCCTATCGTGGCGGCATTCTAACCGCCTTTTCCAATGCAGGCCCTCATGGACATCGCATCCACTGGACGCCTGAAGCCGCAGATCCCGCAACCATGCGTCTCGGAGCCGGGCCAATCGTTTATGATGGGTCGTCGTTCGTCGTGGCGATGACGACTATCCTCAGTCCAGGAGAAAGCGAGCCTGGCGTCTTTACTGCCTTCGGTGCGCCCAACGTGATTCACTACTCGTCCCCAGCAGCAGATGTAGCCTCAATGTCTTTAGGCGGTGGTCCGAGAGTTTATAGTGGAAGCTCGCCTATCGTGGCCATGACCACCTTTGTCGAGCCGGATAGGCAGAGTGCTTTCACCGGCTTCAGTCATGCTGGCGATCATGGACATCGCATTCACTGGAGCGACTACGGAGTTGCATCTCAGCTTTCTCTGGGGGGAGGCAATCCACCTTATGATGGAAGTTCTCCAGTGCTTGCGATCGTCCAATTCCAGAAGGGATTGCTGACAGCTTTTGCAGAGGGGGGCTGCCGGGTCCATTGGCAAGAGGGGCTCAACAAACCTGGAAGCTCAGCGGCCGATATCCGCCCCGGCGCCGGTCCGGTCCGATATCAGGGTGATCAACGGATCCGGGCGATGGTGGTTTTCTAAGGCGGTAGCCGCCATCGCGTGACGTCCAACTCATGTCCGCGAAGGGAGATGAGCCGATGTCGAGCGTACGCCAGCGGTGCCTCCGTCGGGCGACGGATCTGCAAAGTCTGGTTGGGCGGAATGGCGGATTTGTTGCAGATGCGTGGCTTTGGACGTTCACCCAAGTACTGACGGCAGTGGTAAGCATGGGACGTCGTGTCTTGTGATGGGTGATGTGCCCTTGCGCGAGGGATCGTGACCGGAGGCCGGGACCTCTCGGCCCGGCGCGCTTGCGCGTAGAGCCCGGTTGGACTGCCAACGCGCCGGACCGTTTGTCTCCTGACGAGCTGCGTTCCTGCGCGGGCGTGTATAGCGCGGGACGCAGTGCCGACCCAATTCGCAGTCTTGGTCCGGCGTGATCTAGGCGTAAGAACGGGACGTTGCTGAGAAGCCGCCTCGCATCACCGCAGCGGCAAACTCTCCATTATTGCTTCAGTCCTGGCTGCTGCCTCAACACGTTCCAACGTGTTAATGGATACGTGAGGCCATCTCGCTCTGCCGGGATGCCCGTCCGGCCGATTGATGAAATCTAAAATGACATTCTGAGCGTACTGCAGGAAGTATCGCAGTGCTCCGGTCTTTGCGTCTTCTATCTCGTATATAACGAACGTGCTGTTCATCGCCGTTGTGTCGGCTTGGCGAGTGATGAATGGTGTATTGCCGATGCTGGGATTCGATACTCTGTTGATGCCGGAATGGTCGATCGTCGAATCAACTTGAAGAGTGGTTACCTGTTTGATCGTTCCGATACCCTGCAGGAAATTAGCGAAACTGTGCCTCAAAAGAAGCGTTGGGTTGACCGGTTCGAATCCCGTATATCCATTGATTTGCGGATTCCCCTTGAACGGATTTTCATGGAAGTATCTGTAAGGACCAAAATAGTCTATTCTGATAATGCCAGTTGCAGGATCCCTTATCGGGTCGAGAGCGCGCTCAGCGGGATCAGATCCGCCACCAATCACCACTCCGTTTATGCGCGGTATCAAGCGCCTCTTCTGGCTGTCGCTGAGCTTCGCCCAGTCTGATGTGTTTGAAGATCCAACAGCGATAAAGCTGTTTCCATGAGGAATACTTCCCATCCGCGCCACGGAAACTTCGGTGCCGTTCTCATGAGAGATATTTTGATCCGTCATGAAAATCCATAGACCTGGTTCGTGATGGATACCCTGGCCGTTGAATTTGTCCGATATGTCGGTCTTACCAAGCGTCGTGTCAGGCTTTCCTGCGGCGCTCACAACGTAAGAGTCCTCATAGGATCTTTGCGTGATAATTTGACTGTAGCTCAAGGCAACGGCGGTTTGGTCGGTTTGCGTTGTGCCATCTGCCGGATTGATCCCTCGGTTCGGCACGCCAACATCTGCGACGATAAAATTCAGTACCTCGTCATACTGGTTCATTAGCAATCTGTACCCATTTTCGGATTGTCCAAATGGGAGTGAGATCATATTGAACCCATGGCCCTCGAGCTCCGGTGTATTTTTCCATGTGCCCGGCAGCCAGCGCAATGGTCCAAGTTTTTGGTCGTCTTTCTCGGCGAGGTATATTTGCCGGCCCGCAACAGCCATTTCATCGATCAACGCTTTCTCTAATGCCATTCCAATATCTCCTCACATTATTCATTTCCCCTGGGCATTCAGTCCGGTACGAATGAGCGAGACACTCCATCAATTAGCAGGGCGCGGCAAAGCCACCCGCTCTCCGTGCATTGCGCACGGCAGAATCTATCGATTTCGAGGCGCGTCGTTCTGCTGCCCCGACATTTCATGGACGTAGAAGGTTTTTGCCCGCGATCAAAATTCGGGCAGTCGTGGCACCTCAGCACGCTCTTGCCTAATGGGCCTTGCGTAGCTGATTTGTCATTATCCTCTAGGTTGAGCTGAATTTTTTCTTCCCGTCAAGGGCCGATAGGTAGCCCAAGCGTGCCTGCTGATCGGTCGCTCGACGCCATCGGCACCCTGCTGCGAGCAGCGAGTGCTTTTTATGATCGCTGGGATGGACGAGGGTCTGTGCGGCCGGTTACGGGGTGTAGCCGTTCTTGCCGTGGTCGGCAAAGCTTGAGCGGCGGTCGTCGCCGATACCTCCGTCTCCTAGGCCATTTTCAATGGGATTGTGGATTCGGCCAGCGTTCTATCGACAAGAGCAGCCCCGCTGCTAGTATTCGCGTTTAAATAGCAATTCTCACGCGCGGGAGTTTGGACGGAGGTCTGAATGGCTGAAGGCGCTGAATTAGCACGAGAAGAGGCGCTCGAGTCTGCGGCAAGCAGGTATTGGAAGGTAGCAGCCATTGTACTTGCCATCTGTGGTACGATCTATGGCGCGAAACATACTGAGACGGGGAGCGTTGTATTCTCCGTTAGCTCAATGATTATGCTGATTTTTGCGCTGGTACCACCCAACGAACTCGCTCCCGCATTTCTGCCAAGGCTGGTGTTTCGTCTCAACAAAGGTCTACGAGGCGCATTCCAAAAGAGCGATAGGTTGGTTAGAGCCTTTATGGTCGCAATCTCCGTCGGTGGCACTGCACTGGTTTGCAAATACGGGATCACTGAATTCAGTCTGCTACCTCCATACTTGGATGTCGTCATAAAGCGTATAGGTCCTTTCCTAGTCATTTCATCATGCGTGCTTTATCCTATGTCGGTAGTGAGCAATAGAATCCATGTTCTATCGAACGTCGATCTCGACCGACCCATCAGGCGTTACGAGTTTCTGCTCTACGTTGCCGTTCTATTGTTTTGCCTAACCGTATTTGTGGCTTGCGTTGGATTTCAATTGGAGGCCGAGATCAAATCGCATGCGAGCCCGGACAGCCCAACATTTCCTAAAACTCGCGGAACGATACTTCCAGGTTTCGGGCTAGAATGGCTCAAGCTTCTTGGCTGGATCGGTCTGATCTGGCTCATATGGATCATCGGTTTGACCGCATGCATTCTTTCGCGTTTATGGGAAATGACGTGGCGTCGTCAGAGTTCTGTTCTTCGACCTTTTTAGTGCGAAGGTGCCTTGTTAACTCCATGTTGTCGGGTGACACGCGACATTGAGCGCGGGACGCAGACCTGCATGCGGCCGGCGAGGGGGCGATAGCTCCTTAGCTGGCCGACGATTGCCTATTTCGATCGTAGGTCGCGTTGTCACTTGAGGCCGCTATCTCGCATTATGCTGATTTCATGAGCCATGGTCCGCTCGCGCTGAGACACTCCATTGAGCGCCCAAACGCTATAGGTCGCCCAATCCACGGGCGGAGCAAAAGGTCGCAGTCTGCCAAACAAGTCCAGAGATTGCTTGACACGCGTTACGTGCGTCGCGCTAAAATCTCGCCCGTTTGAGAGTTGGCGAGTTTTATCAAGGGATTTGGATAATGGAAGATTCCTTGGAGCGGAGAAGCTTACTTTTGTCATTGGCAGCGAGTGGATCTCTTCTAGCGCTATCGTCCACAGCTGACGCGCAGGATTCCTCTGAGCGGGTTGTGATGAAACGCTCGGTAGCGCCAACAAGTCTCAAGGATGCACAAGCTCCGACAAAATCACAGGCGTCTCAGTTCTGGGAAGATCTCAAGTCGAGAGCCAAAGCTGCATATCCTGCTCTCTCCGTCTTCGACAATTCCTTCGAACAGGGATCTGTTCCTGCGCTAAATAAGATCACAAACGACGAAGACCTCAAACTTACCCACAATCCACGCCTGATTGAACCCTTACTCGGTGATATTGCTTCGCTATTGGATCGATGTGTTGCTTACAGAAGAGAAGGTCGAGAGCTCGAAATTGCTGGGGTCGCAGCAGGCGCTAGCAATATCGCAACCTTGACCCTACAAAGCAGCGAGAAGGATCTCGCCGAGATCAACGTTTCTGCCGACGCCGCGAGAAAACTAGTCGAAGAATATCCAGAGGCCGTTGCTGCCTTCGGACAGAATCCTGCAGGCAAGCAATTGAAGGCCGAACTGTCCGCTAATCAGATAATTGATCAGCGTTCGGATGAGCGGAAATCTCTCATTCTGAGCAGGCTCAAGTTCTCTCAAGATCTCGAACTTCAGCTTCTTTCGCGCCATGATGTTCAAGGTAACGCGCATAACTACAGTGAGCGATTCGAAGACGTTCGACGACTCTTCGAGTCTGACATCTTATCCGCTTACAGGAGAGCTATCGCAGTTTCAAAAGGCTTTGAAAGCGTATTCGGCATTTCTCCTCCAAAGCTGCCGGAAGTGACCGCTGTTGGATTCCTTGATAGATTGGTGATTTGGACACGCACGCAATGAGATCCGTAACGACACTCTGTGAGTCGGAGATCGAGGTGGTCCGGGACGTCGTGTTGAATGTTCCGGTGGCGGGTTCCAATGCGGCTGTTCCCATCGAAGTTAAAGATCAATTCTTTGGTCTCAAGGCCGTCCGATTGCGCTCAGTGTCCGCCTTCTTTGCGACGGATCAACCATCTAATGATAACAATCACACGACGAACGGGAACTTGGCGGCAGCAATTGTCAAAATGTCGAAGCAGGTCGGGCCACGCCTTGTTCTTCCAATGGCTGGAATACGATGGTTTGCCGGAAGCCGCGAGCCTGCCACCATGGATGGCGCGCTGATCTATAATGCCGATCCTCGTGGGTCATGGGCAGTTCGCGTGAGCGCCAAGGGATTGCAAAGTGATGGCAAGACATTTGACCGAGCCGCCACTGTGGTTCAGCGTTTGATCATTCGTTTCCGCGTGTTGGCTGTACCTGATCCGGAGATCGATGGCATCAACTGGACTTTGGAAGACCGGGTGTAGCATGCCATCATATTTTGAGGAGAACCGTTTTCAAGCTTTTCAACGGCGCCGAGATCAGTCGGTTCGCCGTGAACACACTCATGAGTCGAATGACGACATGGCCTTGGTACCACGTAATCCCACTCGGGGTCAGAGAGCATTGATCGAAGGGCCTGGCCTGCTCGGAAACATCCAAGATGCTGCCTTGTGGTTCTTGGACGTACGAAGAAATAACCGGGCGGGTGAGATTCAGAGCGAGATCGCAAGTAAAGTCCCTACAGGCAAAGAGATCACTATTGAAATATCCAGCCCAGGTGATTGGGGCGGTACCGAAGATGTCGAGCTTTTCTATTCTCAGGATCAAGTCCCCCCTGCTTATCGCGATCCAAACACAAATTATCGACAGCCCATAACGATCAAGGGAACGGGTGGAGACGGCCCGATGCCGACTACAATCCCGTACACAAGGCCTGACGGCTCAAAGGAAGAACTGCCGATCCAAGGTACGCCGCCGTCGCCGCCACCTGAACCCAAGCGTCATCAGAACTCGATCGATAGCGAACCTCTCGGACTGGATTTCCGCTTTGGAGATGGAGCTAGAACCTTAGGTGCGGATGCGCGAGGGGACCGCGGGTATCCGGGATCAGATCATATGCGCGCTTAGCGGCCATCGCTTGATGCCCGATTCAGGTCCGCGATGCTGAGAATTGCGGGCTTTGGAGTTTTCGTCGGTCCGGGAGCCGAATCAGCGCGGGATGTAGACCTGCAGGCGGCCGCTTGCCGGGTTGTTCGTTTCTTGCCCTAGTTGGCGGGGCAGCGCGGTCTGGTTATCCATGACTAGGCGGCTCCCTAGACGCGATCGTTGACGTCGTGCCAGATCCGGCCGGTCGCGATAGGGTCCAGCTTGTCGGCCTGCTCCAAAGCCCATCTGCGCCAGTTCTCAATACTTTCCGGCGATGCTTCCGTGTGCGGAAGAGCGGCAACCGTGGCCACAAACGACCTGATCGACACGGCGCGTTGATAGTTCTCAGCGCTGTCGGTCAAGCGCCGGAGCCGGTCGGCCTCAAGCTTGATGAGGCGTTCACGCTCGGCCTTCTCGGCCTCCTGCCTCCTCTTGATTTCCTCCTGATGCATCTGCTCGCGCCGCCGGATGGCGTCATCGTGGACCCAGACACGATGCTCGCGATATTGCATTTCGCCGGTGACGATGATCTCGGCGGCGATGGTGCTGAGCTGCGCCTCCAGCTTCTGTTCCTCGGTATCCGTCCACGAGATGCGCTCGTCCGCCCGGCCGTATCCCTTCAGGATGCTGAACTTCAGGCGCTCCACGGCCTTTTCGTCCGATCCGCGGCGCCGCTGCGCAACCCGCTCCACCGAGATCCAGACCTGCTGGTGTCCGACGCTTATCGATATCGAGCGGGTGTCGCGGCCCTGTACTGTCGCCCAGCAATCGAGGCGGCTCAGGCCGTAGAAGAGTCCCTGCAGAATGCGCAGGCGGCGGTTTTCGAGCGGCGTGTCGAAGATCGGGGTGTGCCAGCTCGACTGGGCAGCCTGCCGGGCGTCATCCTCCACCTGGCGTCGGAACGCCGCATGGGGAGGCGAGAGAGACCTGGAGGCGACCACGATCCCAAGATTGCGGGCGATGCGCTCGCGCAGCGCGTCCATCTGCTCGTCGAATACGGGAGCGACGGGCTCGGTTTCCCGCAATTCCTTCTCGTGCTCGCGGTAGTCCCATTTCCCGAAGGTGAGGGTGTCCGATATTCCGGGTGGACGCGGCGGCAGCGACTGTACCTTCACCTTGTGCCCGGCCTTGATCTTGTTCCAGTAGCCCTGGGGCGGCAGCGGCACGAAAGCCTTCACGCAGTGTTTGCGCAGGCCGTTGTCTGACAGACCAAGGTTCTTCGACACGTCGCGCATCGGTCCGGACCAGACCAGATCGTGCAGTTGCTGGCGCGTGTAGGTTTCCATGGCTGGCCCTCCGGATTTGCCGAGAAGCGAACCGGACTCTTCGACGACGGGCAAGAGGCCGAGCCGGTCCAACCTGTGGTTTTCGTGGATAGTGGTAAGTCAGAGCGGTCCGGCGAGCAGTCGACAAAGCGGCGGGCATCGGATCTGCAACGGTCAGGCTCATTGGTGAGGCGACGGATCTGCAACGCTGCTGGTGGGGTGGTGCGGGCGACGGATTTGCAAGGTTTGATGGGGCGGAATGGCGGATTTGTTGCGGATGCGTGGCTTTGGACGTTCACGCGGTGGGGGGGCCTGCCGTCTTGTTGCTGCGATACCTTGCGCGAGGGATCGTAATCGGAGGCCGGGACCTGGTGGTCCGGCGCTTGCGCGTAGAGCCCGGTTGGTTTGCCAACGCGCCCAACCGTTTGTCTCCTGACGAGCTGCGTTCCTGTGCGGGCGTATTTAGCGCGGGACGTTTGCCTCGGCTTCCGTCTGCTTCTTCTTTGCGTTCTCGCCAACGCGCTTGAGCAGAGCGTCGGTCTTGTCAAGCCATGGCGTGGCCTCCTTGCTGGTGTCGACCTTGCGAAGCTCGGCGGCGAGCCGTGAGAACACGGGCAGACACCGCTTGAGGATGCCGTCCAGTTCAACCTCACTGTCGGGATCGAGGAAAAGCTGTTCCGTGAGATGGGCCGCCCCCTTGTTAATGGCCAATCGCTCGTCCGTCGTCAGGAAGTTGCCGCCGACCTCGCCAAGAACACCCAGCGGATCGATGCCCAGGTCCGTGGCGATCACGTCGTCCTTCTTCTGTTTCGCGCCGCGGAAGAACTCATCCATCTTTCGGAGGGCTAGGAAGCTGTGCAGGCGGGTAGCATCGGAGACCAGCTCCAATCCCCTGTCTAATCCCATCATCATATCCTCCGGGTCGACGTGTTTTGCGAAATCCTCACACCAAATGGCAAAGGCAAAGCAATGGTCGATGCATTGGCAAACCGTGGCAACTTGCGCCGATCGTTTCTCCATTATTCCTTCCCCTGTGATTCAGCTTTTGCACGTTGCCTGCAGAGGGACTGCAAGGGCAACGGTGAGCGCGGCAAGCTCATGTCCGTTGCAAGCAGGCCAACTGTCAGGTGTAAGATATGGCTGGGGCAACAGCGCTCTTCTGACGATCATCAATGTCGTGCACCCACACTTCCAGCTTCTTCACCTCTTCCACGAGCTGGGCATGTGTCACGCTAGCGGGATTCAGCGTCTGGGCCGATGCATGTAAATCCTCCGAAAGCCGCTTGCGCGCTTCGGTAATCGCCAGGACATCCGCATCCTGCAGGACCGCGAGCTTGAATAGGCTGCCGCCCTTGATCTGGTTATCGAAGCGACCCAGCACCGGATAGATAAAGTCGGCAATCGCCTGGTCCCAGGCCTCGCGGAGCTGTTCGATCATGCCTTTCGAGAGAATGGTGCGGCGTACTTCCGGCCATTTGTCGTACTCTGACCTAACCGACTTAAGCTCGGACCGAAGCGCGTTGGCAAGCTGCAGCGCCGACCGCGCCTTGTTGGGCAGCTCCCCTTCAACGTATCCGGGTTTCTCGCTCCGGCGATGAACGGTTTGATAGTGAACGGACTGACCCTTGGCTTCGGCCTCACGCCTCAGCTCATAGAGAAAGGTAAGATCGTGCGTGAAGACGATCACCTGTCTATGCGCTGCTTCCTCGATCAGACGGGCAGCTACTGCCTTGCGATGGATGTGATCCAAGGAAGACATGGGATCATCGAAAACGATCCCGGAGTACCGCTTGGAGGTAACAAGCTCTGCGAGGAAGGCTGCCAGCGCAATGCAACGGTGCTCGCCCTCGCTGAGGATCTCGCCGATAGGCTCGTTTGGCTTCTCGACAAGCGATACCTGGAAGTAGGAGATCGCGTTGCTGTCCTTCACCTTGCGAAGTTCAACGGGCATGCGCGACAGCTTGAGCTTCTCGACCTCTCGGGCGAATCGGCCACGCAAAGCGTTCGTCACCAATTTGTCGGATAACTCCTTGTTCTTGTTGGTGACTGGGCGTTTGTTCGCGTCTTTGGCAGCGTTCTCCAATTTCGCTATCTCTTTGAGACGCGCGATCTCGGCCTTGACGTCCTCGACCAGATTGCCAAGTGCCTGGCGGTCCTGCAGCTCCTTGTGCTCCTTGACCAGGGCCTGCCACGCCGGGCTTTGATGGTCGGCGGAGAGTTGCGCAATTCGTCGCGACAATCCTGCTTCGGCCTCCAGGCACTCGTTCTCGGGAAATGCGGCAACTGGGCACGGCGCGGGCATCCCCCGCACAAGCGCTCTTAGCCGCCAAGCGGCAATCGTCATCGCGGCGCGAAGATTTTGAGCAAGCTCATCGTCCCCCAGGTCCGTTGAAAGAAAGCTAATGGCGTCGCGCCTGGAAGCCAAGCTTAGACCCGACTTGCGCGCTTCTACGTTGAAGTCGTTGAGTGACTTGAGCGCTTTCTCCTCGTCCGTTTTGGTCGTGCCCTGCACAAAAGCCTCGAAAGTCTGCTGGCGCTTGACGGCTTCTTGCGTCAACGGTTGCTGGCACAGCACGCAAAGATCATCTCCGGCAGTGGTCGGCGGGAATTTCCGAGTCGGATATGCCACCTGGTCCGAGTAGCGTCGCGCCGCGTCCCACAAAGTGCGCCAGACGTCTTTCCCGATTTCAGGCAACGGTGATGCTGAAAACAGCGCTTCAGAGGCCACGCGTGCTGCTTCACCCTTGCGATGTAGGTCATCCCGCAACAGAGCACATTTCGCAAAAGCTGCATCGGACGTCGCCGCACAGAGCTTGGCCAGGCCGGTGCGTATGCCCTGCAGCTTGGACTTATGGGTCTGCAGACGCCCGACGGCCTTTTGCGGGTCTTGGGTGAGATCGGTTTGGATCTCTGCGAAACGCTTCATTTCTGTGGTCGACAAGCTGGCCAGGAGGTCCAGCTGCGCGAGGCTCGAACGAGCTGATAGATTATGCAGGAATGCGCCGGCAGGCGTATCGCGAGACAATGTCGGTGATTTAAGTGCGTGCGGAGTTTGAAGGCGCAGCTTTGCTACCTGGTTGTCGATTTTCTGCTTGACCTCATCGCAAGCGGCAGCGAGCGCTTCCAGCACCTGCATCGGCTCCGGGATATAGGCTACGGCGTTGGTCTTCTCGACATGGATGTTGGCGCTGCGCGTGTCGAAGATGCTGACCGACGGGAGGTCTGCGTGAGTGGCAGCCGAGGGCGTCCAGCTGTGCGTATCCTCAGCTCCTGCACGAGTAAACGCGATGCTGGCGGACTGCGGCGTTGGGGACGTATCCTCGATGTCACGACGGATGGCGATGCGGCCGTCTCGCGAACGGCAAGCGTTCTTAAGGATTCGCACATAGCCGGATTTCCCCGATCCGTTGTCGCCGTAGACGATGCTTAGCCCCTTTTCAGCAAACTCAAGCTTCTGGTCGTCGGGTAAGGCGTTGATACCTTTGGCCTCTGTCACGCGGACCAGCGAGATGGGATCACCCGCAAGGGCGGACGTCTTCAGATGTGCGCGAGTGAGCGGCACTCCCAAGGCCGTCGGATCGCAGCAGATAATGGCCAGCTCATCAATGTCCGCTCCACTAAGCCGGCTGCCGCTTACAAGACGACGGAGCGCATCCCGCTGCCAGGCCGGACGCTCTTCCGACCATTGGAGGATCGCATCAAAGGCCTGCGCTTCAGTGAACTCGTCATTTCCTCCTGGGCTCGACATTGGGCTCCTTTGCATCTTTCACAACCATGGGTATACCAGATCATATCACTCGCTGCATACCTCTGGCGTGTCTGGCGCAGTGCCATCCTTCGATGTGCCGCCTGACGGTATGGGGCTAACGCAGCGCGTTCAGCTTCTTCAGCGCGTCGATGTCGCGCTGCTGGGATTCCAGTTTCTGCTGCTGGGCGTCGAGGCGGCCCGTCAGGTTGTCGTTGGCGGCTTTCAGGGTGCTGACCTGCGCCCTCAGGCTGTCGTTGTCGGTCTTGAGCTGCTGGATGGCCTGCACCATCGGGGGCAGCAGGCCGAGGTAGCTGATGCTCTTGGTGCCGCTGGGGTCGTTTGCGGCTGTCACCAGCTGCGGGAACTGCCGCTCGACGTCCTGCGCGATGAAGCCCCACTCGATGCGGCCCGGCACCGCCTTGCGCTCGTACTGCACCGGCTTTAGCAGCATCAGTCGATCGAGCACGTCATTGTAGGGCAGCGGCCGGATGTTGGTCTTGAGGCGGCGGTCGGAGGTGTCGTTGAGGGTGCCGGAGTAGTAGATGTCTCCCGTCACCCGCACTCCCGTCGCGCTTACGGTGCCGGCGACTTCGAGGGCCGTGGTGGGCGATTGGTTATCGCCGATGTAGGTCCAGCTGGTGATACGAGTGGTGCCGGAGACGTGGAGGGTGCTGGAGGCCGCAATTGTTGCTGTGCCTATACCTACGTTGCCGATGGAATCCACAAGCAGGCGGGTGTTGCCGTTGGTGACGAGATTCAGTTTACCGCCGGTGGCGCTGGCGCGGAGATAGTTATCCCCTGCACGAGTAAAGCTGAGAGAGGTGCCGGCTGAATCAATAAAGGCCCGGCCGGTGGTGCCGGAAATATCGAGAAGGCCGGCAGGCGCGGTGGTGCCAATGCCGACGTAGCCGGTGGAGACGATGCGGACGTATTCATTGGAGCCGGAGCCGTCGGTGACGCGGAGGCCGCCGTCGACCAGGCCGCGGATCTGGGTTGCGGATGCGTTGGTGTTGGTGCCGGCGTATAGCCCGATGGCGGGTTCGTTGCCACTTCCACGTCTGATGATAATGGCGCCAAGACTTGAGTTCGGATTGCCGACCGTGAGTTGAGCAGTGGTGTCAGGGGCAGTGGTACCGATGCCGACGAGCCCGGTGCTGACGATGCGCATGGCTTCGGTGGCCGAGGTGTAGAACGACATGTACTTGTTGGTGGACTGTCCATAGATGCTGGTTGTGCCGTCACCCCAGCCGTAGGTCTTTGCATCGCCCGCGATGTAGTTCTGCGCCGTGTAGTAACCGTTGGTCGCGTAAATCGCATTGCTATAGGCGCTGCCAAACCAGGGGGGAATGCTGCCGAGAATGATCTGCGTGCTGCTGATCACCAGTGAGCTGTTGGCGGCGAGGTTGCCGCTGCCGTCACGGTAGACGATTGAGCCGGAGGCGCCGGTAGAAACCGAACCCGCAGAAACGCCGGTGAGGAGGGAGCCGTTGCCGACGAAGTTAGTGGCGGAGATGGTGCCGGAGACTTCAAGGGCGGTGGTGGGCGTGGTGGTACCGATACCGACGAGGCTGCCTGTGTTACCTAAGCCGTTGACGATCAGGTTTTGCCCGTTGCCATGGTTGAGATAAAGGGGGCCGATGTTGGTGTAGAGTTGATTTGTGGTGAGACGAAGCGAGCTGCTGCCGGAGTTGCGCACCGTGAGTGACCCGCTGACGTCCAAGGATGTGCTGGGATTGGCGGTGCCGATGCCGACGTAGCCGGTGGAGACGATGCGCATTTGCTCGGTGGAGGAGGTGTTGAAGGCCATAAACTGCTGGTCGGTCCGGCCCCGGATGTAGGTTGTGCCGTCACCCCACATCAGGTTCTGGTTATTGCCGACTATGACGTTGTTGTTGGTGCGGATCTGGCCGATGGCATAAAGGTCGTATCCTGCCTGGGGCGCAGTACCTATGCCCACCGGGCTGGTGAAATAGCCGGTGCCGCTGACGTGAAGCGTGGCGCTCGGCGCACCGGTGCCGATGCCAACGTAGCCGGTGGAAACGATGCGCATGGCTTCGGTACTCGATGGTGCAAAGACAATGGGGCCCGCGCCAACGGCACCAGTGGTACTTATAGTAACCCCCACGGTTTCGTCATTCGAAAGCAGCCGTAGGCGCGTAATATTCCTTGGTGATGAGGATGTTCCTCCAAGATCGAGGGCACCTTGAACCTGGACACCGCTGCTGAAGAAACCACCTGTCCCGCTGATGGTGCCGGTGGTGGAGACACCAGGCAGAACAAAGACGCCCGCGGTGTTCATGTAGCCGGTGGTGGTGCCGCCAGTGGTGAAGCTGACGTAGCCGGTTGTGTTGGCGGTGACCCTGGTGGTGCCCGAGGTGATGGTGTCGCCGCTTGATGCGCCGACGATGCCCGTGAGGCCGGAGCCGTCGCCGACGAAGCGGGTGGCGCTGACGGTGCCGGAGACTTCGAGGGGGGCGGTTGAGCTTTGGGTGCCGATGCCGACGTAGCCGGTCGTCGAGGCGATACGCATCCGTTCCTGTGAGCTGGGGCCGCCAGTGATGAAGGTAAGATAGCCTGCGCCGCCACCGGAGGAGATACTGAACTCGTTGCTTTCGGTAGAAGAGGTGTAGCCAATAGCGGCGACGGCGTTGCCGTCGGTAGCGCGGCGGAAGGCAATGCGCCCGGCGCCGCCGCCGTTGTTTTTACCGACGATGACTTGTGGTGTTGAGTTTGCGGGCCAGCTGTAATCGAACATTGAAATGCCGCCAACGTGCAGGGTGGCGCTGGGATTTGTTACGTTGATACCGACCTGACCGGAGGAGACGATGCGCATCCATGAGGTGCTGCCGTCTGTGGAGGTGAAATCAAGGCCACCGCCGCCGTTCAGGTTGCTCAGGGTAAGCAAGCTGCCGCGGTTCCAGACGTTTTTATGGGTCGAGCCGTCCACAATCAGGGCAGAGCCGTTGGCGATGGTGACGTTGCCGCCGAAGTAGCCGGTGGTGCCCGCGCTGACGGCGGCGGTTGTGCTGACACCCGGCAGAATGAAGTTGCCCGCGGTGTCCATATAGCCGGTGGTAGTGCCGCCGGTCGTGAAGCTGACGTAGCCGGTGGTGTTGGCGGTGACCTTGGTGGTGCCGGAGGCGATGTTGTCGCCGCTTGATGCGCCGACGATGCCGGTGAGCAGAGAGCCGTCGCCGACGAAGCGGGTGGCACTTACTGTACCTGAGACTTCGAGCGGAGCAGTGGGGGTGACGTTGCTGCCGCTGCTGAAGTTGATACCGGTCCAGCTGGTGGTGAGGATGGTGCCGGAGACGTGCAGCGATGCCGAAGGCGTTGAACTGCTGGCAACCAGAACGGATGTGCCATAAGGGCCGACCTTCAAGTAGGAAATGTTACTTGGGCCTTGCAAATCGATGCTGCTGCTGGCGCCCGCACCGGTGCCGCCGATGCGTATCCGGCCGGTGTTGTTGATCCAGCCCATATAAAGGTGGGCATTGCTGTTGAGGGGGTTAAAGGCGTCGATTTGCGCGCCACCATCAACCGGAGAGTACGCATAAAGGTACGAAGCGCTAATGGTGCCGTTTACATCGAGTTTGGAGTTCGGAGAACTGGTACCAATGCCAACGTAGCCGGTGCTGACGATCCGCATGGCTTCGGTATTGGAGGGACGGAAGATGATGGGGCCACCGCTTGTGGTGGTGTAGAGCGTGATACCCGCGGCTTCATCATTGTGGAGTTCGCGGACACGCGCGACACGGCGCTGGGGAGAGCCGAAGTTACCGCCGCCCATATCGATGTTGCCGACGGTGGCTATGCCCCCAGCACCGGCGAAGATGGTGTTGGCTGATACTACGGCGGTAGTGCTGATGCCGGGAAGGATGAAGTTGCCCCAGGTGTCCATGTAGCCGGTGGTGGTGCCGCCTGTGGTGAAGGAGACGTAGCCGGTGGTGTTGGCGGTGACTCTGGTGGTGCCGCTGGCGATGTTGTCGCCGTTGCTGCTGGCGACGATGCCGGTGAGGCCGGAGCCGTCGCCGACGAACCTTGACCCGCTCACTGTGCCGTAGACATCGAGCTCGGCGGTGGGTGTGACGGAACTTGCGATGGTGGTCCAGCTGGTGACGCGGAGGTTGGCGGCGCCGGTGGCGCGGTCTGACGAGAGGAGCAGCGTGCTGGTGACCGGGCGGCTCATGTAGAGGTCTCTGTTGCTGTTGCCGCCACGGCCCCAGCCGTATGAACCGTCAGTATAGAATACACCGCGGGCCATGTATTCTCCGGAGGCATTGATAGAGAAGGCCTTGCCGATGGTAGTGTTGGTGGATAAGGGACCGCTGATATTGAAAATGCTTGTCTGGTTCGGGTTGGAATTACTCAGATTGAGCGACGCAATGTCGGTAGCGGTAGTATTGACGGTCACTTGCGCGTTCGGTGAGGTGGTGCCGATGCCGACGTAGCCGGTGCTGACGATGCGCATGGCTTCGGTGCCGGAGGTGGTGAAGGTGAGGTAGTGCTGCGTGGATCCTCCGTTGCCGCCAATAATATCCACATCGCCTCCCCACCGCAGAGAACCGGTCGGGCCTCCCATGTAATAGGCGTTGGCGGTTACGTAGGCGCCCTGGATGTTGCCTGATGCGTACAGACCATTGCTGCCGAGGCTAGCAGGCGCACCCGCGCCGATGCCGACCGAGCCGGTGGTGCTGCTGATGCTGAACAGTGAACTCGCGAGGAGGCCGCCGTAGGCGTCGCGGTAGACGATGCTGCCGCTCGCCCCGGTGGTGACGGAGACGTTGGCGGTGGTGCCGGAGCCGGTGAAGGTGACGCCGTTGAGGACAATCGAGGTGGCGCTGATGGTGCCCGACACTTCCAGCTCGGTGGTCGGCGTGACGTTGATGCCGATCCTGCGGGTGTAGATGGCGGCGTTGTCGGCGTGGGTTGTGGCGGCGAGGAAGGTGAGGAGGAGGACGAGCAGTAGAGTGGAAGCGGATGTTGGGGTTGCAGCGGTGATAGATGCCTTGTGGGCGATGGATTGTGAGTTGGCGACGGATGTCTTGTCGGCGATGGATTGTGGGGTTGTGGGGGCGATGAATATGCGGGGCGTGGTGGCGATAGATTGTATACACTTTGCAAATGCGTCGCCTGCTGCGGCCTTGCAGATCCGTGGCCTGCGCGCCGGGCCCCTTCCCTTGGTGAGGCGGGCGAAGACGCGGGCAAGCAAGGTGCTCATGGGCGCATCCGCGTCGGTGCGTTGAACAGTTGAATACGTGTGGGGCCGACCTTGCACTCCGGCGCGACTTCGCGACGGGGTGCGGGCGTGGTCGGCGATGCGGCGTCCACGTTTGCGGCCGGGGGCGTGTGTGCCGGCCGGGCCTTGGCTGTTGCGAGCGGGGACGCCGCGACGGATGCCATCTCAATGGCATACGCAGCGACGCGGGCTTCGAGTCTGTGCACGCGGTCAGTTTAGCGGGCAAACATGTATGCAGCAGCAGGGCTGCCACTTATCAAGCCACTGGTGAAGTAATCGGTGCCGTATTGCGTTGCAGGAATGACACCGGCTCAGGCCTTGCCGGGCCATTGTCCTTCGTACGGCACCCAGACCAGAACCTCCGCCTTGGGATCAGCGGTGCGCGCAAATAGCACTGCACGAAAATTGCCTTCCCAAAGCGTAAGCTTGCCGTCGTCCCAGTGCCCAATGACAAGGGGCTCTTGCTGAACGAAGGGGGTATTAATCGGGACTGCGTCTGCGGCCACGGCCGGATCACGCGTCTCGAGCTGTCCATTCGGCAAACGGCGCCTGGGGTGGGCAAGATAGGAAAGAAACGCGAGAGACCGGTGTTCGCCGAGAGGGTCAATGATCGGAAGGGTATGAACTCTCGCAAGTTGGGATTTGGTCCAGCTTTCGCAGCGGAAGCTCTTGTACCAACCGTTGAGCGCTCTGGCGTAGTCACGTCGCAGGCCGGTATCGAACCACATGGCGAGACGGTCCCGCTCAGCGCCATCCAGCACATCGAAGGCTGCACCGTTCTTGATCTTTGCCATCAGGGCAGCGCTCTCCGGCTCCCGGTGGTTGGCGGCATAGTCCGCAGCGAAGCGACCGGTGACCTCGGCAAAGGACCAGCGAGCCGCGACTTCGCGATGTGTGACGATCTTTCCCTTCATTCCCGAACTCAGCTTTCTTCTTGGCGGAGTCTGTAAGCATCCGAGGCCGAAGCATAGGGTATGCGACCCATGCCGTGACGTGCACGATGCAGGAAAGTCACAGCTTCAAGGCCAAATGGTGTTTAGAATCGCCGCAAGCCTGGCGCCTGCCTTTGCCAGTTGCCTGCGCTTTATGGCATCCGCTTGCCGCAAGTAGGCATCGCGGTCGCCAAACGTAATGGCCCACTTGCTGCCGCTCGGAGCGAAGGTCGCGCCCGCAAACGCCTCCTGGGCGACGAGAAGTGTGTCGGTTGCCCAAGCCACCGACCAGTTCTCAATGCGTCCTGGTATCGCCGCAACGGCTTTAGCCGCCATGAGCAACTCCGGAGTTGAGGCCTCGCCGAGATCGTCGGGGATGTCGTCCCATTCCCCATGGAAGTTCCTGTTCCTGTCGAGGATGCTGTTAGCGCCCGCCGTCTCCGTCGCCGGGTCAATCGTATGCGTCACGTCGGGATCCACCAGGTTGCCGGCCTTGTCGAGATAGACCGAGCCTACATGCATAGGCTGGTGAAGGTCCCCGATCAGATGGGAGAGCACAAAGAGCGCCTCCTTCTTGTCCTTGATCGAAAAGGGAGGCGGAGATGGCCGCCCGAGCAGGACGGCTATGGTGGCATTCGTCGCAGCAACCAGATCATGGTCATTCGTGCCCTGGTAGTTGCGATCAAACCGGTCACGCTGGATTGCCACATCGTCAAAGTGGTAGGTGTTATGGCATCCGCGCTCCACGTTTCCTGTCTTATAGCTGCACTGCGTCCAGTTGCGCGCGACGTAGTCTTCCATGCGCTGCTGCTCGTCCGCCGTCCTGAACTGGGTGCACGGGGTCTCGTATTCCGGATGGTTCGGATTGACGGTGTAGACGAAGGTTCCATCGGCCTGACGAACAACGCTTTTTACGCAATCGAGCCAAGGGCCGGCAGTCTTCAGGTCGAAGCCGAGGATCTGTGCCACCTGCTGCCTGGCGTTTGCGGTGAGCATCTGGTCGGCAATGGAGCCCACGACACGGTGGCCCTTGTACCCCCAGGCGTGCGCAGATGCCGGGCAAAGCGCCAAACCCAAAAAAATGACAATAGCAGGATACCAGCGCGGAACAGAAAAACTGGCGAACATGCGGCTTACCGGGATGCTAGCGCCGGAGCGCTGGGGAAAAATGTGTCGGCTGAAAATTCTACTTGAACTTGTGCTGCAGTTTTATAACCTGCCCTCGGGGGCTTCAACAGAATTCGGCGATCACGGACATTGAAGCCACACGCGGTCAGTGCGCACGCAGCTTTTCGTTGCGATGTTGGCGATGGGAAGTGCGTGGGCGCGGGTTCTTTTTCGACGAAACTGGCGGCGGATTTTCTCGCAGGTTGTTCAGCAGGCGCTCCGCCGCGCCTGGAGACGTTTGTTCTATCCTGCTTTGCAAGTTGGGATCGGCCCCGCCACTTAGCGGTTCAGCCGCGACGCCATTTCCCGGCACAAGGCAGCCCGAAGTAATCAGCACTGCTAGTGCGAACAGATCATTCTTGCGCGTTTGTTGCTTCATGTTTTTTCCAGGAGTTGGCCATGCAGAGGGGTTTCCTGAGGTTTTTCTGCTTGATTGCGGCGTTCGTCGTTCTTCCAACTGTCACTGCGTTCGCCCAGGTTGATCCCAACCTGCAGGTGCGTATTGAGACCCTGACACCGCCTAGGGACCGTAAGCCGGATCTGCCTGAAACGGAAGTCATAACAAAAAGGAGCGTGCGCACCTACACGACGAAAGAAGTTGTCGCCGTGCCACCCGCAGAGCAACAGCGCCGCCTGAATAAAATACTCGTCGAAAAGAACCTGATGCTGCCTATGGCGGCGGACGCGCGCGAGAAGGCCATCAAGGAATTCGGCCTCGACCGAGAGACGCGGACGGTGACCAAGAAGAAGGTCGTCACCGAGAACGTTGTGGTCACAAAGCCGCGGGAGACGAAGGTAACCGTAGCAGCTTCAACGCAATCCGTCTTCGATACGAATGCCGCGAAAACGCCTCGTGCCGTGGGCGATACGGTCTTCGGCACGACTGGCTCGATCACCGTCAACGTCCCAGTCGGAGTCGCCGACAGTTTCATTTTTCAAACCGGGGTCAGCGACCAGCGCTACGCCAAGCTGGTGGCGAAGAACGTCGACATCTTCCTCAACAGCGCCACCTACAATCAGGTTCTCAATATTGTCGCGCCGGGCAAGACGGACGGCACCACGACAACAGACGTGATGAGCTACTCCCTTGGCTCAAGCACGGTATATGGCTCTGGGTTCAATCCGTACCTCGTCGAGCTCTTCACGCCGTCGGTTGCCTGGGCACGCAACAACATGGATCTCGGAGGCACCGTCTGCGGCGCCAAGGGGCAAGAGACGTTCTGCGTTGCAGGTACGTTCCTTGCCGTCGGCGATTTCACATTCTCCGACGTGGCAACCCAGCGTAACGCGTCCGCGAGACTGTCGGGTGCCGTGACTTGGCAAACACCGATCGCGGGTCTCACAGCATCGGCCGGTGGCTTCATCCAAGGCAGGCATTTCACGGAATTTCCGGGCGGTCGCGAGGACCTTATCATTCAGGCTTCGGCGCGGGCAGATTGGGCGCCAAATTCGAATGTTCTGGTGAGCGGCGTATTGCAGGCCACCCAGCAATTTTCGACGGTCAAGGCGCTAGAGTGGAATGGACTGGCAGTGTTCCCCTATGTGAGGTTGAGGGTTAGCTTCTGACACCGCCTCATCCAACCGGTCCCCGGCCAGAGGGCAGTTCTGCATTTAGCCGCGCAGGAACGAAACTGCTTCGCCCGCCTTGGAGGCCGCGGTGAAGATGGCCCGCTTGTCGGCCTTCAGGACCTTCAGCCAGTGCGCCAGGTACTGCGCATGGTCGGCACGCGGCTCAACGGCAACCCCCAGCTCGGCGCAGAGAAACGCAGCGCCAAGCTCGGCCACGAGCTCTTCCATCGCGTAGGCTTCGGTCCCGAAGCGCCCGGACAGGTCACGGTCACAGCGGTGAGCCGGACCGGTCCAGTGGGTCAGCTCATGGAGCAGGGTGGAGTAGTAGGCCTCGGTCGCGGTTGACGTGGCCGATCCGGTGAACAGCTCGCGCGGCGGCATGTGGATCTCGTCCAGCTTCGGGATGTAGCAGGCACGGTTTCCGTCATGGACGATGTTCGCCCCGGTGCGGGCAATGAAGCCATCGACGTCCTGCAATTCCGTGACGGGAGCAGCAACCGGAGCCTCGTTCAGGCCATCGACCTGAGCTGCGTTGAACACCGGCGTCGCACGCGCAAACAGACGGCTCTTGCGTTCATCCTCGCCGTCTTCGGCGGAGTCGACCTCGATCTCCTTGTAGAAAACCACGTAGGACGCCTTCTGGCCTTTGCGGACGACGGCCCCCTTCTCGGCCCACTGGCGATAGGTGCCCCACAGGTGCGAACCGTAACCATTGACCTGGGCCTCAACCCAGAGACCGAGAACGTTCACGCCACGGTACTTGTTGCCCGAGGCGATGTTGACGGGATGGCGCCCGCCGCTGCCGCGATGCCAGGGCATCTGCCATTGTCCCGCACCGGCCTCGATCGCCGCGACGATGCGGTCGGTGAGGTGCTGATGAATATCGAAGCGTTCCTTGCTCATGTCGTCTCTCCTTGTTTTGCGGCCATCCGGCCGTGCCGGCGACCGGGAGAGACGCGGAGAGACGGCTGCCGCACCCGTAAGGGCGCGCCTGCGCGAGGGCTTGACCCTTGCGGCGGACGGGTATCCGCGTCAGGTCAGCCGCATGAGCATGGCCGGGGGACGTCAAGGAGAGACGAGCAAGAGAACGCGAGCTTGGGCGTACCGGAAAACCCATGAGCGAGCACTATTGCCGGATAGGAAAAATGCCTCATAGAATGCTGTTGTTGGGTGAAACACTGACAACGAAAAATGATATGGCCAGCAATCCAGAAGGTCGGGGAGAAGAGCAATTCGATATATCCTGGGATGGGATCATACGGGATATAGCCTTACGAGCGGCCTTGCTCACATTCATGGTGCTTGTGACAGCTTACTTTCAGAATGCGCTTAGCATCTACGTTCTAGTCTTTATTGCGCTGGTCATCGCCCTTGATCTGGGGTTTCGCTACAATCATCTCCTGGGCCCGACGATCCGTCCGATGGTGAGACTTGAGGAAGGCACTGTAGTGCCGAAGACGCAGCCTTTGAGAGTTGCGCATCTGTCTGATCTCCACATCCCGGTAATCGAGACCATGGAGGAGCGTCTACCAAGCGCGCCAGTCACCGAAAATGTGAGTGCCGCCATCAAGTGGGCTGCTTCGGTTGCAGACATAGTAGCGATCACGGGCGATGTTACCGATAGTGGAGCCGAGCAGGAGTGGGCGATCTTCGAGAGTATCTGCTTTTCACTAAGTGAAGACGAGCGGAAAAAGATCCTCTTTGTTCCAGGGAACCACGACCTCACTGTGCTGGACGGCCCAGATCTGGATGTGGTTGCAGAGAGTTCGACCCGCCAGAACACCGGATTTGACACCCGTTGCTGGCTCCTATGTCAAAGTCTCACGCGGTTATCCGGTCTGGATTGGAAATTTGAGTCAGAAGGCAAAATTTATTCGGTTCATCGGGTATTGCAGGATGCAAAAAGCTACGCGGATCTCTATCGAAAGAACCCTCCGGGATGGGTTCTCAATAGAAATATTCAGGCAACCAGCCCCAACATCGAAGTGTTCCGACCTTCGCCTCACCTGGAGAGCTTTGTCGCTCAGGCTACGCGGGCTGGATCGATCTTTCCCAATCAGACTCACAGGAGCTATCGTGATGCCGTAGCATTACTTTATCCGATGGCCATGTTCGAAAATGATGGCTTTCTGGTAATTGGCGTCAATTCTAGTTTTTCGGCTGCGGCGATCGCGCCGCGGGCTGCGATCGGTACGATTGGCCGTTCTCAACGACGCAGGCTGGCTAAACTGTTGGAGAAAGCCGGGAATCGAGCCGTCATAATTCTCGTTCACCACCACATAGGATTTCCGCCCCGAGTGTTTCGTAAGCTTTGGGCGCTTAGATCGCGGAAGCTCGAAAAAAAGTTTAGGCCACGAATTGCTGCTCTCGCGGCGCATTTGCTGATCAAGTTCTTGGCAGTGACCGACGCTTCAGCAACTGCCCGGCTTCTGCGTCAGATATCCCGTTGTGTTGTCCTGCATGGACATAAGCATATTGGCTACCAAGCCTGCCTTGGCAAAGCTCGAATTATCTCTTCACCGTCTGTGACCTTCGGGGACGAGCTTAGACCGGGGGAGCTCTCGGCCAACATAAGCGTGTATGAGATCGACCGAAACGGTATGCCGCAGATTTTGGAAGTGAGGCGTTTGGTGCCCAATCGCGCCGTAGTTGCGACGATCCAGTAGGCGCAAGATGATCTCTCATGATCAGGGGCAGGAGCGTCGTTCGCGACGACCGTCGCGAACGGCTTGCTTAGGCCCGTTACTAAGGGCCAACTGGTGCTCAGCGCTCGGGTTGAAGTGATCCTCAACGGGGCGGACAGGCGCCCGAGTTGCGACTGCACCAAGCACTCGCCTCTGAGCCGCTCCAGCCGCGAGCCTTGGCGCCGGATACGCAATCGTCGTATGTGCATGTCGCGGCCTGTTTAGGCTGCGGCTTGGAAGCCTTCGGCTGAGCGATTGCAGGACCAGAGACCACCATGGCGGCGAGAAGAAGTGGAAGTAGAAAACGCATCAGATATCCTCTTTGCTCAGTAACAGAGTTGGTAAGCGGTTCATCGGTCAGTTCAGGACGCGGGGTTTCAGTTCGAGCGCACCGCCGGTAAGGGTTATGTTGAAGCGGGCCAAAAAAGTCATGCCCAAAAGGCCGTCAACCTGCGGGCCGTATGCGGCAGCGCTTCCCATCGAGATGGCGACCGGCACGTTGGCAGCACGCGCACTGCCCACTTCGATGAGCTGGGCGTACCCTGGTGCGGATTGATGGGTGCCGCCGACCACCTGAAACGTAATCGGATTGCTCTCGTCAGCCATGATGCGCGCACGTGCGGCAAACGCTTGTGTCATCGAGACCATTGAAGCGCCGGTGTCGACAATCATCCGTCCTCTGGCGCCGTTGATGGTCACGTCGACGATGTTCGAGGTCCCAATCACGATCCGATCGGCTCCGGTGGCATAGGTCGCGCGGCAGTTGCCCTTGGTGGCGTACTCGGCGATGAGCTGGGATATCTGCGGGGTTTGCCGATTAGAGACATCGTAGGAGAGAAACATCTCCAAGGGCGTGATCGCATCGCATGGCCGTCCAACGGCATCGTACATGCGGGATATGCGGTAGAACTCCGTTCCTGCCACATTGGACAGATCAGAGAACAGCTGCAGCGTGCTGATGTAGTCGCTGAGCGCCGCCTTGTAGTTCTTCAGCCGTTCATAGGCCGTGCCTCGCAGGAAGCGATAGCGCGGGCGTGCCTGGCTGAGCTTGACCATCTCTTCCGAGACGCCCAGCGCCCCGTTGTAGTCACTCAGCCGGGTGAAAGCCGAGTAAGCCAGCTCAAGCAGGTCGTCGGTGTGCCCGCAGCGCTCGCCGAACTTCATGGCGCCGGTGGCCCCCTCGCGAGGATAGCCGGACTCCACCATCAGCTTGGCCAGTGGTTCGATCGCTTCCTTGTCGCACGGTTCGCGCTGCAATTGGTCGAGCAGGCGGGCAGCTTCACTCTTCCGCTCGAACGTGACCGGCAGACCTGTGACGCCCAAGCTAGAATAGACCTCGCCGAAACGGCTCACTGGCTCAGGGTTCTTCGCCGCTGGTTGCCCCTGCAACAGTGCTTGCAGCGCACGCTGCTCGGCCGGAGATGCCAGCTGGAAATAGAACAACGCAGCGACTCCGCCGACAATCAAGAAGGCGAAAAGGATTGAGACAGGGACGAGGTAAGCAGGCTTCTCTTCGTAATCGGGAATGAGCCGTTCTGGCATGTGACCCCCAACGAAATGCGCAGCAATCGTCGATGATTGCGAATTGCGCAGTCGCATGCCGTGATAGCGGAATTCCTGATTTACGCATGTGCCGGATCAGCGCACGCTCGGGAAAAACAAGCATCTGGCACTAAGGTTTCATGAAATCGTCAACACGCAGAAAAGATTCAGCAAAAGGGCATCTCGGCACTAAGGGCCGTCGAGAGGAGAGGGGGCTTGCAAAATTCAGGAGTTTTGCAAGCGGACAATTGAATCCCATGCGTGTCTACGGGTACGCCCGTGTCAGCACCAGCGGCCAGGAGTTGGACATCCAGATGTCCCAACTTGACGCTGCGGGCTGCGAGAGGGTCTTCTGTGAAAAGGAAAGCGGTGCCAAGGACAATCGCCGCGTGCTCTCCCAGCTATTGCGGAGACTGCGGCCAGGCGATGTCGTGATCATCTCGGCGCTCGACCGGCTCACCCGCGGTGGTCCCTTCAAGATGCTGAGCGTGCTCTCGGAGATCACCTCGCGGGGTGCCGCCTACAAATCCCTTGCCGAACCCTGGGCTGACACGACGCATGAACTTGGCGAGGTACTTGCTGCTCTCGTCGGTTACATCGCGCGGAAGACGCGGGAGGACATTATTCGGCGCACGAGCGCTGGCCGAGAACGCGCCAAGCAGAACGGTGTCAAGTTCGGCCGGAGGCCGAAGCTCACCATGGTGCAGCGTCAGGCTGCTCTGGCCCGGCGCCTCGCCGGCGAAAAGCAGGAGGCTATCGCAAAGGCCTTTAACGTCAGTTGCTCCACGATATCCCGGTTGAAGCCGGTCAACCCCAGGGGGTAGAACGTTCCAGACGAGGCAGAGCAATACGTCTGGAGATTGAAGAGAAGATGGCGGGATGGATGGTGACGGTGGGGGCGATCAGAGATGACGAGAAAGTCGGCCACGAAATGTATGCCGTCAATATCGATGATCCGGAGCAGGCCGTGCAGGCTGCGTTGAAAGCAAGCAACAGCGACGCTGCCGTGGTGAATGGCCCGGTTGACGAAGCTTCGATGATGTCCATCGGGCTGGAGCCGGGTGGTATTGTGAAGGTCCTAGACGAGCAGTCTGATCCTTTAATTAGTGGGGGGAAGCGTCACTAGGTTTCACTTCGCCAAGCGGACCAGGCGAGTGATGTCCGGTCGGTGCCAGGAGCGGCTTAAGACAGGTCGTTCCGCTCGGTCGCAAATGAGCCATAAGCGGAAAATCAGCTCAAACGATGCATAGGATCTCCTTCCGCAGCTAACCAGTCTGCAATCCGTGCTATGCAATGATCATCGGTGTAGTAGGCCGCATGCACAAGTGTCTGATCCGATTCAATGGTATGCAGCAGCGTCTGTATGTCGGCGGGGCTAATCGAAAGTTTTGAAAACATCTGCGAGACATCATCAACATTATGCGCGATCCACTCTCTCCGACTTTGTAGGGCGCGCTCTTCGGCCTTAGTCGCCAGATCCTCGTATTTCAGACAGTTTGCATTGATGTTTCTGGGACACTGCTCGATCAGTGGAACCCCAAACCGATAGCCATCCAAGCCCATGGCAAGTTTTAGAAAGACGGGCCAACTTCTAGCACGGACTACGTAAGTGCCCATCGCCACAAAGACGTCAGTTAGAGAACCCACAATCCGACGACACCAGCGAAACGGATACAAGAATCCCGCAAGAAATATTCGCCCTTTCTCAGCAAGTCCCCCCAAGAACAGTACGAACAGCGTAAAGGCCAAGATGGGTTGGCCCACGACGATCCAGAGAACCGAGTAACCGTATAGGCTGATTTTCTCGGGCAGAGTGTTTTTGATCCCGTCGAAGCTTTCATACGCGGCGCCTAAGAGCCAGAGGTACAGGAAGATTATTGCATAACCGTTCTCGATAGAGCCATACTGAAGTCGATCTGCGGCGGCCCTTTGCGCAAGGCTGGATCGGAAGGCCGACGTCAGGTAGCGCAGCAGGCTCGACCTAACGGCTATGGGATTTGTGCTAATGCGCAAATGATGAAGGACTTGCCAAGCCTCATCCATTCGGCTGCTAATCGCGAGGACTCTTGGGTGCGCTAGCGCGGGCTCGAGTACGTTTTGAGCTCGCTGTTTGCCTCGATAATAATATGCGCGAATCCAAGCTCGAGTAGCAATCACAAACAAGAGAATGGCAAATCCAGCTCCTATTTTGCCTCCGTTGTACGGAGGGTGAATTGTGAACCAAACAAGGATCCCGGCACTTAGCCAAAATGGCACTTCGAAGGCCACGTATCGCCAGCACATCCTGAAATATTGCTCGAAAGTCACCTGGCCTATCCGCTCCTCCCTCCAGCGACTGACTATCGAGACAAGCAGTATAAGAAGGAAAAAGGCAGCTACGGCATGCGCAAATGTGGGACGCTGAAGTAAGTCCCCGAGGTTTCGGGCAGCCGGTACGACCCAGAAGCCGAAAAACATGATGGCGAAGTTTAGGAAGCCTTCCCTCCACTGCTTGTCTTTGTTCAGCGCGGGCGTTATCACATCCATGAACGGTGTTCCGAGGGTGACTATTCTGCAGAGCGGCAGGTTAGGAGTCAGACCCGCGATGATTCTTGGAAGCGCTTCCGCGACGACATTCCCTCCATGGCTATGCGCCACAATGTGGCAGAGCCATCCGTCCTTAGACAACTTGGCAACATAGCGCTCCAACTGATCTGCTGCGCGCGAACGCTCAATCCAACTATTGTCGCCGGACCAATAAAAGAACGGGATGTCGCCTGTACGGCAATGTGCCCAACATCGAGCCTTAGATCCTCGCTCTTGCAAGGCCGCATCCAGCTTGGAGGTAAAGCCCGCCGTGGAGCAGCTGTCAGTCGGGTAGTACCAAGTATCTCCGTCGGCGCCGGGTGACGCCCAAGTTCCGTGGACTATGATGATGGTTTCCTTTACTGCCTCTTCCATCGGCTATACCTCACGGATGGCTTGCAGCTCACTATCTCTACGCCCATCGATGATGTCCCGCGAAAAATGGATAGACTGACACAATGGCTCCGCCGAGCGTGTGAACTCCGCAATTGGCATTATCGCAATAGAGACACCGCATTTCGTGAGACTGGATTCAGCCAATGCGGGGCGAATGTCGACTTCGGGTCAAAAAGCCGAAGATGATATGCTCAACGTTTGACTTCCGCTCCTATCTTTCAACACCGAATGCTCTTCGACAGACTTTCAGTCACACTCTAACGTTCGGGCGTGTGGTCAGTATCGTGCTCACGTCTTCGTGGTCGGTTCGCGTCAAGTCGTTGTGCGTGTGTTTCCGTCGGAGAACGCTGCGTCCGTGATGCCTTGAGTTCGCTGAAAGATGGCCGCCTGGATACCGGCTCGGAGCGAGGTGGCTTATCCTCCCTGGCCCTAACCCGGTCTACGGAAGGTTTCTTTTGCGAGAATGTCTGCCGAGTTACCCCGGACCCGTCACACTCGCCAATGCGCTCCGCCTTCGCTTTGGTGGGAGGTGCGTTCGTCTTGGGCGCGAATGGCGGCGCTCCGTGATGCTGGCGATCCTGGTCCTTGTCGCGGCGGTATTTCGCCATGTCGGTCACCTTTCTGTTGTTTTGAGGCTCGCCAGGCGGACGGGAATGCTTCTGCGTACTGAACGATGGCCGAACCTGCCGCGGCTCCTCGGGTGGCTCGGCGCGGTGCGGGTTATGGATACCCCGGAGCGCTGAGATCTCCCGCCGTTGATTGTCGTTATCGATCGCGTCCCAATAATCTCGTTCGGTCTCCCGGCCGCCCGCCCGCCTTGCCCGATTGACCTCGGGCCGGCTGCGTCCCTTGTCGATCTTGCGGTAGTCCACATCGCGGTGGGTACGACGCGAGCCCGGCCTGTTCCTGCGTTGGCGTGATTGAGATTTCGGACGGGCGCCCCGCCGATCCATGGCCTGTGCCTGCGGCCCCTCGTGAATGGTCGGCTCCCGCTGAATCTCCTGGGCCTCCAGGCTGCGCCGATCGATACGCTCCTTGTGCCCGGCACGGCTCAAAGCCCGGTTCGCATAATCCTCCCACTGCTGCCGCAGACGCTCGGTGCTGCCGATCTCGCTGGTGCCGATCACCCGCTTGTTCGTTTCGGGATCGCGGTCCCTCAGCACAAGATGGCAATGGGGGTTACGGGCGTCCTTGCCCTTCATATGGAAGGCGGCAAGCCAGGGCGCCCGGCCTTTGGTGACGTGCTCCGCAAATTCCTTGACCAGGCCGATCCGCTGTTCATCATTGAGTTCTCGCGGCAGGGCAAGCATGACCTTGTCGAGCACCCGAGCGTTCTTGCGGTCGGTATCCTCACACGCGCGCAGGTAGTCCGCCACTTCCCGCGGCGTGCGGGCCGGGAAGCGGGCCTGCCTCACGGCGCTAAGTGCGTTTTTTCTGGTGATGTAGCGGATGTGCGCGGCGGCGGTGTAGGGCTGCGCCTGCGTCGACTTGCCGACAGGAGTGTGATGCAGGCTGTAAATAGCCACGCTCGACCCCATGAGGCCGTGCGCGGGTTTGCCTGCAAACCCATAAGTGCGCACTGCCGCCGGACCCCACGATAGACCAGCTTTCCGCGTCCTCGCAAGAAGAACGATGCGCCGCTCTCCGCACCCCCTCCGACCTCGCTCCAGGGCATCGCACCGGCCGCTGACGTTAGCTGATTCAGGCCGCTGGCACGCGCCGACGTTGATTTTGGTGCCACAACCGTTGGATAGTGCCGCCAGGGGCACTCGCGGGGCACAAGACATGCTGAATTCACCGGATCGGCCGGCGTCCTTCCTGCATCATTGGGTAGGCATCACCGACCAGGAGCCACCGATAACCGATGAGGAGTTCAGGCTTTACCAGACGCTGAGGGAGAACCTCCGGTACGCGCCAGCGGAAATCGCGCGGGGGATTTTCATTCCCGAAAAGGTCAACCGGCGCACCAGGGCCGCCGTTCGAAAGATTGTCTCCGATCCCGGATTGCCCGCCCTTCTGTCGGCCCTGGAGAGTGCAAAGAGTCAGGCGCTGGCGGACGAAGAAAGGCGCAGCCAGGAACAGCGCCTGGTGGAGGCGAGGGAAGCCGAGCTTCGCCTCCAAGGCGACCTCGCCAAGATCGACACTATTCACGATAACCAGCTCAATGACCTCTGCTTTGAGCTGGGAGAGCTCGAGGGACTGATAGGCAAGGCTGCCCTTAAGGAAGCGTCAATGCGCATTGCGCTTGGCAGCCAGACCGAATGGACCAAGAACCAGCGGTCAATGAACTTGAACATGGCCAGTTCGGGCGGGGGCGCAGCCGGCGTAATATTCGGCGCGCTTGCCAACATTGAGAATAACGTTCGTGATGGCGTCAATGCCAGCGGGATCGCCTCCGGCCTGAAGAGCTTCGCCATCAGGCGATCGCTCGTTTCCATGTCGGATGCGGAGCGGGCCATCCTGCGGATGGCGGACGTGCTCTCGGCACTAGGGCAGCTGAAGCGCAACGAATACCTCCGGATAGCCGTACCCATTGCCTGGAACGGCGGCGATTGCGCTTACGAGTTCGGGGTGGGGTTCAACTTCAACGAACGGGCAGCGGCCCTTGAGGTGCTCAAGCAGCTGCTGAACGCCTCCATTGGCACCGTCGGTGGCGCCCGCGAGTACCTCAACCAGGCTGTACGCGCCGCGCTCGAAGCGGCGAGCGGCCTGGCCGCGACGAAACGGGAGATCATCGAGCGTTACCTCTTCAGCGGAAACCGCTGGATGACGGAAGCCGAGGGTCAGCGGGCGCACGCCCGCGACGACCTGTCGGCCTCGGCGCTACGCATCGGCGGGTTTCCGGGCACGACCGCCGAGTTCATCTATGACAAGCGCGAGAGCCTGGTTACCCTGGCGCCCTCTGGAAGCGGCAAGACCCAGTCCCACGTGCTGCGCAACCTCCTTTACATGGAAGCCCCCGCGCTGGTGCTCGACGTCAAAGGCGAGATGCACGACCAGACGCGGCAGTGGCGCGAAGAAAACGTCGGCCCGACCTACCTGTTCACGCCGACCGACCCGGACAAGTCCATCCATTTCAATCCTATCGACGAAATTCGCACAGACCCGGACCTCGCGTGGGATGACGCGCGTCGTCTCGCCGATTTTCTCATGGTGCCGTCTGGCCGCACGTCGCGGGATGACACCTACTGGGAGAACCGGGCGCGCGACATGATTACGCTGGCGTTGCTCGACGTTGCGCTTAACGAAGTGCCTGAACACCGAAACATGGCCGGCGTGCTCGACCGGATTTTTACCTCGGGCGATGAAGAGATCCTGCAATGGTGCGAGCAGCTCGAAGAAAGCGGTAACAAGCAGCTGATGCTGGGTGCCAGCGCGCTCAAGGGACTGGATAAGAAGCCACGCGAAAGCGTGTTCGATACGGCCAGGGCCTGGCTGGAGATCTGGACATCTCCTGCCATTCGCAAGATCAGCTCTGACTCCAATTTCGATCCGGGGTGCCTCCGCGGCGAGAACGCCACGCTCTATCTCGCGGTCAAACTGGAGGACATCAAGAAGTTCGCCTCTATCCTGCGGGTGCTCATCGGACAGTCTCTCATCAAGGTCTACCGCGAGAAGCCGGAGACGGACGCGCGCACCATCACATTCTTCCTCGACGAGCTGGTTCGCCTCGGCCGTATGGACGTCATTGAAGAGTCGCTCGACGTGGGCCGCGGCTACGGCGTCCGTCTGTGGCTCTTCTGCCAGAACTTCGGTCAGCTTGAACTCACCTATCCCAACGCACGGGGCATGGTCAGCAATTGCGCGGTGCGCTGCTACATGAACCCGGATGAGGACAGCGCCCGTTGGATGTCGGAAAACCTTGGTAGCCGACAGGGATTGCTTGATGGCACCCGCAAGCCGCTGGTGGAGCACCACGTGCTCACCGGCCCCGAGTTCAACGACCAGATGGTCGTGTTCTCCCGTGGCGCGCCACCTGCGCGCCTGACCAAGTTGCCGGCGTATGCCGACGCCGAGTGTCAGGCGAGGAGTTCAGGCAACTGGACCCGACCGCAACCCGCGGCGCCCCCGCCGCTGCCGGGCGCGCCAACCGAGGATACAAGCGTCCAGTCGGCGGCACAGCAGAACGAGGCGTCGGCCGCTCCTGTCGCTTCGACCGTGGCTCCGCAGCCGGTCAAGCCGCCTGAGGTTAACTGGGATGCGCTTCGCGTGACGGCATCTCCCCCGCCGTGGTCATCACAAGCCATTACGGCTGCGCGCGCCGCTTCAGGGCAGAGCTCGTCCGCCACGCGTAACCTTGTCTACTTTGTCGTGCTGCTCGGACTGGGTTGGTTGGTCACGCAAACCAACAGGCCGGGCTCGGTGCAAGCAGACATCAATATACTTTCCGCATCATTTCAAACGGCCGAGCGTGAGCGTCAGAGTTTGCTGCAAGAGAAGGGCAAGTGGTCGGAAACCTTGCGACAGGCCGAACGGCTGCGCGACCAGTACCTGAGAGACTTCAGAGAAACCATCGTCGTGCTCAATCGTGAGCGGGACGATCACCGTGCCACACAGGACCGGCTTGCGAAGGTGCAGCGCGAGCTTGAGGCGGAGAGGGCGCGAGCTGGCAGGACGTCCGGGCCTCGCCCGTAGCTGGGAGCCAAGCCCGTTTGGGCTTGGCTCCGGACCCAGCGAGGTGACTATTCCTCGTCCTCATCGACCTTCGGATCGCGAACGACCAGGCGACCGTTCAGGGGCAAGGCGCTCAGCGTGATGTTGAGGCCCTTGCCGTCCTGATGCTCCCAGGCGGCGCCGATCTTCGTCCAGAAGGCGTTGTCAGCTTCACCTTCGACCACATAGACCGCGTGGCTCGGTTTCTTCTGCGTGCGTTTCATTTGACTTCTCCCGTTTTGGTTTTGCCGGCTGCGCCAATCGCGGCCGGACGGCAAATTTCGAGGGAACGAGGAGACAGCGGCGGCGCAACGGTGGGTCCGACCGAGGGCTCCCCCTGGGATACGGTTGGATGCCTTGCGCGGACGCGCCTCGGGCCCAGTTTCCCCGTCCTTCTGGCTGCGTGTTGGGGGCGGACGCCCACAACGGGAGTGCCCATGAGGCGCATCAGGACCGCGCCTGGATCGGTGTTACAGTCGAAGACGAGGGATCGCCTCCTTGGATACAGCGGAGCATCGGGAGCGCAGGGTTGGAAGCGCAAGCCTATCTCGCCTCGCGTCCCGTGACGCAGGACGGCGGCTCTGCTCGCGCATTCCCGGACGGCCGTGCGACCGCGGCAGCGCCTCGGATATAGGACATATGACGGCATTTGGCGCAGTGCCGATATCGGCGCGTGATTATCTCACGCGGGCATCAAAACCTTGGTGGCAGCCGTCAGAACGTGCCACCGTTCGTCTCATGCAGCTAGTTTGGGTGCTACTGCGATTGACGTTGCTCGCCTTGCGGCTGGGCATTCGCGCACTCCTGGTGCTGATCTCCATCGTCACCACGCTGCGCCGCTGGGGCGGCTTCAACCCCGGCGGCGCCCTCGGTACCGCGAGGTTCGCCAGCCGCTGGGAGCTGTTCTGGTCCGGCGTGCGACGAGGACAGGGACCCATCGTCGGCCGCGTCGGCCGTTCTTTTTTGCGCTTCAACCGGGACGGCATGATCACGGTGTTCGCGCCGATGGGCGCGGGCAAGGGCGTCGGCGTGGTGATCCCGAACCTGCTCGACTACCGCGGCTCGGTGGTCTGCACCGACATCAAGGGCGAGAACAGTGCCATCACGCGGAGGCGCCGCACGACCTTGGGCATCGTCCGCATCCTCGACACAACCAACCCGCACCGGTCGGACCACTTCAACCCGCTCGACATGATCCGGGCCGGCACGTTCCATGAGCGCGATGACGCGGAAGCGCTGGCGCGCCTGATGATCATTCCCGACGACAAGACCAGCCACTGGGACGCAAAGGCTGAAGGACTGCTGGCGTGCCTGATCCTCCACGTAGTCAAGTTCGAGCCGGAACGGCGCAATCTCGCCGAAGTGCGGACTCTCTCAACGCTGCCGCCTGAGTCCTTCAAAGAGCTGCTGCGCGAGATCGCGACCAGCGGCGCCCGCGCAGCCGCAGAAATCGCCGCGAGCTTCCTCTCGATGGACGCCAGCGAGGAGTTCAGGAGCATCCTGTCCAACACCGAGAAGGCCACTCGCGTATGGACCGCGGGTGGCCCTGCCAGCGAGATCAGCCGCTACTCCGACTGCGACCTGGGCAAACTGGTAAGCCAAGTGAAGACTATCTATCTCGTTGTCGACGAGGAGAAACTCGACATCTACGCGGGCTTCCTGCGCGTGATGGTCGGCAGCGTCATCAACACGCTGACACGTTCCAAGAACCTGCCGCGCCCCAAGCGGAAGGTTCTGCTGCTGCTCGACGAGGCCGCGGCGCTGGGCAACCTCGAGCCGCTCGAGCGCGGGGTAGGATACCTCCGCGCCTACTGCACCCCACTTCTTGTTTTCCAGGACATGAGCCAGCTGCGCGCCATCTACCGGCGCGCCGGCTCATTCCTGGCCAACGCCACCTGCAAGGTGTTCTTCAACGTGTCGGACCTGGAGGCGGCAAGGTTCGTCTCGGAGACCATCGGCCAGCACACATCCCAAGCACGCAATCAGGGGACCTCGCGCTCCACCGCGGACCTGACGCGCGAGCAGCACTCGCTCGGTTCATCCGAGACCGGCCGCTGGCTGCTTGACCCATCCGAGGTCATGCGCCTGCCTGGACGCCGCTCCATCGTGATGTACCGCAGCGATATCCTCCGCTATCCGGTGCTCGCCTCAAAGGTCAACTACCGCTCCTGGCGGCACTGGCACTGGCGAAGACTGTACGACCGGTGGCCGCCCGGCTAATCGGCTGATGCTGCGCGCACCGGCACATACTTCTCGACCGCCTTCACGTAATTTCTGGCTCGTGCGGCATCGGCTTCGGTCAGGGTATGGCCGAACAGGCTTTGGCTTACGCCGGCGATCTGCTCCATGCTGGCTTGGTCGTAAACCTCGATCAGCCCCACCAGCGGCCGCATGCGCCACCGGAACGTCCGGTCATCGATCCACTTGGATATCGGGCCGATCAACTTGCCCGCCTTTGTGAAATCATGGGCGATCATCGGCGCGACAGCCTCCGCCACCTTCTCCACGTCGCTCGCCAGGCTCAGCACAGCGGGCACGCTTCGAACCGACTTTGAAAGCCGCTCCATATCGGCGTCCAGCTTCGCTTTCTCCACGTAGCGCGTCTTGAGCGGGAGGTCCTTTGCGCCGTAGACCTCGCGAACCTCCCGGAAGCGCTGCCTGAGCGTCCTGTATTCATGCCGCTTGTCCATAATGATGTGGCCCAGCTCGTCGAAGGTCTTTGCATCCTTCAGGATTTCGATCGCCAGCGGGGGCAGGGCAAGCCGGTCGAGATCGTAAATGGCGTGCTCGCTGCGGAAGGCCAGCATCGTGCCGCTCAGCTCGGCATAAGTCTCTGCGAGCGACAGCTTGGCGGTATACAGCGCACTACGTTCCTGGAAGACCGCGGGGATCGACAGGTAAATGGGAACATGCCGGAAAGGAAGAGTGAGCGTCTTGCGGGACGCTTCCTCGATCATCAGGTCCGTGGGCAAGGTTATCGCGGCAACCTGCGCAGTTGATGCGAGGTCGATCTCCGTCCCTTCCCAGTAGTTGGCCCTGCCGAGGCTTTCCATGAGTTGGGCCGAGCGCGGCCTGTCGATCACCGCTTTCACCGCCGCCATCAAATCGTTCGGATCGGCCCTCAACGTGTAGCGGCTCAGGAAGCCGGCTTCGGCAAGCGGTTCAAGGATCGGGCCGGCACCCCTGCCGATCTTCGTCAAGATGAGGTGGTCATAAAGGACGGCGGCCTCGATGCCGGCGCACAGGTCCAGGAAGTAGATAATGTCGAAATCTTCCTTGAGATCCTCGAGGTCCGGGAAGCAGTCCTCGCCGTTGAGCAGGGCGGTCCCGATGTCATCGGTGTCGTCTGAAGAGGCCATGGCTGATCCTCGCGGAGCGTACACGTCCATATCTTGCCACCCGATTACGCGGCTGGCTAGCGGCCGCGGTGTTCGGCCGCGCGGGATCGCGACCTGCCCCTGACATGCAGATGCGAGAGATCCTGGCGCCAGTACCCGAAACGGTTCGACCAGACCGTGAGGCGTACAAGCTGGTTCTCGCGCAGATGCAGTAATTCAAAGAACAACCGGTCGAGCTCCGAGATAAGCCATTGAATCTGCGCGGCCCGCTGGCGCGCATGCAACGTGCGCTCCCACGCGGACGCGCGATCCTCCCTCGCTTCCGCAGCAGCCCCAGACTCCCGGACCTTCGCCACATAGTAAGCTTGCCGCGTCCTCAGCCGGGCGATCTGCCTCTGCGCCTTGGCAGCCGATGCCGCAAACCTGGTTGCGTTGAGACGCAGGCGCCTGGAGTTGAACTGGGCCCGGCTGCCCTGGTCCAGTTTGGTATAGTGCACCGTGCGCCGTCGATGCTTGCCGTCGGATGCGCTGCGGACCGGTCCTGTGGGCCTGTCCTTGCTTGCTGGCTTGCCGCTGCTTGCGACGCGGCGGACAACCCGAACGTCCTTCTTCGCCGTCGGCCCGCGGGAGATATCCAGTTGATGTCCGAGGGCGCGCGCTTGGGCAGAGTCTTCCCGCGGAGCGGCGTACGCCTTCCTCCCCTTCGGACCTACATGCACCTCGGGTAACCGTTCAAGCCCGTTCGCGCGGGCGCGGTCACCGCGGGAAAGGGCGGTGGCCTTCTGGGCAATCAAACTGCGATGGTCCACGCGTGCGGCGTGGCCCCTTCCCCGCAGGGCGCGGTTCTGGTGCGAAGCCCAAGCCTCGCGCCAGCGGATGAGCATGGCGTCGCTATTCCATTCGCGCGTCTTGACCCGCCTTAAGCCCAGCGGTGTGGCCTGCCGCATCGTCATCAGCAGGTGCGCATGGAAATTCCGGGGGTCATCCCCCTTCTCCGGCACCGGCGCGTGGATGGCGACGTCGACCACCATCCCCAGCGGAGTGAACTGCCCTCGCACAAAGGTGCGCACCAGCTCGAGCCGTTCATCAGCCGTAAGCTCATGGGGCAGCGCCATATTTATCTCCCGCGCGAGCTGCGCATCCCGGCGTATCTCGACGGCCTCAACGTGATTCCAGAGCGTCTCACGGTCTCCCAGCCACTCGGCGCAGCCGTCAGGCACGATGATTTCCTCATGAACGACGCCACGACGCCTGCTGTAGTCCACGACCGTGCCGCGCCTGTCATCCTTCAAGGCGCCGCCGGCACGATATGCGGCCATTGCAACCACCGAGCGCCCCTCCGAACGCTTCACCGGCTGGGCGGACAAATGATACGACGCCACTTCTCTTATGTTCTTTTGTTTGTCGCGTAGCGACTCTTCCGGCCGCGGTGGCGGCCGCGCACCTATGTCGCGAAGCGATGTATAAGTGCGCCATTCACCTGACCCAACTTCTTCTGACTTCAGGTGAGTTGCAAGCAAGCATCACCCCTCGGCGCAAAAATACAGATATCCCGCCGGGCAGCCCGATGTCGGCGGTCAGACAAATCGGCCGGGGGGCAACGCCCCCCGGACCCCCGTCGGCTGCGGGGCATGGTCAATGAGCCATAGTTAGGCCGCGGAGTGCAGCCGTAGATCAGCCGTGCGGCAGTGCTTGGGCTCCAGCTCAATGCCAACCGATGAGCGCCCGGCAAGCCGCGCCGCCACAAGCGTCGATCCGGACCCGCAGAACGGGTCAAGCACGATACCGTCCTGCGGACAAAACGCTTCAATAAGCGGACGTAAGATCTTGATGGGCTTCTGAGTGGGATGCAGGCGATTGCCGGTGTACTCCCAGTCCATCACATCGGGCGGTGGGATTTCCGGCAGCGCCGGGTTTCCCTTCGAGAGAAGGTAAGCTTGCTCGTGCCGGCTTTGCAGGAAGCGAGCGCTGCACGTGTAGGGCTTCGTGAAAACGAGATGTCCCGCAAGCCGGAATCCCGCCTTGCGCCATGCAACGATGAATCTGTCGGTATCGTTCCAGCCGTAGAAGCTGACGCAGAAAGAGTCGGGTTTGAGCAGCCGATACATTTCGGCGGAGGTCGGCTCCAGCCAGTCATCGCGATTGTCGTTCGCGATGGTCTGCCCCATGCGCGACTTGTAGCGGCAAAGGTACGGCGGATCGGTGAGGATGAAGTCCACGCTGGCATCACCCATGCGGCGCATGATCTTCACGCAATCGCCGGGAAGCACGACGTCGCGGATCTTATGAGTGAGGAGGGCGCTCATGAGCGCACCTCCTGGATGAGCGGCCGCGCACTCCAGCCGAAGTCGCTGCGGATCAGCTCGAAGCCGTCCATGGTGCCGAGACTGTCGGTGAGATAGATGGCCTCCGCCTTGCGGATGGCGTCCTCGCGGCTCTCAGCCTCGACGATGACGCCCCATTCTTCATAGTCAAAGCATTTGACCAGGAAGCGGGAAGAGGTAACGGGGCTCATTGCCCCGTCTCCTCATCGGCGTTGGCCGCTTTCGGTTCGCGAACGACCAGGCGGCCATCCAGCGGCATGCAGCTCAGGCTGATGTTGAAGCCCCTGCCGTCCTCGTGCTGCCATGCGGCGCCGATCCTTGTCCAGAAGGCCTTGTCGCCTTCGCCCTCGACCACGAAAACTCCGTGGGGGCGCTGGTTCTTATCTTTGCGTTTCATTTGACTATCTCCCGTTTGGTTTCTGCCGGCTGCGCCAATCGCGGCCGGACGGGAAATTTCTCGGAGACGAGGAGATAGCCGGGCGCGCAACGGAGGGTCCGGCCGAGGGCCCCTTCAGGGATACGGTTGGATGCCTTGCGCGTACGCGCCTCGGCGCCAGTTTCCCCGTCCTCCTGGCCGTGCATTGGGGTTAGACGCGCAACGGGAGAGGGCTTGAGACGCAATAGGACCGTGCCAGAACTGTTTGGGGGTACGGTGGCGGGGCGAAGATCCTTTTTTACAAGGGTAGGCGCCGCAGCTGCTTACGAGAGGGCTAGGATTCGTTCTCCGCACACTGCCTTTGCGAGGTCACGCCAGAGAGCACGCGCGACCGGCTGCGCCGGAAAGCTGGACGCCATCCTGCGGGTATAACCGCGAGGTCCGGTTCGCTCAGTCGGCAAAGATGCTGTCGAGTAAGGCTGCCAGCCGAACTCCCGCCTTCTGAAGCTGCTCCTTCACGATAGGTTCGTTCGCGGCGAGGTATTCGGTGCTGATGGTCACGCTGCCCGCGGGCCGGTCGCAGGAAGAGCCGTGCATCACGCAATAGCCCGTCTTCGCGGCTTCCGAGATTGCAAACGACTCGTTGGCCCAATCACTCGGGTCTAACGAACTCCACCTGGTCTTCATCGCAGGAGTAATGGCATCAATCAGGTCGGAAGCCGCCTCATCGACATCGGGCCCCACCGCGTGTGTCACAAGACAACTGTCCCAGGTGCCGTGTAGATTGCCCGAGCACTCGCCGTTCACCCTGATATCGTTTCCTCCGCGGTCGTCCTCAAAGGACACGTGGAGAGGCTGATGGATGTCGCCAACCCAGTGTCCAAGCGACTTGAGCGCAATCAGCCTGTCGGCCCGCTTGGCATGCCTCGAGTTCACAATCTTCGAGTCGTTGAGGATGGCCGTGAGCACACATTCTGGAGCGTTCGGGCAGTTGTCCCCTGTTACCCCCTGCGCGTCGCGGGGCAGATTGATGAAGTGCTCTGATCGGCGAATGCGCGGATGGTCCGGAAACACGCAGGAGTCGGAAAAGGTGTCGAACACTTTGTCCGCCTGGATCAGTTTCCGTATCGCTGCGCGCGTATCCGGCTGGGCAAGCCGGTAGGCAATCTCGCAAACTATCTTGTGGCCTTGGTCGCCCCATGCCGAAGCGTTCGTGCAGAAAGCGAGAAAGAGAGCAGCAGCTAGGGAAAAACGGCGCATATGGACTTCCTCACGCCTGTTAACAATGCATGACGGAGCATGACGCTCCAAGCTGCCAGCGCCGGGGCCAACGAGACCCGCGGCGGAATTTCGCGGTGGTTTGGCGTGTGGCCGTATAAGGCGGTCGCCCTGAAAATTCCACGACATTCTTGATCAGCTATAACGATGAACCCGAGCGCGCCCACGGCATTGGTGCGGCAGAGTCGATTGCACTCCGCACCATTGCCGTCATTCATTCCGTGCCAGCGGTGTCTTCCGAGGTATGCAGGTTCAAATCAGCCCTATGCAACAGCCCTTGTGCGCGGAGAACTGCGCGACACAAGCGCGGCTTGCACGGCTGCTTCTGCGTTGACGCACCCGTAACCGTAGTGAATGGAGTGACCGTCATTACCATAGCCTTCGCCGATGCGACGAGCGGTGTCTCGTAGAATGGCTCTGACCTCGCCAGCCGTTAGATCCGGATTACAACTCAAGATCAGAGCACAAACACCCGCTGCCAGAGGGCAAGCGCTCGACGTACCGCCAAACTCGTACGTATAGTCACCGGGATCATAACCACGCGGACGTGTGACCCCTTGATAAGTCCACGATCCCATTACGTCGGCTGTGAGAATTCCCCATCCGCCTGCTCCGTTAGAGGGAGCACAAACCCAGATCTCCTTGCCAAAATTTGAATAATTGGATCGCTGGTCACGGCTGTTGGAGGCGGCAACTGCGATGACGTCTGGGTGGATGGCGAATCCGTCAACCGTGCCAGCCCGAGGATCATTGATGTCATGGTTCGAATTGCCGGCAGCAAAGAGGATGATGCACCCTTTTCCATTGCGGCCCCGACGAGCGCAATCGGCAATAGCCTTCTCCCGCCGACGCCCCAGCGGAAAATTCGCGGCGGCAGCGCCCCAGCTGCAACTGACCACCCAGGCCCCTTTGTCACGAACGTAGGCAAACCATGCCTCGATCTGCCTGTCCGTGAGATCTACGCCCCACCGAATTGGCATGAGCGTAGTGCCCGGTGCGGCGCCCGCGATACCGCTACCGTTCGCCCGACCGAGTGCTACACCTGCGCAGGCCGTTCCATGCCAATCCTGCGTTCGCGGGTCGGGAGTTGGCTGATCTGTACCACGAGTAAAGTCCCATGGATGGATTGTTGTCCCTGGACCGGAGAGGTCCGGGTGTGCGAGGTCGAACCCATCATCGATGACAGCGATGACGACTTGCGGCGAACCAAGCGTCTGTGCCGCTTGCCAAGCGGCGACGACACGCGCGTCAGCCCCGGATTTGAGTCCGATCGTCTGTCCGCGCAGTACGCCGATATTTTTCAGGTGCCACTGTTCTGCGAGCAGGGCGTCGCCAGGCAGCACGAAGGACTTTAGGCGACCGGGTGTTGCGAGGTCGGGCTCAGCAAGCTCCACGATACCCTGCTTTTGAAGCTCTTCGGCGACCTTTACGGGGTTGGGCGATTCCGGCGTTGTTTTGACGATCAGAGCGTCTTCACCTCGGGGCTCCAGAATTTCAAGCTTGTATTTGTCAAACAATTCTTCCTTCGCTGCCGGCGAAGCGTTTGATTTGAACTCGATGTATACCTCACCGGTCGGTACGAAGGGCACTCCATCCCCAGAGGTATGGTAGACATGTGAGCCGGTTGCCACAGCCGGATCATGGCGAAGGCGATCGAGTTGGGCATTTGCGTCTTCTGCCGTTTCTCCCAGTTCGACTACCTGGAACCCGCCGAGCAACAACCGCTCGTCTGCTTTTGGATGGCGAGCGGTCGGAATGGAATTGATAGCTCTCTCCATCGAAACTTCCATCCCGGCGCGAGGCTTGACGGCAACTAGTCGATCGCTGCGTTCGAGCGATATGGTTTGGCCACCATACTTCAAAGATACTGTCTCAGACATTGTGCTCTCTCCGTCAGGCGTGAACCGCGGCAATCAAGTGCACGTCGGATGCAAATAGCGCTTCGGAGCGACCGCTGCCCTAGGCATGCGACCGACTGGAACGTCGCGGTCATGCGAAGTTCTGTTTATGTACTGTAATGTTCTCAATCCCTTCATGTCTCTCCTGGAGATCAATGCAAGGGACGCTCTCTGCAATGTAAGCGGCAGGAAAACAATGCGAAGTCAGAAAAGAGCCGCTAGTAGAAGTTAATCATGAAACAATGTAAAATTGCAAGGGGCGCAGACACGAATTTTGACGTCGGCCTCTCTGCCCTCATTCATGGACTACGACTGCTTTGCGCTCAATGCATGCGCACTGAGCTATTCGCCTTTAGCCATTTTGCCGCCTGCCCAGAGACCAAGGAACGCGGCCATCACACCTACAATGCCAAGGGCAATCTTGATCATGTCGTTGACAAAGTCCTTCAATTCATTCCTCTGGCGAGCAGATATCTCGGCAATTCGCGCCTGCAGACGGACAGATCGAGCATCTTTCCGTTGCTTGCAGTCCAACTCCCACCGACGAATTTCTTCCGTAGGGGGATCGATGAATCGCACTGTCGGCTCCTGGATATTTATGCAGGTCCGTTTGGTCTGAAGGCGGAAACCTGTGACACTCGGAATATCTGTGCATACCTGCCTCGGAGTTGTAGATTGCTCTACCCGGCCAGCGGGGCGCGGAGGGCATTCGACCTCAGGTACATCATTTTGCGCAGCGGCTCCGATTTCTGCGACTGAAAGGCGCGGAGGAGCCATCAAGTAGCCCACGAAGCCAATCAAGAGAAAGCCGAACGAACTGAAGAACAGAGCCGCCCAAACAGGCGTGGAGATCGAACCGATCCTCTTTGCAAGGGTTGCCTTGGCCATCTACGGGATCCTGTAAGAGATGCTGATCACTGGAATGAATTTGATGCTCGTGCAGGCAGTCGAAGTGTCGCTCGTGAGTCCATCCGAACGTCTCGACGGATCAAGGGCTGTGCAAACGCTCGAATTCCTGAAATGGCGTGAATCGACGGTGCCCATCGATTGCATGTGAACGTGCTTACAGCAGTTTGACGGTCACCTTCGCTTTACCTCCGTTGTTCGGGTAAAACGTGTCGCTGAGCCATGGCAGGCCGATCACCGCATCGTTGACGTAGAGAAAAAGCTCACCGCTGCGTGCAGCCTTGAACGTTGCCTTGTACGTCTGCGGTGTCGTGTTCGGAAGCGGGATGGGATCGAGGAAATACTCGTCCACGCCGGTTTCGCCCACCCGCGCGATGATGCGGTACCAGGGCCTGAACAGGATGCGGCGGAGGAAAATGGCGCTGCGAAACTTCCACCGGTTGGCGAACTCTACGGTGGAGGTCCGGAAGCCTGCGGGTGTGGTCGGCCGCTCCGCGTCGTTCCAAGGCTCGGTGACCGCGATCCTGATCTCATACGAGCGACCGGAAAAGACCTTCAGGCCCGTTGGCGTACAGATCGCGGACGTCGCGAAGTCCGCGCCGTCCTGGTCGATGCCCTTGTTGACCGGGATAAGCGTGGCCTCCGCCGTGCCCTTGCAGAATGCACCCATCGAATCCGCGACGTTGAACAGGAAATGGCTCGCGACAGTCGCGCCGAACCAGACCATCACCACCACCAAAAACAGGGGCAGGACGTGCCGCTTCCCGGCGCGGATGACAAACTGATAGGCCGGGTGGGTCCTGAACGCGTAAATGGCGTCGTGCATCAGACCGGAGAGCGGCACCGGCGCCGCACGGTCCCGCCAGAGCAGGCGCATCCGGTCCTTGATTTTGGCGCTAAGACTGCCGCCAAGCACCATAAGGATGACCACCGCGGCGATGCCCCCGGCGAACCATTCAGGGTTCGCGGCGTACCAGTCCGTCCACCAATGGAGGGACTTCGGGAGGAAGGATTCGATGAACCGCACCAATTCGGAGACCATCCGGATGGGCGACTCGAACTCATGCTCCTTGATGCGGTCGTGGAACAGCCAGAACGCCGCAAGATGCAGCGTCGCGGCCAGGGTGGCGAAATACGCCAGCCGACGCATCCAGACGAAATTCCAGAGCTTTTCCTGGGCCGCAAAACGGGCCGTCGCGCCCGCCGGCGTCTCGAATGTCGTCGGCCCCAGCGGGGTGAGCTTGCCGTTGCGGGAAACCACAAGGTACTCCGGCGGCAAGCCGATCGGAGCATAGGCATTGCAGCCGCTGTCGATGCGGTCGAACACACTTTCGTGGATCTTCGGCAGCTTGACGCTGACGCCGACATCCGGGTCATTGCACAGGTCGGAGACCTTCCGCGGACCATAGCGGTAGTAGGAGCCGAGGCCGGACCGCGAGTCGTAAAGGCGGCCGTCCTTGTCCTGCGCGGAATTGATCAGTTTGATGGAGTCGGGGTCTGCGAAGGGGGCCTCCTTGAACACGAGACCACGCTTGACGGACTCGTCGACAAGCCAGGACAGCGGCACGAACGATACGGCATCGTCTGGATAACCTCCGCCCACGTTGGCGTGCATGCCGACGAACCAGACCTGGACCAGGCGCTCGTCGTCGATGGTGGTAGGGACCGCCGGCTTGGATTCGCCTTCCTCGGTCCAGAGCACGGGATGGAAGGTCGTCCGCTCATCGTCGAGCGCAAGCGCGTGCCTTGCGCATTTGACGCGTTGGCTCAGGATCCGGTTCGGGAGCTCAAGGGGCCAGATCCAGTTGCTGACGCCGCGCGTCATCTCATCCATGGGCAGGCCGTAGGCCGCGACCGTGTCCCACACGCCGATGAACTCTATGGATGGGATGTCCTTGCGGACGATTTCGGCGTAGGGTTTATTGCCTCGCACAAGGTCGAGCACCGGCACCAGGACGTAGTCGCGCAAGGCGCGGAAGAGCACCTCGATCCGCAAGATCGAGTGGTAACCCTTGGCCCGGTAGGCCCTGTAAGCCTTGACCGCGCCGTTGTGCAGCTCCGCTTCGGTATCCGCCACAACCAGGCCCTGCTGAAGAATGAGCGCGCCCAGGACGCGCACGGTGAACGCGCCACGGCTGAAGCCGAAGAGGTAGATCTTCGAGGGGTTCTGGTGATCGTAGTTGCGGCAGATGAACTTGTAGGCGTCGAGGATGTTGCGCTTGAGGCCGTATCCGAATGCGCCGCCCAGCACGGCGAGCGGCACGAAGGACGAGGTACCCACGCCATCGTCGTATTTCGCGGCCTGGCTGTTGCCTTCCAGGTCGAGCGCCTGGAACATCCGCCAGACGTTCGTGCGCCAGACGCTTGAGGCGGCATTGCCGGTACCATCAGACAGGATAATGATCTTGGGGCTGGCCATGCGAGCGCCCTTCCTGAAAAGAAAATCGAAAGAATGCAGCAAGCGTAACAGGTGCCGGGAAGATTTCAACCTTGGATAGTCGTTCTGCCAAATTCCGCCTTCGCGCGGTTCTCAGGGGGGGTTACGGCCAATCCCCGCCTTCGTCGCCTTCATCGATCACGTCCGGGCATTCCTGGCCTTCGTAGGCAGGGCGGAAATTGACGCAGAGCCCACCGAAGCCGCCTTCGTATTCGGCGTGTTCGGAGATGATCCCGTAGTGGTCGGCGAGAACCTTGGCGACGTAGGCCACGGAGGTTTCCAGCGTATCGATCAGGGCACGCTGTGTGTCGTCGTCGAGCGTGGACGCGGTGATCGCGTCGCAGAGGTCGTTGACGTTGAGGATCTTAGTCATTGGAGGATCTCCCTTTGGTTATCGGCTGCGCCAATCGCGGCCGGACGGGAAATCTTTCGGAGACGAGGAGATAGCGGGCGCGCAACGGAGGGTCCGGCCGAGGGCTCCCTTCAGGGATACGGTTGGATGCCTTGCGCGTACGCGCCTCGGCTCCAGTTTTCCCCGTCCTCCTGGCCGCACATTGTTAGACCGGCACCGGGTGATGGCTTGAGACGCAATAGGACCGCGCTCAAATGATTCACGTTCGGGTAGCGGACAAACGGCCGTGCTTGGGCGGAGAGGCCCTGTAGGCTCCGGAGGAGGTAAGCGTCTAGCGTCGCTTCTTCCTCGCGGTGGGATGGGTCTGCCAGAGTTTAGCAGCCGTGAACGAGGCAGCGATGGCGATGATGGTGGTACAGACGAGCGCCACGACGAGCACTGCTACCCAGATTGACTGTGAACCCTGCGCGACGACGGTGAGTTCGAACCTCTCCATAGCTAGTCCTCAAACTCTTCGCGCTCACGCAGAGACCGTGCGATTTCGTTTTGCGCGTTTTTGAGTAAGGCTTCATATAACTCGTATGCGGGTGAGAACCTTGAAAGCGTAGCCAAAACCTCTTCGCATTTCTGCTTCGTTTCGACGTCTCGCGCGAACGGTTCGCCCGGCGTGCCTTGGCGAATGCCGGCAATAGACGAGGAAAACAAGGCAGAGCTGACGTATTTGAGGGCTTCCGCGCTAGCTCGCTGCGCACGCGTCACTAAGGCGAGCACAAAATCTCTGTGAGTGAAGACGAAAGTGTGAGGCGCCTCCTCCAGGAGGTTTGAAATAATCTTGAAGCCAGCCTCATCTGCAGTTTCCGACCAGCGATCGAGGAACTGAACGACTTCTTCATCAAACGCGCCAAAGGACGCCTCAAATAGTTCGCGTGCCCTGTAGTTGAACAGAACGCGCTGGTCATCCTGGTACGTTGCGCTGCTGATCCATTGCACAGTCTTCGCGAGCAGTGCGCCGTAGTTCGATGCCTCCTTGAATTTGAGGGGGACATGGACGTACGGTCCGTGATTCGTCGGTCGGTACTTCCATGACTTCGTGGATACTGCGCGTTCGACGCGCTTGATGAAGAAGTCCAAGGCCGTCTCAGGAAAGCTCTCTGAGGTATTGGACAGGAAGGTCTCGGTCCAATGCCCGTCAAGCTCAGGAACGTCCATCAACTTGTCGAGGAACAATCGAACGTCCTCCTCGCGTAAACGATCGTAGGGAAGCTCCTCACCGAAGGCGAAAAGACAAAGCAGCTCGTCCGCAAGCCGAGGATTGGCGCCGATGTTGGTAAACCTGGCAAGTCTTAATGCCTCTTCCGGTTTGGCTCTGGCAACGGAGCGCAAAGCATGAATGGCCGAGAATACCGTCCATTCGTGATTTGAAGTTACAACACACTGAAGTGCGTCCGCCTCTTCAGAGCCATAGGGTCGCTGGGTAAAATCTATGGCCGCAAGCGCCCTGCCGACATGGGCTTGCAGCTCGGCGCTTGAGGATGCCAAAAGTCGCTGCATGGCGACCCGGCCAGCCTCAACATCGTTGAGCCATAAGGTTTGCAGTGCATCGCCGACAAAGCGGGCGGTTAGGGACACCGGATCTTTTAGCGCATTGGCGATCGTGACTTCGGGAAGGGTGGGTGAGGCCCTGAGCAAAGAGCCGTACAATACGTGGGGGGATGGGGGCGCCTCTGAGTTCGCCGCCTGAATGTGCTCCAGCTGCTGGGCAATATATTGCCGTAAGCTCTCGCCTTGTGGGAACTTGGCAATCAGCTCAGACGCAAGTGATTGAAGAAACTTTTTCCAATCGGCATCGAAAGTCTTTGGATTGAAGCGCCGGAATTCCATGCCATAGCCGTCGCTAAGTGTCGCAAACACGCGATATTCAAGCGATGCTGTGAGTGTGTTCTTTAGCTCCTTGGCCGGCTTGGAGGTTGCCGACTTGCTGTACTGTTCGTGCCAGGCAATCGCCTTGGCGATACCCACAAGGACAAGGGGATCGTAGGAGTGCGAGTGAACCGCACGATCGATCTCTTCAATGGTCTCGCAGAAGAGCCCCGTCCAATGATCTTTGGCCGCGTCCATAGGGTAGCGGAGGGCATGGCCCAGTGCTTCGGCAGCGCGCGTCGAAACCCGAATGTCTGGATTTCCGAGAAGTTCAATAACCGCCGTTACTGCGCGCTTTCTCAGCGGGCCCACCGCTTTGGGAGCTACGTTGAACCGATTGAAGGTGATCGAATAATTGTGGCTCTGGGTGGTATGGCCTTCCGTTTTGAAGATCGCTTTTAAGATATCTAACGGCGTGTAGTGCGAATTCCACGCTGTTGGGTCGGCTGCCAGCCTCAAAGCGAAGTCCACGATCTTCTCATTGAAGACAAGCGGCTTATTAGGTGCCACCTCACAAAGCTCGGCCAAGATGCGGATTGGATGGTTGGGGTGTGAGTGAAGCTGCCGGGTGTCGTCCTTTCCCAGCTCCCAGAGCGCCAAGCAGGCACGTTCCACATAGTCAAGATTGTAGGCGGCATACTTGAAGATTTCGGAGAGTTGAGACGTGAATTGCCCACGGCGTATCAGCGCCTCGCCGAACTCGATCGCGCGTAGTGGCTGGTAGTAGGCAACGCCCTCCACTGCGCGAATATGAGGGTCCTGGTAGTCTGAGCGAGGCTTAAGCTTGCGCCAGACACCGTTCAGCAAGTCGCTATTGCTTGCGTCCCCGTTACAGAGCCGCCAGTCCAGCTTCCCGAGGTTAACAAGCAGGTTGCCTGCAAGCCTGTCCCCGGCTAGATCGAAGGCAGTCTCAGCATACCCAGTGGATTTACGACCGGTGCCGACGCAGGCGTCCTCTATTACATAGTCAGCAAGGACATCCGGAGAGAGCCGATACCTAGCACCGCGCTTGAAAAGTACACCGGCATCAATCAACAGCTTGAAGAGCCTGCTGGTGTCGTGGGACACGATGCCTTCAAGCTGCTCGATGATCTTGAGCAACTCCGGATCGTCAAGATAGAACGGTTGGAAGAGGGAGATGACGTTCAAGAGCTTCTTGATCGGCTCGCCGTCTGCCTTCTGGCCCAGCTCTCCGGCTATTACGTTTTTGAATCTGCCAAACAAAGTTGAACGGAAAGGGTCCTCGTTCTTGGCCAGATCGAAGTGCTTTTTGTCCCGCGCGACGATTTGCGCACCCACCACCGTGGCCAGTGGACAGTCGTAGGTGAGGTTTGCAATTTCTCTAGCCGCCTTTAGCGGTCCGCCTTCCTTTGCAAGTACCTGGTTGGCAAGCTCTTCAGCATCGGCCTTGGATAAAGGCAAAAGTCTGACTTCCCGCGCGCTCTCAACGAGTGAAAAATTGCTCGCCTGCGCCTTCAAGTGGTCGAGACCATAGGGTCTCAGCGCCAAGAGAAGCTTTGTTTGACCTGTTGTTGCGGCGTATTGGAATAGGAGGGGAAGATCGCTGCGGTCGTGAGCATCGTCGACAATGAGCAGCGATCGCCTCTCTCCCAGCTCTTCCAGGCTACGCTTGGTTACTTCCGCCGTCCGGGCGAGGAATTGGACGGTTGCCGCCTTATGCGAGACCTCGTAGTCCTCGATTGCATCCTTCAGAACGCGTGATTTTCCGGATCCTCCTGACCCCACCAGAAAGACGATGCGGACGCGATCATCATTCAGCTGATTTGAAAGTTCCTGGAGCGGTTCAGTGCGGCCCACCAGCTTCCAGGTGTGATTGAATAGGGCCTTCTCGTTCTGGAATGCCGCAAAGAACTCGGAGGTCGTCTCCCAGACACCTTCTTCGGTGACTCCGAGAAGCTCGAACCGACGACCTGGGAAAAAGATGTCCACCAGAGCGAGCTGGTCAGCCTTCGCTAAGGCTCGGACCTTGAGCGACAAGTCATCCTTGTCCCACAGCTCCCATCCAATATGCATAGCGAGTGCTTCGCGCGTTTGCGGGCTCGCAACGCGGCTCAGCACCAGCACCTTCTTTTTGGCCTTTATCGTGTGCTTCGCGACGGCAGCGTGGACCTTCTGGGGACCGAACTCCTCAACGCGCTTGCATTGAAACGAATGTTTGATGCCATTCGGCAGGGTCACCACAACGTCAGTGCCGTTCTGCGTATGCCCTTGTCCTCCGGCTCGATGAACCTTCCCATGCGGGTACATCCGTTGCAGGAGATGGGCGCAAAACCGCTCGAACGACTCCGGAGAAAGCGCATCGACTGGAAACGGCTTGTCAAAGCTCACGACCACGGACGGGATCGAATAGCCGGCAGCTTCAAGAAGCTCGCCCTTATCAGCATCTAAAGCGGTGGCGAGCTGAGCGATCTGGCTCTCGCGAGGACGGGAGAGGCCGGCTTCCCAGCGGCTCACGGTCTGCTGGGTGGCGTCCACCCTTTTGGCAAAGTCGGCCTGCCGCTCGATGCCAGCTGCCAAGCGCAGCCGAGCGAGAAGCTTTCCGAACTTCTCGTACTTGGCCGATGGTTGAGGTGGGTCTACGCTATTCATTCTCACACACATATTGTGTGTACGAGAATAGGTCAAGGTACGTTTTCCAGATACCCTCTTAAGTGAGTGATATGGTTGGCTATTATTACGACGCTTTCCGTTCTGTGTTTTCTTCGCTCTCAATAAGTGGGAGATCAATGCTAGGTATTTCTGGCATTGCTTTGCCAGCGATGGCCTGGAGGTCACCAACCATCCCAACGGTCGAGTCGATGACAGAAAGGATCTGCGTTTCGCGCTTGGCCCACTGCCGCACCATGAACTTCCGTTCGCTGTCCAGGTCCTTGCGCATGTCGTTGAACTTCTCGACCACGGCTTCAACCCGCTGCCTGAACTTCGTGCCGGTCAGATAGTGGTAGACCTGCTCCATCTTGGTCTGTTGGCCCTGTTGGACCAGACGCGAATTGCTGACATCAATCAACGCCTGGCGTAGGGCAACTGCCACGGGCAGGGCACAGCGGGGGTGGGCAACCCATACCCCGTCCATCAGGTCGAACTGCTCAATATGCTTGGGAAGGGCGTGCGAGATGATGAGCGCCACGTCGGCCCCCGACCGGCGTTGATCGTCACGCAACTTGGCAAGCCAACCGTCGCTCCAGGCCTTGGTGCGCTTGGTTTCCCAGAGAATGATGCCGGCGGGCTGGCCAACCGCTGCATTGACCTGCTGAATGACGTCGGCGCCTAGCTCGCCTTTGCCGACCGGCTCGATCGAATCCGTCGGGAAACGTCCGCGCAACAATTCTTCTAGCTCAAGCTCCAAGACCTCGCCCTGGGACTGCTGAGAGCCTTGCTCGGCCTTGCGCTTCAGTTCCTCGATGGTCCGCGCCATCGACTCGATGGTCTGGTCCTTCTCGGCCACCCGCAGTCGGGCAGCCTCATCGGCTTCTTGACGGGCTTTCACCTGGATCTGCTCAACGGATGCCTGCACGCGCTTCTCGACCGTAAGGTCGAGCTCACGCTTTTCATCATCGAGTGCGCGTTGCTTCCGCATCAACTCGGCCTGCTGCTGCTGGGCCTCGGCAAGTTTCGCGTTGTTGGCCGCCAAGGTCTTGCGTAGCTCCTCAAGTTCAGCGCCCTTCAACTGAACCTCGGCTGCAACGGCTTCCCGCGCTTTCTTAGCCTCCAAGGCGGCAATCTGGCTGCGCTCAGCAGCCATCCGCTGCTTGATCTGATCTTCTATCTGCTCGCGGGACTTCTCAAGCTGCTCGCGCTCCTGCCGCAAAGCTTCGGTCTTGCGAGCGACCTCGGCATCCTTGCTGGCCAGCTGCTCTTGGAAGCGCCGGCGCGTTTCCTCAATCAGAGGCGCCGCCAGCGACTCTGTCAGCTTGATCTCGTGGTTGCAGTTCGGGCAGTTGAGGGTGGGCTCATGCGCAGCATGAGCCGCCGTTGCTTTCAAGTTCATGAGCCCCCCCTTGTCTGTCTCTATGCTGCCGGAATGAAGGTTATCCGGCCAGCCTCGCCACGCTTGCGATGCGGCTTTACCGTGATTTCCACATCCTGGTCGAACGCAGTGAGCATCCGCAGCAGCTTTTCCACCGAAACCAGCTTCAGCTGGCCCCGAAGGAGCTTGGACAGGTCCGGCTGCTTCATCTCGACCAGCTTGGCGGCAGCCACCTGGGACAGCTCTCTTTCGGCAATCAGCCGCTTTAGCTGCACTACCAGTGCAGCTTTGAGCTGATGTTCCTCGGCATTCGGTAAGCCGAGATCAGCGAAAATATTGCCAGAACCCTTGGTGTGGGCGGGCAGCTTCTTCTTGGTGCTCATCATCGGTCTCCCTTTGTTGCTTTGTGGATCGCCTCGGCGTCGCGCAGGCGCTGCCGGATCAACTCCACATGTCTTTGCGGAGTGGCTATCCCGCTTGTCGATTTCTTCTGGAACGCATGCAGGACGTACAGGACGCCCTCAAACCGCGTTGTGTAGACGGCCCGGTAGGTGTCGCCATCGAAATTGTCGCGAATCTCCAAAACCCCGCCAAAGCCCTTGAGAGGCTTTGCATTGCGCGGGTGCTCACCGATCTGCGCTTCAAAAAGGGACTGGCCGATCTCGCTCCGGACAGATGCGGGAAAGGCCCGCAGGTCCTTTTGGCTCGAGCCCACGAAAACGGCGGGCCTGATCGCGCGCAGTAGATCATTCACAAGCTTATAGTAATATACCTATAACGTCTCTGTCAATCTCCTGACATTGCTCGACAACCAGCCATGCCTGTGCAGCCAGAATGGAGGCTAACCGACGCGGGAGTATGGGTATTGGTTCTTTATATATGTGTTCAGAAACCTTCCCTTGGAAGGCTCCTGCATCAGTTGGTCATAGATGTTCTGGGGCACGCCGTAGTATTGATAAATTGTGCCCACCACAAACTCGACCTCAAGCGTACCGGATTGAGGCTCATATCCGATTGACTGAACATTCGAAGACGCGACGTTGTATCGTTCCATTTTCAATCTTCTACCGATTCATCTTTTACTTTTTTCCGTTCTATCTTGGCAGGCTTCGCCACTGCTCGCGGACTCTGTGCTCGCCAGGAGGCGACCACACGATCGTAGCCTTCTGCCCTGCGAGGAATGCTCCACCGCTCGGTGACCTTCGGGTCACTGCTCTTAGGCTGGTGCTTCTTCTCGGGTAGCGTGATGCGACAGCGCATGGGCAGCTTGGCTGCTTCGCCGGTCACGATCGCTTCGCCTGTTCTCAAGACCGGGAGTACATCCAGCAGGCTAACCAAACCATCTGGAAGGGTACCCTGAACCCTTGCTCGGTCAGCCGGGTTTGCGAGGCGGAGGGCAAAGAAAGTGCCGCACTGAGAGAGGATCGTTTCATCCACTTCAGAAGGCCGTTGGCTGATCACCATCGCGCCGACGCCGTACTTTCGGCCTTCCTTTGCGATCTTTTGGACCGTCTGCGACGCGAGGGTCGATGTTCCGGAAGCTAAATAACGGTGGGCCTCTTCCATAACGATAAGAAGTGGCCGCTCGATCCCGCCCTCTGTCTTCTCCCGACTCCAGAAAAGTGAATCGTAGACGATCATCAATATTGCGCCGATCAGTTGCTCCAGCACGCCACTAGGAACACCTGAAAGGTCTAAAATGGTTATCGGCTTGTCTCCGCCAAGCCAACCCTGGAGCAGGCTGTCTAAATCTTTCTTTGTAGTGCCATCGGTTTCGGGCTCCCAAGGCCCTGGATGCAAGAGAAAGTCATATCGACGGTCAAGGAGTCGCGAACGCATCAAATTAAGAGGCCGTTGTATTCCGGCAGCCTGTTGATTTAAAAATGGTCCAGCTGCACCCATGGCATGGGGCTTGTACTTTGGTGGGGTGAGCGTTGCTGGATCACCTTCGGCTTGCTTAGTCGATTTGTCCCGCTGGGGACCGTCAAAAGTTGCAATTTCAAAGTCGATAAGGTCATACCAAAGCTTGTGGAGGCTGAACGGCAGCGGCGTATCAACCGTTATCGAACCCTCATCTACTCCTGGAAATTTTTGTTTTTGCTGGGAAGCGACCTTCAGCGCAAAAATCTTGTCGGTGAACGCAGTCTCGCGATTGCCGTCGACGCCGCCCGCCAAGAACGAGAGGAGGTCGCCGGCATTTAGCGCCCAATAGGGAATGAATAGTCTCTCCTCGCCCGGCTGCGGATCGACACTAAACACCTGAGCGACATCGGCTAGGGCGGCCGAATATTCTCCGTGAATGTCAAGCATGAGCACACGGGCGCTCGGATAATCGGGCTCACTGGCCTGAGAAGCCGTTATGGACCGCAACAAGCTCGCGACAGTTGTCGACTTGCCAGAGCCGGTCGAACCTAGAACGGCGGAATGCCTTGTAACCAGCTCATTCAAGGCAATCTTGGCTGAAATGCTTTCGGCGCTCGATAACGTGCCAATCGTGACGTGGCCTTGTCCTTTGGTGTTGTAGACACGCCGCAAGTGATCTTCTGTCGCCAGATGCACAGTATCGCCGATGTTCGGATACTGGCTTATCCCTCGCTCAAAGATTCCGCCCACCGCCTCGCCAACAAGCTGAACGTTCATCCAGTGCCCGGTGTCGACATCTTCTCCACTCAAATTTTCAGGAATAGCCTTCGCTCCGACCTCGGACACCACGCCAAATAAATCTTGGTAGCCCTGAGGAATTCTGACAAAGCTACCGACCTGTCCAACCCTGTAGGTTTGCCCCTTGATGATCGAAAGCCCTGAGGCCACGGAGCCGGCCAGATGAATGCTCAGGTTCGCACCTGAGACAGCCGCAACTTTACCGAGATAGGTTGAGTCACGACTTAGCATCTATGCTCCCTTGCCAACTGGTTCACTGGTTGCGGCGTCCGGCTCGGCAGCGATCGCAGATGAGCGCATCTGCTGGGCCTGGATCAGCGCAAAGAACCTTGTCAACTTGGCGAAGTCACCGAGTAAGAACTCGGCAGGTTTTCCGCCCGAGGGGTTCTGCCAGAACGTCTGGCGGATATCTTGCCATTCATCATTGGGCAGTTGCCCTGGCTGCCATTGCCCCGACAGGCCGCTGATAACTGCGCCATCTCGCGCGTAAACGCTCAAGTTGGGGTGCTTCAGTGCGAACCTTACTGCAGCAACCTCGTCGGCAATGTTCTTGTATTGGAAAGCAAAGATTGCGGTATGGGTGTTAGCGATCAGCCCTTCATCGAGCACCGCGCATATATGGGAGTCAAAGAAGGAAAACCCGGAGCACAAGAGAAGGCTATCCGGGGTGGCTAGGAATTCGCGGAGACGCTCGAACAGGGCCGAATAGGGAAGCCTACGGATTTCGTCGTACTTGAGGTGGTCTGGGTATATCAGTTTGGTTGCGTTGCGTTTCCCCGTGCGGATAATGGTGTCTTCCCGCACATCCCATCCCAAAGAGCCGTGCATCTTCCACAAGCGCGACCAGCGCTTGGGAAGGATGTCGGTCGAAATACTAACCGGATCGAAGAAAGGCATATGTGCGCCCGTGAAGCCGTCAAAGTAGGGCATTCGGGCTCGCTCAAATGCTTCTTCAAGTAAGAGGTCATAGTTTGGGGTGAAAATCTCGACGGAATGCTCGCGCTGAGTTCCGGCAATCCAAGACACAAGCTCAGAGTAAGGATTCTCTTCATTTGGCAGAGGCGTGGCGACACGCTCCCCAATCACGGCACAAATTCGCTCTCCTAGCTTTCCGTAAGCTTCGCCATCCAGGCCGTGGATTTTTTCAGATCCGATAGCTTGAGCCAAACGTCTGACCTGCGTCAGAATCGCCTCAATGTTAGCCGTGCTGCCTAGTTTTCCTTTGATACCTTCAACGACCTTACGATCGGCCTCATCCAATTTCTGGACGACGTAACCGGTAAGACCAGCAACGTCTGGAATGAGGGCAGAGCCGTTGGGATCGATCTTTCCCTCGGCGTTGATCCTTATGGAGGTAGGAGCACCGGCTCCGATGAACAGGCCAATGCGTTTACGTCCTTGCGACATGATTTGCCGCAAGTCGATCATGTAGCGATCAGGATTGTGAATCGTTTGCATGCCGATAGCCTACGGCAGCACAACTATTCTGACCAGCGCCTACAACTTAGACGTTTGATGGGTACATTGGTGCGGGCGGCCGGACTCGAACCGGCACAGGCCTTGCGGCCCCACGGATTTTCTTACCACTTCGGCTTTCGCCGCCGCCCATCCGGCGTTCGTGGTCTGGACTATCCCTTCACCCTGGCGTTTGTCCGCTGTAGGTGCTGCCCGTCTAGTCTCTACACCTTCCCCCTGGCGGGGGCTTGGCTCGGGATTGCCAGTGAAGGTTTCCCCGACTTTGAGCAGTTCTGCTCCAGGGGTTTCCCCCAGGGCACTCAATGGCTTAAGTCCGATGCGTCTACCAGTTCCGCCACGCCCGCATCGGCCCATCTATACGGCGCATTTGGCCTAAGGCCAAGAGATTCCAATAGATTTCGCACATGCTTTGAGCAAGCTAGCGTAGGGTTTCCAGCTCGCCGCGGCGGATTTCCGCCACTTCCTTCTTGGGCCTCTTCTTGCGGACGTTGATGGCGCTGGCGTCGAGTACGTCCTTCAGGTGGGCGGCGTAGTACTTCTCAATCATTTCAACGCTGGTCCGGCAGTTCTTGGCCAGCATGTAGATGTCGGCACCCTCCATCAGGCGGAAGCAGATGTAGGTGTGGCGCAAGCTATAGAGCGTGCGAGGCCGTCCCTCGCGATCGAACTTGAGCCCAAGCTCTTTGAGGATTTCATTGAACATCGCGTGGTGAGATTTCGGGAAGATCCTGTCGGTGGGCTGCGGCTTATTGCGCTTCTTCAAACGCTCAAACACCGGCACGGCATTCTGCGTGCTCTTGCAGGGCCCGTAGCCGCGCTTTCCGCGCACCTCGATCTCAAGAATGGTCTCCTGGGTGCCTTCATCGAAGGCCACCGTCACGTCGCGATACTCAAGGCGCAAGGCCTCGTCCGGCCGCAGGCCGGTGTTGCTCATGAACAGGATGAGGTCGTGCAGCTGCTCGCCCCACCACTTGTATTTGTTGTTCTTGGGCTTTCGGGCTCTCTGCCCGGTCGCCTTGTAGAGTTGGCGATACTCTTCGCGAGAGAACCAGGCGCGATGCGAAATCTTGCCGTTCTTCCGATAAGGCTCTGAAAGATCAGGGAGTGCCGTCATCCACTGGTGACGCAACGCAGTCTTGAGGATTTGCCGGAGACAGACGATCTCCTGGTGCATCGTCGTGCGGGCAGGTGGCTTTCCCCACCGTTCCTTGGCCTGGGCAATCCGATGCATGCGGTACTCGCTCACGAGACCGCCAGTGATTTCCGAGAGACCCTTCTTGCCGAAGAAGGGAATGAGGTACTTGCGGGCCCGGCGCTCATGGCCGGCAATGTAGATGGGATTGCGCTGACCTTCCGTCAGCACTGGAAACTCTTCCAGGAATTTCTCGGCGGCTGCCTTGAAAGTTTTTTCCCTCTTGCGAGCGGTGACCTTTTCCAGGTCACCGCTAGTCACCAGCCCGCGCAGTTTCATGTACCACTGCTCGGCAATCTCCTTGGCCAACTGGAGATCGTCCGCGCCTGTGGTTGACCGGTGTTGTTTTCCTTCGATTGAAGCGGAGCAATGATAGTGGCCGCGCTTCCCGCGGCGGTAGATGTGAACTTTGCCACCGAGAATAACGTGGCTCTTTTGTTTTAAGGCCCGCGTCGCGAGTTCTTCCATGACCCTTGCTTTCGTTCGCTTCACGGCTCGCCACGCGCTTAGCGTGCTAAACCGCAAACTTGTGCTAACAGTGTGCTAAGGGTTTTAGGCTTGGTCAATCACCTAACATGATGATTTATCGTACATTCTTATCCTTAGCTAATCAAGGATAAGAATTTTAAGTCCCTTGCGTCTACCAATTCCGCCATGCCCGCTTGATCCAACGAGATCAAACACTTAAGTCCGTTCCGGCGGTCTGGAATTGGCGCGTTCGCCGCCGGAGGGACGGTTCTTCC
>Ga0214544_1000763_pt1 | contig 62190 bp, 21 predicted proteins | sample CNSS3metaG_FD_160074 | JGI IMG/M metagenome (GOLD analysis project Ga0214544, IMG submission 160074) | Root nodule microbial communities from cowpea collected in UCLA plant growth center, Los Angeles, California, USA - CNSS3 | ecosystem: Host-associated > Plants > Roots > Nodule | place: USA... | reverse complement strand
ATTCTCTTTCTCATTTTTTTTTTTTTTTTTCAATATAAAAGTCTTCTTACCAATGAATAAATTATTATTTAAAAAAAAATACATACCATACAAAATCGTCAATAACGAAATAGTTTATTAGACCATAGAAACTTTCGCCACTAAATACACTGTATGTTTGACTTTCGCTACATTGTATGTAACCTTTTTCCTTTTCTTATATCCTTCTAACTTGCTTTTATGTCTGAAAAAAAGAAACCCTCCTTAAAATAATTAATCCTTTAAAAAGATTTAACAAAAAAAAAATATTTTTCTATATATAGCCACATGATTACCAATGATATTGACATCTTAACTTTTAAGTGTTTTCAACTACATCCTTATCAAATAATATTAAAAACTTAACATAAGTATAATTATTCTCTGATGATTGACATTTTGTTTATTGTAAAAAAAATAATATAGTTAATAAGTGTTGTGCTAAAAAGTATAATCTACTATTTTATTAATATAAACAAACTTTATTTACAGGATCTACTATGTTTTTATCTCTAAACATAATATCAATTTTTGTTATTATCTTAAATTTTGATCTTGTTACATCCAATGCTTTCAAAATGCATGGATGCAGTTTTTTTTAATGATGTTAATTATTTTTTGACATGACAAACGGTAAATTATACTAATTTTTGAACACGCTGACCTTTTATTCACATAAAAAATACAGAAAATGCATTCACACCTTTCGTAAATATAAGGATCTAATTTGATAAAAAATAAATAAAAATTAACTGTATTTATTAAATATAGAACCTAATATTATCAAAATTTAAGATAAAAATAAAAATTACGTCATAATTTAAGAAAAGAAAACATAATTAATATGTATTTATGAAGAAAGGGTTGAACAACAAGTTAACCACCCTTACAACTCCATAAAAAATGAAAAACAAATGAAAGCTATAAATACTTTAACCCGTGTATAGTATCAAAGCTAGAAACTAGAAAGATAATGATTGAAGAATGACGAAATTCACTAACACTTATCCTATGCTATGTCTTTCTTTATGTTTGCTTATTCTCAATCACACATGGCTGCTCAAAACTTTATCCCAAGTAAGAACAATAGAACGAATAAGATTGCATTGATTGAGGATCTTATAATAGATGCTATTATATTATATCCTAAACTCAATCAAGGACCCACCAACAAAGCAATGATAAAATCGAAACCTTTTTTATTGGCTATAGGAGAGTACTTTGACCAAATAATGTACAAAAGAAACTTCAAATTTTCATTCTCATAAGGAAAAAAATGGACAAATCGCCGCAATCTGTTTAGCCCTCAAACGTGGTGAAATATGAGTAATGGTGTGTGATTTTCCACTATGCGGTGCTTAATTGGTCGGTTTCAAACCCACATGAGTACTCAATTTTGACTTGGTGGCTTCATCTCAAATTGCACAAGTGCTTTGCACTTTGCAAAAACATTATGTGGAAATAGTTCAATGAAGCTCTCATTGGATGCACATGGACACGATTGGACAAATTTTATTTACGCCAACAACTCCAAGGGTTCTTTTTTTATTATTCTTCTTTGCTTTACAATTCACACTTCTCTCTAATCTCAAATGATTCATTTTTAAGTGTGACATGAATTAGATGACAAAAGATTTGTGAATTGAATAGGAATTTTCAATTTATTAGCTTTTTTTATCCGTCTCGTCTCACTTGTGAAATTGACGAACCCAAAACAACGTGGGAGAGATTCACCTATCAATTTGTGTTTTTTTTAATAAAAATGAAAATAAAAAATATTTGTTTTATTTTATCATTTGAGAAATAAAAATATATAATAATATTATAACTAAAATTATTAAAACCTGTCCTTTAACAGAGAGTAAGTTAGGATTTTTAACCTACTTTTTTACTGCAGACCAGCCAGTCCCCATATTTTATGGGCCAACAGCATGTCAAGTTGACCCATTTTATTATCCTTAATATGTATGTTTCTTCATTCATCTCCCATTTTTCTTTCCACACCCATATAGAATCTATAAATAAACCCCAATTACCTTTTCATTAAAATTATAATAAAAAGCTAAACATTATCTTTGCATCTCCATTTTGTAATACAATTCTAAAACAAAATTCCAAATCTAAAAATATATTCCAAAATTTTCAAAAGCTACACTTTAGAATATGCATTTGAATGAATTTGATGAAAAAAACACTTACGGAACCTCCATTTAGAGTGATAGAGAATCCCGACATACATCATCAAATTAAATAGTAAAATATATTCAAAATTAAAATAATATTCTGAAATATATTTAAACAATAAATATTTTAAAATGCACATTGTGATATCCCAATTTAAATTATAATAAATAAAACGTCACATAATTATAATAAAATAGAACAATGAGAGAAGCATATCAGAATTAACCTTTTACAGTTATCTAAAATATATTGAACATGAAACTAACGTATAAAACATATGCCATAAACAAAAACACCAATTTTTAGTGATAATCGCAAAAAGGAAAACCAAACCAGAAACAAACATAGAGAGGGTAAGCTAGAAAAAAAAAATTCATATAAATAAACAAATAGATTTTAAACAGACATTTCAGTAACCATACAAGGTATGTGATAGCAAACAATAAAGACCCTCTAACTCAATTATCTGGATACATGTAAAGAGGAGATTCACTGGTTGCTGGCACTTGTGGTGGCCTCTACTGCTCTGCCGAGCAATTGCCAATGAGTTTCACCCTACCACACATAAGGTTAGTCCATGATCATCTAGGGTCATTATCATGCAAAAGACTAGTACCTCCTACTCCTCTCACCACTTGAATCAGTCTATTCTATGTGAGCTTGACTAATTCTTTAGAGTGTTAGGATGCAACCTTGCTTGAATCCTTATCTAATTACACCACCATGAGGTCTCCCTAAGAGGTTCATGGAATTATGTCTAGCTTATAACATATACATGTTCTCCCTTATGTACAACCAACCACATGTTATCTCAAAGCATTATAATATCATGCCAATGTACAACCAACCAATTCATGTTTCATTTCATACCAAGCACAATAATATCTCAGTCTCCTTATATCACATAAAATATACATGGCATTATACTTCATGCTTTAAGGTAAATCACTCAATCATGGAGACAAACAACCAAATCAGAGAAGAAAGCAGCACTAAAGCATGTCCCTTTACGTCTATGCACCCGTCTCTCTCAAGCTAGAAGTATTTGCTTAAGCGATAGAAGCCTCTCGCTTAAGCTAGGCATTCTCGCTTGGGCGAGAGCTTGAACAGTGAAGTTCTGCAAACTTGTCACCTAAGTGACCACTTGAACAGAACCTGAGTGAGTTTTCTACTACTCTCACTCAGGTGAGACTTGCTCCCTTGGGCAAGAATAACAAGTTTCTCTCCTGCTCATGCATGCAAACCATAAAATCAGTACAAAGCAACATCCAATTCATTTTCCATACAAATAGAGACCTCAAACATACATCTCAATCATGAAATGGAACCAAAACACACAATATGCTTCAAAAACATGAACAAATCTAACTTCCCTTATCTTGAAACTGAAAGCTAGCTTAGAGAGAAGAAAACTTTTAATGGAGGAAGCACCAAGACCATGAACAATTTAAAGAGCTGAAAACAGAAGCATAGGGGGACTAAAAATGAAGCCATGATAGAGATTATTGTGGAACCATAGCTTAGTAACTGAAAACATAAAGGAATAAAGGTTGGAGATTGACTTATGTGGAAGAAAGAACGCTCAGCTAGTTCGGAGGTTATCTCAAGAGCCCTAGCTTAGCTCTGCTTTAAAACTGGGAAAAAAAAGGTGAACTGTTCTTAGAAAAGAAGACAGAATGAGAATAGTGAATAGTTAAAAGGGTCCTAAGGATAACAATTAAATGACTTTGGATCCTCTAATAAAACCAAACTAAAAGTTTTTAAAATCAGAATATAGGTCTTACACATATTTTAAAAAAAATATTTTAAAATTTTAAAATATATTAAAAAATATACATTTTAAATACATTAAAAATATATATTCAAAAATTTATTTTCAAATTCAAACTAAAATATATTAAAAGATTACATTCCGGAAAGGAAAATGCGGAATGCATCTCACGCACCTTCTTCCCCCACCAAACGTGTCCTATATCCAAACCTCCTTCATCTCCTGCAATTTATGAATCCCAATTACCACTACACTACACGTTGCCATTAGAAATAAAGCGAGAAATCAAAATGGTTTTGCAGTTCAAGGAGAGACGGGGATTAGGGTAAGGAATTAAACCTAATTTTTCAATAAAAGGTATTTTGGGGATTAAGGGTTTTATGGAAACGTAGGAAAAAAATGTAGGAACAAACCGCTCCTAATATGAATGCCGAAAAGTTATTTAAAACTTCATTTATTTATTTATTTATTTATTTATTTATTATTATTATTATTATTATTATTATTATTATTATTGGAAACACATCTTCATTTGTGTGTTTGTATTTTTAAATTTTTATAAAAATTTAAGTTAAATTCAATAATATTTATTTTTTAAAATATATAATTAATTTTTAAAATAATAATTAAATAAAATAATTATTAAAAACAAAATAAATTTTTAAAATAACAGTTAAAAATAAATTATTTATAAAATAATTATTTTTTAAAATAATAAATAAAATTAAAAAAATAAAATGAGTACATAAAAGATATTTTTAAAATAATTGTTAAAAGTAATATTTTTTTAAAATAACGATTAAAAATAAATTATTTATAAAAAAGTTAATTTTTAAAATAATAATTAAAGATAAAATTAAAAAAATAAAATGTGAACAAAGAAAAGATAATATATATATATATATATATATATATATATATATATATATATATATATATTATATTCTTATAAATTATTATAGTTAATTATTAAAAAAATCTATTATTTTTATAAACTAAAGACAGAAAAGAAGGTAATATATACATATGGTAGATTCTTTCAACTCACATTCTAACTTAAATATATTTCTCCTTTATATTCCAATAAAATTTTTAGAAGAACATGTTTTGAATTTCAAAACTTATTCATCAAACTTGATCAACTTTTAAATTAATAAATCACCTCTTCAACTTTAAAAATATAAAAAAATGTTTTTAATGTTTAAATTAATGATATTAATTTGATTGCAATAATATTATCCAAATCACTAAATTCACATTTTTTTTTAAATTTAGAATTTGTTCATTAATATTACAAACTGAAATTAAATTTGACTATAAGTACATAAAATACAAATGCATTTTTTTCCTACTCTAAATTTTTATCATTTTTATTACATTACTTAAAGCATATTACTTTATTTTATATTTTCCCCCTATTTTTCTCTCCCATTTTCACCTGAAACTACCCATTTAAGATGAGTCACGTTTAAAAAGTTGACTTGTTTTTCATTACTCACAGTGAACCTGACCAACCAAAGGAGAAGAAAAGACCAAAATAAATTGGAGTAAAAATAAAAGAAAGTAGCTTTCATGTTAAGAATAATTAAATAATTCTAATCTTCTTACAATAACTTCTTTCCTAATATCGAAAGGGTTAATGTTTATAGGTTTAAATATTAAATATTTTTTATTTAATATTTTGTTTAAAAAAATCCATTCCAAAAGTTTATGTTCTATACTTTTGTTTTGTTGATTTCAAAACTAGTGATTTTAAATACCGAAGGCCTTGTCAACTTTTCCTTTTCAGTCATATCCATCATTTAATAATGTAGGGACAATTAATTTAAAATCACGTCAACTTACTGTCTGAAATAAGAAAAATAATATTCTATTTAGATGGATAATAAAAAATAATGGAATAGAAAAACAAAAACAGTGAAAAATAAAATTGTTTTGCTTATATAAAAAAAATGCAAATTAGATTAACATTTAATTTATAATTTACTCGTTTAATTTTTCGGTTTAGTTTATTTTTGTCTTTTTATTATTTTTTATTTAATTTAGTTCTTTAATCTTTTAAAAAGATTTAAGTTGATTATGTTTAAAAAAGTTTAATTTAAAAAAAAATTAATTAATTTCTTTATGTAAAATTTCGAATCAATTTAATCCACTTAATATTAAAACAATTTAATTTTTTTATTTAATTTGAAATTAAATTAGTTATTAATTTTAATTACAATTTATATATATATATGTTAAAAAATATTTTTATAATTTATATATAAAATCATCCATCTAAATGTATAAAATTTGAGTATTTAGGTCAAGTATAAAAAATAAAAATAAAATAATTTGAGTATTTAGGTTGAGTGATTTGATATATAAATTATGATAAATTATTTTAATATGTACATATAAGTTGTAATTAAGCTTAATTACTAATTTGTTTTCAAATTGGAGAGGATAAAATTTAATCGTTTTAAAAGATAAGATGACTAAATTAAATAAAAAATGTAAATAGAGAGACTAAAGTGAAAATTTTTAAGAAATTAAATTTTTTTAAATAATTAGATGACCAAATTGAATTTTTTTTAAAAAGCTAGAGAATTATATTGAACGCAAGAATAATAAAAGGTCTAAAATGAATCAAATCAACAAATTTAAGAACTAAATCATTAAGTAACTTAAAGTGAAATATATTTATTTACTATATTTTATGAGTAGTCCAAATTTACACTTTTTCTTGTATTCTTGTAGTGTTTGGATTACACTTAAGAAACATGAGTTTCTTTCCATGAAATGAAAAAAATCTGGTTGAATGGAAAACCATTTTCAAGTTGCTTTGAAATTAAGCAACCTTTGGATCAAATGAAACTAAAAAAAAAATGAGAATGTTAAGTAGGGCCTTAAAGGCAGTCATTAAGGTATAATTAATGATCTTTGATTTTATCATTTCTACTTTGAAAACTGAAATAATTTATTTCATTAATTAAAATAATATAAATTGATATGACAGATTTTATAAAAACAAAAATATCATTTAGAATTTTTAAAGAATATTTGTGACACAAAATAAATACTTTAGAATCTCTAAGACTTCTACTAAAATGCAAACAAAAATATCTCTCTGACACTTGAAAAGTCTCTCAGTAGAAGCTTGAAACATTTGGAAGGTACAATATTTAATTTTTGCAAAAAAAAAAATCTTTTTGAAATTTATAGTCTTTTTCAAATTCTTTTGTAATGAAGATGTTGCACTTTCATGTGAAAAAATTCCCCCCTTCTTCATGATATATTTTGTCACTCCTTCAAATTAATTTTCTTTTTTTACATTTAATTATATTTTTATTTCTAGCTATGACATCCCATTTAATAGATAAATTCTAATAAACAAAAATCACATATTATAGTAAATAGAGCATGCGACATAATATATATATATATATGGATTTATCACTACAGTTATCTCAAATTATACTAGAAAATGAATACCAAAGACACTAAACAATGTCAAAACATGTCTTAAAATGCAAAACAGTAATAAAAAGTTTTTCAAAAGAGGCTCACAACATGCCTAACTAAACAACAACATCTCCATCATCATGGTGATCACTAGGGGTCTCCATATATGCTCACACCAACATTGATGATCATTGCAAAAAGGAAGATTAAACAAGAAACAGACACAGAGAGAAAGGTTAATCTAGAGAAAAATAATTTTTAACATATATATAAATAATAAGGTTATAAGCAACATGTGATACATGTAATGAAATTGGATTCACTACTTTATCATCACTCACACATAATCCACATATTTTCTCAAAACATTATCATCTCATGTTACACACATCAAATATAGTCTCAAAGCACTTCATCATACGTGCACAACATCATACACAATACTCTTGAGAAGTAAAACAACAATCAATAAAAGAAATCAATTAATGAAACACGTCCCTGCACCAGTCTCGCTCAAACTAGAAGTCTTCGCTTAAGCGACAAAAGTTTTCTCACTTAAGCTAGACATTCTTGCATGGGCGAGAGCTCGAATAGTAAGCATTGTGAGGTTCTGCAAGTTCTCGCTGTGTGAGACCTTCTCACCTAAGTGAGATTGCTCTTCGCTCAAAGCTTAAGCTCATCGCCTAAACGACAACTCGAGATAAATCTGGGTGGGTTTTCTGCTATTCTTGCTTAGGCGGGATTACTCGCCTGGAGGGAAAAAGTAGATTTCTCCCCTGCTCGTGCATGCAAACTAGAAAAACAAAGCCAAACATATCCAGTACATTTCCATACAATCACACACATCATTCAACAATTAAAACACAGTTTAGAACCACAACCCAGTCATACATTTCGAAAGCATTTGAAAACCATAGCTTCTCTTACCTCGAAACTGAAAATGAAACTGCAAGGAGAAAACCCTAACGGAAGGAGCACCACACTCCATGAACAAAAAGAGATGAAATAAAAGAAGCACAAGGACAAGAATGAGACTCTAAAGAAGAACCCAAGATAGAACCAACACACCCAAACAAAAAAGATGAAAAACACGAAGGTTTGGTGTTCAACTTACATGGAGGAAAGGACGTTAGCTTAGAGGAGGGTTTCACAACTCTCCTCGTTCAACTTCTGCTTCAAAAAGAGGGAAAAGAAAGTGAGTTGTTTGGGTTGAGGATAAAGTGAAAAGCTGAACAGTTTCCTAAAAATGAGAACACGAGAAAATTGACCTTGGGCCTTCTAACTTAAAGTGGGCCCAAACTAGAAAATAAAAGTGAGCTTTACACTAGCAATATTAAACTTACTTATTTTATTGTTTTATTTTTTTTTAACTTTTTATAATTGTGCATCAAATAAATTATTAATTAAAGCTTAATATCACTTATGGCCATTTTTGTTCTTTAAATAAAGTAAAATTGTATTTATGATGATTAGATTAAGATTACAATTAATTATATATTTTTTTAAAATTCAAAACATATTAATTATCCTTAACCAATATCCTAAAAATCCTAAAAACAATTGTCAAACATTTGGTATCACTTTCGATATAAAATGAAAGTGGGTTTGGACTCCCAAACGTGAAACAAACACATACTAAGTTGTACATTTGTCCTACAAAATTTCAAAATAATTGAAATTAATGTACCAAAATTGCAATTGCTAATATATTATTCTATTTTTACTCACAACATAAATAATTAAGGTTTGAAGGCTTGCAATAGTTGAAGGAATTGAATTAAAATGACATGTAAACAGAAATAATTAACAAGTAACATAAATAAATACTTGTGAGCGTGTTTAATATGAATATTTCGAAAGAGGTTTATATTTATTGGAGTTAAGATAATTAGATCAATACATCTATGAAATATATAAGGTAAATTTAGTTTTCATACGAATCAGGTGTTAGAAAATATAATAAAAAATAAATAATAATAATTATAAGAAAAAGATAATATATTAAATGAAAGAATAGAAATAGTTTGGGTTGAAACACACATAGTGTTATCCTTAAAGATAAAACCCTCTTACTGCACAGGAAAAAAATTTAATTATATGCACTTCTCTTCCAATATACAACAACCCGTCATATCAATTGAGTACAACAAATAATTTTTGAACCTTATGAATATCAATATCTTAAAAGACGATATGAAGCAAAAAACTAAAGATACTTTTCATGTGAGTTGATGTATTTATTGTGTATTTTTTTTCATAAACATAAGTGATATTTATAGGTAGAACAGAAAATAAATATAATAAAGTTAGAAATTGTTTAATGATAAATAACGTTATTTTATAATGATATTTTGATTCATTTTTTATCTACTTTTAATCTATCACTCTAATCACTCTTTAATTATTTATTTTGATGATTTTTTTAATAGTATGATGTAATGATTTAAGAATAATTGGAGTGGTGAATTAAAAATGAATAAAAAACGGTAAAAATATTATTATTCAAGAAGTATACACAATTATATTGTTGGCTTAAAATGCTACTTTTTACATTACTTTGTCAAACATACATTTATGGGTAAGACCAATCTCCTGACCAATCTTGAATCCATTTGCATTAAATTTGTTCACTTATATAACAAGGACAATGTCTTGGTATTAGAAACATGAAGTTATTTATTGGAATTTATATTCCGCCAAATTTCTTGTTACATGTGAACTATACCTTAACTATGGTATATATTACCCACGGTTTTGTGCCTCCACCTCAGTATTTTAATGAACATAACACCTTTTTTTAAGTTCACTTGAGGTTTCAATTCATATGTATACATTTCTTTTAAAGATTTCTGTTCACTTGAGGTTTCAATTCATATGTATACATTTTTAAGTTCACTTTTTATGCCATTTTTTTTAAGTTTTCCAAAATAAATATTAATTAGGATGACTTTTTGTTTTTTAATACTTTCTTTCTTGCACCATTGTGAATTGCGTTTGACCTTAATTTGACTGTGCAAGTCACTTTAAAATACAAAAAGTGTTGTTTTTGTTAACTCAATTTATAATGTGATTATATTTAAACTAGGTTTAGAAACTTAAATATAAGTTTACACACACTCAAATTTTATTATTTTTATTCGGTTTTTACAAAAATAAGATTTTGGATTACTTTTTCAAATAAATTCATATTAGGTATCATTACGATGTTTGATATCTCAAATATACTCACATTCTAAAAGTTCATTAATTATTTGTCATTATATGAAATTTTATTAAAATAAAAAAAAAAATGAATACAAAAGGGAGCTACCAAACTCATGATAAAAAAATACACTTCATGAAAAATATAATTATGAAAAAAAATATATAAATACATTAAGGCAAAACATTAAATCACTTGTACTATTCTATCACTAGCACAAAAAGAGGTTTTTACGTCTATTATTTTTGTCCTTTTATGTCTGTTTTGGATTATACGTAAATTGAAGAGACGTAAATTTACGTATGTTAAAATAACATTACATCTGGTGTTAACCAACAAACATAAATTCTTCACATAATTAAAAAAAAAAAAGTTGCACATCCACCATAGCCACCATCATCTTCCTCCTTCCTGTCACACGCAACAATGAATAACCACTACATAACAATGTCGAAGATGTCACATATCGTAAGCCATAATAATGAAAACCACCACAAACGCGAGGAGTGAGTGTAGATCTCTAGCTTCCACGCACTTCGCATTGCAACCACTAATTTTTCAAAATGTTACATCCGTAAATAAAGCCACTTTATCCTTTGTAGTTTAAACATTGAAAAAATTTAGCACAAAAAAGTTAAAAAGAATAATACTCACATGCTCCTTAGATTTAAATTCACCTATATACACTAACTTTTTAATTTAAAAAACAATAAAAATAAAAGTAATTGAAACTTGAAATCCTCCGTGGTTTGTCTTTCTCCAAAATGATTTTTAATGTACTTGGTAAAAATTTCAAATTAATATTAAAGGGATAAACAAAATTACCTAACATTATTATTATTTTTTTAAAATTTTAAGATAAGTAAAAACAAATGCCTACCTTCTCTTCCAATATCATTCATACACATTCTCTTACGTAAACTTGCACTAACATAAGCAAACTAAAGACAAAGCCTTCAATTATAAATATCCTCCACAAAGATTTTGCCCTTAACCAAAATGAAATTGCGAAGCTCATGGCCGAAGGAACCGATGTTGTTTGGATCCTCTACAACTTCATCCTCCTTAGCGACGTCATTTCCAATGACACCATGTGCAAAGGTCACGTCGATTTCTCCACTAAGAAAAACACAACATATGTCACGTGTCAAGACTATCATAAAGACTCATCCACCCTCCGCCTCCACAACCACAACCTCCACTGCAACCGACACGTTGTTGTCGGCTCCTTCCACACCCTTTCTCTCAAACCAAACAAACCCTTCCTTTTCCAATAAAATCTCTGGTAAAACGACATCATCCAAACCCTCAACAAAACCTCCCAAAAAGAATGTTCCAAATCAAATTCCACTTTCATTCCTAACCTTGTCGTCGTTCTTTTCCACCTGCACCACATCGAGATCCACTTTGTCGTGTAAGGATCCACCACACATTGCGTATGGGGAACACCAACAATAAACAAATGTGCAATGTGTGAGGAATTTTAATATAACATTTTAGTGTTAGGGGATTATTTACCTCTTCAATATGAAACAACAGAGGAAGACAACAAGAATGGAAGACACAAGAATGCAAAACGCAATAATGGAAGATGGAAAATGCTTAAGAGTGGAAGATGCAAAAAGGAGATGTGAACTAGAGAGAAAACATGAGTGTCAAATAAAAAGGATTCAAACATATTATGTCTGGTATCAAATTATTAGATATGATAAATATTTACTATGAAAAGTTTTTCAATAAATTATCAGATATCTAGGGAATGACTGACCTCAACATGCTTATTTTGCTTCCGACATTATAAAGATTTGTCATAAAATGACGAGTTTCATTAAATATTTGTCATGAGCCAAGGTGATTTGCTAGGATTTGGACTAAGCAAGGAGTCAAGCCAACATTTGGGCCGAACAAAAAGGGAGGGGTCGACTTAAACATAGTTACTTTGGAGCGCGACTCGGTGAAGACTTATCATAAAGTAACAAGGTTGATTGAAGATCTAACATGGGTTGAGGTGTCCTTTTAGGATATGGGCCGAGCTATTGCAAAAAGAAGATGGACTAAAAAGCTAGTATGAATTTCATAAATAGATTATTTGTGGACTAAGTAAGTAGAGGACGACCTTTAGCCAGACCATAAGACTAGCTTTAACTTAGCTACAAGGTACACCCTAACTTAGCTATGAGAATGACTAAAGTGGAGTTGAAAGATGAACATGGATAAGGCTTAAGGTGGGCCTAGCCTCATAACTCACCTACAAGCCCAATTTGTTCAAGGAAGTTTTAGGCTGACCTTTAAAGGGATGAGTCAAAGGAGGCAGGATACATACTGAGTTTATTGGCAAATAATTAGGATATGGTTATTAGATATTTTTTGTAACGGGAAGATTCTCGATTTAAGGAGGAGGAGTGAAGATTATGTATGACTTTTCTTTTTCTATAAATAAAACACTCATTTCTCTGGATCAAGGAACGAAACTATTTTGACGTTAATTTTATCTCTTTTATTTTAGGTCAATATAATTATTCATATTTGTCTTATGTAAAAAATATCTGATACCCGATTTTTTTCCGAACAAGAACATTATATAATTATTTTATAACCATTCACTTAATAATATCAATAATAATAGTTTAATCATAATTCAATTAAATGTTGAAGTTGATATGATCATATTTGATTATAAAGATATTGGTTATGAATAATTTAATATTATTTTCAGCTTTCACATTGCGTAGCCAATTGATAGAATATTGAATAATTATAGTAACTCGTTTATCAAATTTGAATGTGTGGAATATACACTATTTTCGAAGAGAACCGCACAGTAACCGATGAAAGAAGCCAAAAAAAAATTACAAAAATTCTTTTACAATTTAAAATTACTTTATATAATTTATTTTTACATAAAATGTTATGTACGTAGCATATTAATTGTTTATGACTTTTAGAAATATTTTGAAAACTATTATGGAAATATATTTTTACATATTTATTCATAAATTATTAGTGACAGTTGAAATAGCACTCCTTTTGTACTAGAAGTGTTTAGGACAAGACCTAACAATTCCTGTTACCACGTGGATTGTGTTTCCTCGAACCTTCCATTGGATTGCATTTGCATCTAATTCTCCAACAAGATCCCAATGCCTTTTTTTTTCATCAAATAATAATAATAATAATAATAATAATAATAATTATTATTATTATTATTATTATTATTATTATTATTATTGCTATTATTCTTATTTTACGGTTTTGAATGTGTCAATTAATAATTCGTAAGATAACAAAAGAAAAACATAGTTTTTAGGGTATCCCACCGACAAAAACATGTCCTCATTATGTGGATTTTTTTTGTCTGAGATATCTTCATTTACGTTTTTATTTTCATGTTCTATCATCTTCAAATGTTCAGTTTTTTCTTTGAAAAAGAAAAAATCAACCCTCATTTTCATAATTTGTATTTATTTATACCTATAACCACATGTGCCCTTACTTCAATTTATTTATCTGACCAATAATCAGTCCTCGTGTTTCATGGAAATGTTATATTATTCTTCCACCCTTTTACTATTGGTAATAATATTACATTGATATTAATGGATTATTTTACACATATAGATGGTCTATTTAGCACGTACTCTATTTATATACTGGGCATGTGTACACGTTAGTTAAATATACGTGATATTATATTAGTATTAGTTAAATATACGTGATATTATATTAGTAGGTAATGATAATGTAATGATATTAGATTAATATATAAAATAAAATTATATATATTTATTAAAAATAAAGTGAAATATATCAGAAAAGATGAAAGAATAATCGTTGATAAACAAAAAAAAAGAGAAAAGTAGAGATAGACGATTTTATAAAAAAAATTGTAAAAGTAACGGTCAATTTTCAATAATTTAATAAATAATTATATTTTAAAGGGTAAAATTGGTATTTTGGAATGTAGACACAAAAGAGAGAATCCTCTTTATATTGTGTTCCCAGTATTTAATTTTCAAGAAATTTAAGTTAAGATCAATAACAAATATATAATTAATTTTTAAAATAGTTGTTAAATGTAAAATTAAAAAAAATAAGATATGTACAATTTTTTTTAAATAATGGTTTAAAACACATTAATTGATATTTGTCTCCTAATATTACAAGAAAATAAAAATTTAGCATCTCAAGTCAACATAAATATTCCCGTTAATAATAATATCATCATATGCCAATGACTTTAAAGTTATAAATATTGATTTATTGGTATCAATTTTTAGAATCAATTTTAAGTAAAGTCATTGATTAAACTTTTATTAATTTGTTATTGACTTTTTAATTAAAATGTTTAATGATGATTAACTCAATGTTAATGGATTTTTATTTTGAAATTTATTTAATTTAATTCTTTTTTATGACGTTTCTATTTTTAGTAATAGAATACAGCAATCAAGAATAAAAAAATTATAAAAGATAAAAGAGAGTAAAAAAAATTAGTATAACGAACAAGATGAGGAGATGAATGTAAATGAAAATATCAATATCAATGAAGAAGATAAGTGTACAAAGAAAATGAATGTGAATGAAGGAAATAAATATGAATGAAAGAAATGTATGTGAAAAAAGGAGATGAATATAGTTGAATCGGATGGATAAAAAAAAATTTATACAAAAGTGAGAGAAATAAATTGTGAGCAAAAGATATTTTCCCATCTTTAAATATGGATGGGTCTTTTGGATTAAAAAAAATATATTGTTGTTATTCATTAATTGTCATGAAAGCGCATTGATTAATAAGATATAAATTAACTTCAACTTAATAGTAACTTAAATAAATATTTAAAGATATATTATATAATGGTAAGCTTAATTGGAGCTAACTTAAATAATAAAATAAATAATATTAGTCTCGATATATATAGTAAATGCTAACTTAAATAAATATAATATTAAAAATTAATAAGATTAATGGTAACTTAAATAAATATAAGGTTTAATTAGTTGGATGGTACTCAGTTTTGTTCGGATGAGTCAGTTTGATACCTGTTTTAAATAAATATCAATTGAGTCTCAACTTTTGAAAATATGCCTTAATTAGGTTCATTTTAGAAAAAAAAATATTAACGCCATTAATGATATTGATATTTAAAATAACTTACAAAATTAAGTATTAATATTTATATTAAAATTTGGTGGTAAAAGTCATGAATAAATATAAGGTTTAATTAGTCTGAAAGGACCTAATTGAGACATTTTTACAAACGTTAGAACTTGATTGACACATTTTTAAAAATGGGTGTCAAACTGACATATCTAAACCAAAGTGGGTACCATCAAACTAATTAAACATAAATATAAATAAGCTTAATTACCTTTTTCGTCATCATTTTCGTAGTGTTTGTTGCGGATGATCCTCATTTTGACAGAATGTTTAAAATGGTCCCCATTTGTACTGAATGTTTAAAATGATCATCATTTTCGCAATTCGTGTTTTATTTGGTCATTTTCTGTAACGCCGTTTAAATCAGTAACAAAATACTGTATAGGTGACACCGTATAAGTGGGTTTAGGGTTTTCTCGGTTGTGTTTGCTCGTGGGTTAGGGTTTTCATAATTATATTTTGGGGTTTGTTTGTACTTTGATTGTTGTGATGTTTTGCATGGTTTATAAATTATCACACTTGTACAATACATGTAACACACTCCAATGCAACGTAATACAAACAGTGCTACCTGTACAGTGCTCTGTTACTGATTTAAACGGCGTCACAGTAAATGACCAAATAAAACACGAATTGCGAAAAGGAGGACCATTTTAAACATTCGGTACAAATAGGGACTATTTAAAACATTCTGTCAAAATGAGGACCATTCACAAAAACACTACAAAGATGGAAAAAAAAAAGGTATTTAATCCATATAAATACTAAAAGTTAATGAAATTAATGCCAATCTTATTTATTTTGAATATTTATGTTAGTTAGTATCAATTAAGTTGTTGGTAATCTGGCATAAATATTTTAATTTATATTAAAAAATGTTAAACATAGTTATCATCACCTTAGAATTGAATATGCTAATTATATTAGTATCCAACATTAAACGAATTTATAGCGTCATCGGCTAGTCGATGCTAATCTAATACTAACATAAATATTTATTTATTAAAAAAAGTTAAAGTCAATTAGTGTTGATTTAAAGTTGTCTGAACTAACTCTTGACGGTTAAATCATTTAAGAATAATTTTACGTTTTTATCTTTTTTTTTTAAAAAAAGTTTAATTAATCATTTAGTTTCAATTTTGGTTAAAAACTTTCAAGTAATTAAGTCTCCTTTTTTGTTTTTTTCTTTCAATTAAGTTCAATTTTTTTTAAAAAAAAATTGATTCAATTAGGTCACTTTAGTTTGTAGTTTTTCTAATAATTTTTTAATTTATTTTGCCAAAAAATTTTGTTGTCTAAGTATCAAGTATGTGGCATGTTTGTAATGTCACGTGGTAGGACAATGCGTGTTTGTAACAACCTAAAATTTTTACACAACATTCAATAATTCTTAATTATCATATGAGCTCTGTAGCATAATAAGGTATTTCAAAACATTTACATATATCAATGTCAAGCAATAAGAATCCTAATCCTAACTATTATTTTTCCCCTTTAAACCATATTATTAGAAAACACAACAAAAACAATGCATATTAGATAAAGAGGACAAACAAAAGATACACACCAATTAAAATGTTCAAAATTAAGACAAAAATCATCTTAGATTTAGTCATGAGTATGCAATCTCATCACTAACTTTAGATTCTTTCTCTCTCAACCAAATAAGCTAAATTGGACTTAGACAATTATACACACTACAAAAACACAACAAACTCACAACCAATCCTAAGATTGAGTTGTCCTAAATTCTTACACATTAATCGCTACAACAAACACATAACCAATGTAATAAAAACAAATATAACACCCCACCTCCAATAGTTCACCTAAGGTTCAAATTTCTCTGATATTAAAATGTAACAACTTAAAATTTCTACATAATATTTTGTAATTCTTAAATATCATATGGTCTTTGAAGCATTATTGATAAGACATTTCAAAATAATTTCACATTTATAGTTCTTATACTATATAATGAGATACTTAAAAATACATTTAAAATGAACTCACGATTACTTCAAAATATAAAATAGGGAACTTAATATAATTTTTTAAAACTACAACCCATCATTCCTATAATATTCGTATTCTATTTCCTTATCCCAGTTCTAGTGTCACTATCACCATTAGTTCCTATATATGCTCAATATAGAGTATACAATCATTGCAAAAGAAAAGAAAACAAGAGAACACACAAAATATAAGGGTAAGCTAATTTTTACAAGCATAAATCTCAATCTAAATATATTATATCTTTTTATAAAGGTATATAATTAAATATTTGAAATATATAAAATATCAAAGAAGAGACCAAGGATCAAACAAAAAACTACCATAACACATTTAGATTCTTGCTTCCAGAAGACTAGTGTATTGAATGGACTTGTGAAACTTTACACTTATCATATTGTCCCTCTTCTTTCCTTCTCAACAATAATAACTCAAGTGGAACAATCATATAAGTCATCCAGTACTAACAGGTTAACTTCACTAGCTCCTTAAGTATGATCCTCTTTCATATCATATTATATGTGCTGTGAAGTCTCCTTCGACTCTCACCACCTAGTTATCATATTCTCTATGAGTCAGGTACTAGTAGAGTCAGGATAGTCCCACATCACAAGTTCCCTTCAATACACTTAAACTCATCCTAGATTAACATTTTTCCCTTGGAAATAACAAATTTGACCATCCAACACTAAAACATTCACACCTACTCACACATTGTTAAACAAATGGAAGACAATCATAATTATACCAATCAATTGTTTAAGTATACTTTCAACCCGTTTAAAACCATAACCATTCCATAACATTGGTAATCCACATCAAAATTTTGAAATTTTAAATATACTTCTTATTGAACAATCACATACTTGCTCACTTAGCGAGTTACTAATGGGGATGTACTCACTTAGCGATTAAGTTAGTCGCCTAAAGAGTCAAGCTCTGGAACCAAAAGCATACAAATCCACCCAAAAAAGTTAGACTAGCTCAACAACCAAACCTTTCATTCCTCTAAGCCATTTTCGAAAATACTTTTTCATTACAAGAAAATCTCAATTAAAAACCAATTTTAGAAACCAAACATAGTTATTCACTATAGTGCCTAATTTAGATACCAATTTACAAAATTAAATATTAAATATTATTGATTATTAAAATAGTCATTATTATAAATAAAAAAATATAATTAGTCACTAAATTAGTTACTAATTAATTAGAGACCAATTTAGAAACTAAGTCATTTTGATAGTCAAAACTAGGTAACTAATTTTTAGTTACCAATTTTCTTTGGTAGCCAAAATCATGGTAGCTAATTTTAAATATTAATTTAGTGACCAATTATAATTTCTTATTTATAATAGTGACTATTTTAGTAACCAATAATATTTAGTTTGGTAAATTAGTATATAAATTGATCATTATAGTTATTAATAATTATTGGTCACTATTTTAAAGTTTTCTTGTAGTGTTTGTTCAACAACATTTGTGCTCGCCGATGCAGACCCTATGAGCTTATTTAAATAAACTCATTCAACGATCCTAACTCGTCCATATAACTTTCACTAGATGATGATTTGACCACTAACCTCATAAAAATGTCAAATGAACCGACCCATTTGTTACACGTTCTTGGTTCATAAAAACATAAAATGATGTAATTACACCAATAAAACCTAATTAGAAACCTTACATTTTCTACTATAAAAAGAAAGAAAGAAAAAACAATAGAATATAAAAAATAGTTAATGTTATACGATTTCTTTATGGTGGTGCTAGAAAAGCATTTAATGTTGTACGATAATATGTAATTCAAACATTTTCATCATAGCTAGTGGTAAAGTTACAGCGGAAAATTGATGAGCAGTAACTTATTTGATTCAGTTGACGTAAAAAATGTCTGTTTCAGAATACCATAATTCATGATTAAAAAATTACCTCAATTTGTGAAACGTTGACTTGTTTGTTATAAAATTGAGAGAAAGAAAAATATATTATTCCAAGGAAAAACACGACAAACTTCAGAGTTCTGAAGAATTTTTGGTTAGATATAGAAAACATATAAACAATTAGTAACAATAAATAGACACTCAATGACATATTATCACGAGTGAAACAAAAGGTGAAATGGGTTGGTAAAAGTGAGAGGTAAAAAGAAAAGTGAAGAATAAAATAAATAAATAAATAATAAATACACACAAAATAAAAATTATGAAGAAAAAATGGATTTTAACACTTTATTCAATTCCAACGGGTACTGTTTTGTCGGCAGAAAAAAAAATGAATAGTATAATTTCTTCTATTCGTCCTATTTAAATTGGAATATTAATTGTTTTTACATTAAAAATTTAAATACAACTATTTTCTTTAATGTAGTATCATATGTTGTAAAGTAAGATACTATTGTAATTACTAAATTTGACTTGTGACACTTGCAAAGGGGAATTTTAGAAAAAAGTTATATTTAACATTTAACTTTTGCCTTTAACAATGCTTCTTCTTGAAATGACAACTCCTACAAAGTGAAACGAATTTAGATTACCTGCAGTTATAATAAGAACTTTATGGATATTCAAAGTTTATATTTAATGGTTGAGCCCTTTTAATTTTTTGTTGTATCTATATTATATTATTGGAATGCCATTTATCATAAATATCTTTAAAGTCATCATATTATGTAAATTTACATGATTTCATTTAATTTAATACAAATATTCATTTTATTTTAAATAATAAATAAAAAATATGTAAAATTTATTCAGTTACATATTTATAATTAACTAAACTATTGTTGTCTATTTTTATATTATCATCATTACAATACATTACTAGTGCAACATTCAAAATAACTATTTCTCGATCATTTCAAAGTAGTCTTATTTTATCCTTACCATCCTTTTTTTAACCCCTCTCAATTTACTCTATTTTAAAACTAAATTAAATAATTTAAGTTACATTATATTGTAATTTATTTTATATTATAAATATAAGTATAATTTATATGTTTAAAGATGTTTTCTGATTATTAATTTATTATATTAAAAATATATTTATATATTATAAATGTAACTACATAAAAAAATATTTATCTTGTATAATATATAAGGTAAAATACTAGAGTGAATAACTAAATAACTATCAAATTATGTTATTATACACCAATATAATAATGAATTTATGAAGCATTTCCAAATGAATTAATTTAATTTTTTTCTCATTTAACTTAACCTAACATTGTGGGGGACTATTAAGAATTAAATAGGACTAGGGTTGTGTGACTTTTGTTCTTGGTTCTTTAAAAGTTATTGATTTGAGTTTGGTGTTGTTCTGTTCTGTGTGTCCCATGCAGTTTCATAGCATTCAATGTTCTGTTCCCCAGATCAATCATACTACTGCTATGTACTCTTTATTTTCAACCATGGAATCATCCATTAACAATTCAACATTTTATTTTATTTTATTTTATTTTTCCATTCTTCAAATTCTAATTTAGATTTAGTTCAACTCAATATAACTCATCTGATTTAGTAAGTTTATTGTACTGCAAACAGAAAAAATGATATGTAGTAAATAAATATAAAACAGTTTATTTAAGCTATTAAAACAAATGAAGTTTCCTAGTTTAAACCTAAGACACAACATTATGGTTTCCCACTACACTATATGACAAACTAGTACAATGAAAAAAAAAATATTCTCATTTAGAGTGTGGTGAGACTTTAATTGAGAGAATTCCAATCTCTTTCATAGTTAAAGATATCTCATATTTATATGAATTTTTTTACTAAAATTCATTAACTATCTTAATCTTAAATAATAAAAAACATATTTAAGAAACATAGAATTTGAGATATCAGAAGAATAGATTCTGTTGAATAAAATATTTAATATTATTTTGTGAGTTCCTAAGTTCTCAGTAATAAAATGTCTTTTCCTAAATTTATAACCATGTCGTCACTAATTTATTTTTCCTCCAAAACATTCTTCTACTCTAATTTACTATATAATATTGTTTTAGTCATTTAACTCGTAGTAAAAATTATAATTAGTTTTTTTTTTTAAAAAAAATAATTTAATTTTTCAACTTTACACATTTTAATCAAATTTTATTAAATTTTTAAAATTTTTTGAACATATTTTATGATTGAAGTAGAAATGTATTAAAAAATTTAAATGTTATTATGAAACAATTTTAAAAAGTCAAATAAATTTAATAAAATTTGGTTAAAAAAATTAAATTTACATATTCATAAAGTTAGGAAATTAAATTATGTCAAAGTTTCAAAAATATAGACTAATTCTAAATTTAACTAAAAATTAATACATTAAAAACATATTTAATCTATTCTTAATCATAAATTGTTTAACGTCATTATATATTTATTCATAAAATATAAAAATAAAATTCATACAAAATTTACAGGACGAACAAAATCTAATTTTACTTAAAAGTTGAAAAATTAAAAACATAATTAATTCATAAATTAAAAAATAATAAAATTGCGTGTATATAAAATTAAGTTGGATAATTCATACATTTTTCTTTTGATATTTACTTAATAATAATAATAAATTATACAAGTAGTTATGATGATTTTTCATAATACAAAATCCTATTCAATACGTAGTTTTGTCCTTTAAAAAAATATAGTGAATAATGTTTTTTGAATTTTCAACGAAACATCAATTTTCTATTTTGTTTTTTTCCTAAAATAATGCTCATTATGTTTCAATAAAAATAATTCATTTAAGGAAAGAATGAAGCTATTTGAATAAAATTATTCAATACATGAGATAAATGCGACGGAAGAAACATGTGTGTGGCAAGTAGAAAACATATAAAATGAGAATTTTTCTTATTATGAAGAAGGTAAATCATAACAAATTTACGACTACATAACAAAAAAAGAAAAAAAAATCAAGCGTACGCGTACCTATCTTTTAAATACAGTATTATAATCTGTGGTTTTAATTTTCCATAATATAAAGAATCCTTGTTTATTATACAAAATTTGATATACAAATTAAAATATATGATTAATTAAACATCTTAAATAATTAAAAACTATTCAAATATATTGTATTATATTAATAAAAATATTTACGTCATTAAATTTATAAATATTACACCGTAAGAAAAAGAAGCATATAAATTGTTCATAAATAATCTTAATTGCAATTTTTGTTTCTTTCATATAACTTCATTATATCCATTTAATATACACAGCTACGAAATAGTTTCACCAATTAAAATATATAAATTAAACAAAAAATTTCGTATATTTTCTAAAATTTAAAAACTAAAACGTGAAAAAAATATAGAAAGAGTAATGTCATGTCACAGATACAAAATTAAAGAGAGAGAATTCTAATTCAGCCTAAATCATATTGCAGCATTTTTAATTTGAAAAAAAAAATCGATATTTAAATTTGAAAAGAAAACTAGAAAAATTCACCATAATTATAAAAGTAAAAAGCTAAACCTATTACCTAACCAAATTTGTCATCATTGATAGCTATCATCTCATTATCTAATTCTTTTATAACTCTGGTTTGTATTCTAATAGCATCAATCATGAATCAAACAATATTTTAAGATGTTCATTATAAAAATGAGAGAGAATTAGTGAGTAGGAGAGATAAAAGAGAGAAAGAAGAAGAAAGAGGAGGAGTGTGAGAGAGTTCATCAAAATCAAAATGACCCAACACTCTCACCATTTTCAAGCATTAGAAGAAGCAGAAGCAGAAACAGCAATGCAGAGATAGCACAACAACATCATCGTCGTCGTCATCATCATCATCATCAAACACAACAATGACAGTTACAAAACCGAACATGAACAACAAAAACAACAGCAACAACAGCAGTAGCATAGGTATGGGTATGCTTCTGGTGCTGTTCTCCCAAGACAACAAATCCAGCATCACCGACAAACCCAAACTCACTCTGCTTTCCCCTTCCAAATCCCTCTTATCAAAAGCACAATCCACCATCTCCATTTGCCTCCTTCTCTTCTTCACCACGCTCCTCCTCTTCACTCTCTCCACCTTCCCCAGCACTTCCCTCTCAACAAAACCCACTTCACACACCCTTTCACGCACCCCTCACACACCCTTCGCGCTCCAACGCATGGGCACGCTCCACCGAAGAGGCACCAAATCCATGTCCGACCTTCTCATCGCCCACGTCCCCGACGACACTCCGCTCGACGACTTCCGCCTCTTCCTCCGCCTCCTCCACCGCTCCTACCTCACCGCCTCCTCCGACGTCGTTTTCCTCTTCCCCTCCCCTTCCTCATCCTCCAAATTCACCCCCATTATCTCCCAAGAGAACAACGCCTTCTCCACGCTGCTTCATCTCCACGCGCGCCTCAACTCCACGCGCTGGCGCCACCACCCCAACTCCTCATTCCACCCTAATCGCTTCCGACAGCATCAGCAGCAGCAGCAGCAAAAGGAACTCCTTTGGGGTCCCAAGACAAAAACCAACTTAACCGCTTCCTCACTCGGTTACGGTTACGGATCGGTCCTCAGTTTCCACGCCTCCGAGCTTGACCCGGAGAACTCGCTCGCCGGCTTCCTCGACCGCGTGCCTCTCTCTCTCCGCCGCTGGGCCTGCTACCCCATGCTCCTCGGCCGCGTCAGACGCTCCTTCAAACACGTGATCCTCGCCGACGTCAAAACCCTCTTGATTCTCAAAGACCCACTCGCCCGACTCAGAAATCCCAGCCCGGACTCCGTCCATGTGTTCTCCAAACAGGAAAAACACGGCAAGAGAACGCAGCGTGTTGTTTTCTCCTCCGTTATAATAGGCGGCGCTCGCGGCGTGCGGCGGCTCTCCGGCGCCATGGCTGTGGAGATAGTCCGCGCTGCCACGCAGCACCGGAAGAGGAAAAACCCCGTTACCGAGTCCGCCATACTGAGTCAACTCGTCGGCGGGAGCGGGTTCGTTTTGAAGAATAAGAATGTTGATTTGGTCGCTTCGCCGGAGTCCATCCCCGAGGCTGGTGGGTCTTCCCCGACGTCGTTTTGGGACTTTCCGATGGTCCTACGCGGTGTGAGTAATCACGACCTTAATTATGTCATCAGGAGGCAAATGTGTTCGTCTGTGTTGGATTCTTCTGTCTATAGAGATTGTTAATTACAACAGTTTAGGATAAAAATAATAAAATTAATAATGGTAAGAAAGAATAATAACACACCAAGGGATAATTAATAAGGAGATTTATGCTGCTATTTTTTATTTATCGCATTAGTCTGACCAATTTTGTTACTACTTCTGTGTATACACCCATTCATCTTGAAATTACATTTTTTGTATTCTTCTTCAATGGGAAAGTCATGGGCCAGTGTGTCCAAACCAGTGGAGCTGACAGAAGATACGACCATGCAACAGACTCATATTTGTATAATGATATTTGTTTAGGATCTTGTTGAATCAGAGCATGTTGAATCATTTTTTTCTGTCTATAACCATTTAAATATTTGATTTTGTAATCTTTTGTTAGCAGTTATTTGGACACAAGGTTTTGTAATCTACTTCAAAAAGTATAGTGTTGGGTTTTCATAACTTCAACTCAGAGCATTCTGCGCAGAGAGTTTCATGCTCTCACCAAACTAACAGGTTATAGAAAAATCAGTGCTTTTAGCGAAACTGAAACTGAAACTGCTTTTGACTTGCGTTAAAGATTGGTGGGTAGATGGGAAGAAGAAAGTGCAATGTAAAATGAAAATATGAATGCAAGTTGTTTGAGATGGTGAGAGCGAAGAACAGTGGGGATCTGTGTAATGAATTGATGAGTGCATGTGGTTGATGTCTTTTTGGCTCCAGCAGTGAACGCGTTGGCAATTAATGTAAAATATATAAACAAAATTTTGAAAGTTGCAGCTTCTAAAAGCAGAAAGAGCAGGGAAAAACGTGCTTATTACGCTGTTGTGTCTGTCTTTTGCTTTGTTATCTAAACGAGGCCTTGTACTTGGAGCTGCCAAAAAGCAGTTATTTTGGGCTTAGTTTAATCGACAACGTGATTAATTTCTGCAATGTTTAGTTAATTGGGAAATGGAGGATTTGGAAGATTGAAGGGATTGCATATGTTGACTTTGCACCATTTATGGTAGCTTGTAAATAAGGCTACTACTGTGTAGTGCCATTTACTTTTTAATTAGGGTTACTGTGCTGTGATGAATGCCAGAAGCACACCAGAAAAGGATGCTTTCCATGTTTACCATTGTTCTTCAACAAAAGTGTCTTCTTTGTGCAGTTTTCAGAGTTCCAAATTACTAATTGGAAAATGATTTTTGGAATATTAAATTTTGACAACTTTCTTTTATAATATGAGTTGTCATTTTCTAAGTGGTTTTTGAATATTGAAAATGAGAAAAATAGAAAATCACTTAAAAAATGACACATAAGATTATAAGAGAAAGTTGTCAAAATTTAGTAGTCAAATATCGTTGTCCTTACTAATATTTCATCAGAATATGCTTCTTCCTTCCCACACTTTTCAACACTAATCAATATAACTCACTTAATATAACTCACTTAATGAACAAATAATTACTTTATATTTTTCTTAGCTTAATAAATGTTTTTGTCTCCTTTGAAGGGTTTATTCAATGTAATTCTTCGATTTTTGTTTTGTTTTAAATTTAGTTTTTATTTTATTTAAGAGATATGATGTTAAATAAACATTTTGATCTTAAATATTTAGAAAAAAAAACTTTACTTTTTCTTTTCCTCTAAAAGTTTAGTTGATGACTGGTCAACTTCAACAACCAGAACATAAGTGGATAAATTTGGCATATCACGGATTCTCTAACTATTTGTTATTGTTACTTAGTTTTTTCTAGAAAAAATGTTACTTGAATAACCTTGATAAATTTGTTAATTTTATTACAAACTTGGCTAGGTTTTGAAATTTGGATGTTTAGGAAAAGCTCCACCACGAGTTCCTTTCCGCGGAGAAAACCACTTAGTCACCGACACCAATAATTGACTGCTTGTTACGTTAAGGATGATGTGTAAAACAAAATTTAAAGTATTTTAGATTACATGCACGAAAGTTACAAATTCACGTGAAACATTTTATACGTGTCAATTTCTAGGTTTAACTGTAAGTTTTGTTCATTAAATATTTCTCCCTGTTTTCTTTTCTTACACTGTTTTTTATTATTTTACTTCTTAATTCTGTGGAAAGAGACGTGAGAGATTTTTAAATCTTCAGCTTTCAGCGATCCGATACGTAATGTAAAAAATAAAATAATAATGAACAAGTGTCTGTATAAGACATCAGTAAAAAAAATTAGATCACGTCACATGTTTTTCATCTATATTTCAACGTAAAATATTATAGAAAGGTACTAAAAGATTAAAAGACAACATTTGTTTGGTATGTTAAAGATGAAAATTTGCATAGGAGTTATGGAGCAACATACATTGGTCCCCCAGTGAAGTTTTTCTTGTAATGGTTTACTTTGTGCATCACACATTTGTTTAGGTGTCTTTTTCCTAAGGACAAAGCCAGTGTTATATGTACCACAACAAGGAAGATAAGGTCTTAATGTTGTTGACAGAAGAACCGTGCATATGGGTTGAACATATTTAGGGAGTGTCCTAAAGAACCTGTTATATCATCAAAACATCAAACTTCGTTGGGATCTAATATAGTTATTATATTCCAACACACTCTATTCACGTCGAGGTATATTAATATATATATATATATATATATATATATATATATATATATATATTTAAGAAATATAAATCTCGCTAAGATATGACTTTTAAACAATGACTTGGATATCATGATAAGAAATCAACTTTAAACCTAACTCAACTTCATAAAACCGACTTATAAGATGAAGTTTGTATGTGAAACTTCTAACATATTATACGAAAAATTTTAATTATTTGCCATTTTTTTTTAATTTTCACATTCTATATACTTTTGTATTATAAATAAAATTTGAGTAAATGTTTTTTATACAAGTCTTTCCATATTAGTAACTACACTAAACACACACATATTACCCCTCCATAAATATTGTTGTCTTGTACATTTAGGTGTATGTTATTAAAAGTTTAATTATAGTCCTTTGTTAGGGATTATTGTGACGGTACAAATAGGTCAAGTTCTTTTTCTATATTTTTTTCATTTCTTTAGTTTAGGGAATGAATTAATTTTCATGTTTATATCAATATATTATAATGAATATAGGGATTTCACATCATTATTTAATTATATATAATATTTTTACCTTTAATTATGTAGTTTTAAAAAAATGTAATGATAACAAATATATAAGTAATTATAAAAAGTATTAAGAATTATTATTTTTGCTTAAATACATTTTTAATCCTAGAACACTTTTTCTTTTGATCCTCCAAACTGTAATATATTTTTTTAAATGCTATGTTTTTTAAATTTGCCACAAATAAAAAACTATCTCACAAAAAACTTGTATATGAAAATAATTTTAAGAATGAAAATAGTTGAGAAGTGAGAAATTTAATCTTGTGATGAATGAATCCAAGGTGGAGTGATAACAACAACAACAAAAAGATGATTGACTAGACAAGAAGGAATACAAAAATGGATAACAATGTAAAAGTTGTAGACAATTTGATGAGTAATAAAAATATCATATAAATTATTATTGTAATTGATATTAATTAATATATTATGTATTATATTACATTAATTATGCTTTGAAATGTAATACAAGTCCTAATATTAATCCACGTAACAAGTTTCGTCTTATTTCTCAAACAATCACTATACTATTTTTTACATATTATTGTATTAATAAATGTCATTTTAAGGAAAATAAAATCTTATGCCGTTTCTAAACTTGTTACATTTGATATGTTGAACTGCATGATTAAATTGTAAGTTTCTAACACACCATCTTTCTCACTTCATGATCCTTTTGTTTTCTTTCTTATGCCTGATAAAAGAAAGAAAAAAAAGAGAGATATATTTATAATTAGTAAAGTTTGAAACTTCATGTCATACATCCAAAATGAATTCATAGCAAATTTGATTTTCCATACTTTCCACTTTAGCAAATTTGTAGAATTTAACCAAAATGAGTTTGTGTTAATAAAAATTTAAACTTAATCAAGTCGTATGAAATTGGTAAACCACATTGACATAGCCAAAAGAACCACGTAAAAACTACCTTCCAAAATATTACCAAGCAAGCACTTATTTTTATTATTCTTTTGCCAATTTCACGAATAAAACCAGCCTTCATAGGTTTTTCCCAACAAATACGGGAATTTTAATTAAGAATCATTTATTTGCTTCTGGATCTCAAAATCCAAGCTTAATGAACTTTCGACATTGAAAATGAAAATGAAATCCTACTTATCTAAATCATATATATGACTTCTGATACTCGTTTTATCTTTGGACTAAGTGGTACTATGCTTCGATTTTGAGTTGCGTGGACTATTAGGCTAAGCATTTCTAGTTTAATTAATTAATTTATTGATTAGCTTCTCTTTTTAATTACAAAGTATATTTTTAGGAGTGGTAACGGGACGAAAGGGATGAACTTCGCTATCCCATACTTATTTTCATAACAAAAATTCATCCTTATCCTCGTACCTAAACTTAACGAGTATTAAACTTTTGTCTCAGTCTCATCTTCGTCGTGTAATCGGTATATTTTTGTACCCGTTTTCTTTCTGTTTAAATATTATTTAATTAATTTTAATTTTTATAAAATAATAAAAAATTACTCTAAAAGAAACATAATATTATCAAATATTTAATGTTACAAGGATGATTATTTCTTCGATATCAAATATTTATAAAGAAATTATAATTGTATTTTTTTGAAATTAGAATACCAAATAAAATTTCACGAGAACCAAAACATTTATTAAATTTGCAAACATTAATGGAACCTAGTTGTTAAAATTTAAAAATAGTTTTTAAAACATATAAAAAAGAAAACAAATATTCAAATTAAAATATATTTTAAATGTCTGTTTACTTCAATTTTTTAAATTCTAATGAATATCTTTTTTATACACTAATAAACTTTATAATACATCACTTTATCAAAATCACGCAAAATGCAAATAGCAAATATTAAACTAATAATAATTAAATTTTAACATAGATATCATATCTTTTGAACTTCAATATATATTGGATGATGATAAATCAAAATTCATGAGAATTACATTAAATTTTTATATTATAGTAAATAAAAGTTATAATACATCACTTTATCAAAATCACAGAAAAAATATTAAACTAATAATAATTAAGTTTTAACATAGATCTTGTATCTTTTGAAATTCAATATATGTTGGATGGTGATAAAACCAAATTCATGGCAATTACATTAAATTTTTATATTATAGTAAATAAAAATTATTTATACAATTATAATTACAAAATTACAGTATGATTGATAATGAGTTAAAAAATAAAAAATGTCAAAGTAGTTTTCGACATGATAAAAATAAAAAATATAAAAAAATTATCAAATGTGTGTCTTAAAAACAATTTGAGAGATTATTAAGTGAAATCGCACAAACGAGAGCAAAATTATAATTAATGTATAATTAAGAATATGATAATATAAAAAATATATTAAAGATTTAAGAAAATTTTTCAAATATAATATAGTTAATGGTTGAGAAATAAAGAAAATTGTTTTAGTGAAAAAAAAAAGTTCTTCAAATAAAACAAAAATTAATAATAACATACTAAAGAAGATAAATTTTTTATATTACCTAGTACACGAAAGGTTTATGTTATTAAACACTTAAATTGAGAGTGTTAAACATTCTTATGTAAAAGGAAAATATACAATAAATAAAAATATTAAAAAATAATGGAAATATTCAAATGTGAGACATAAAAAATATTTAATTGATATACATAATTTGAACATAACTACGTACAGATTATGATAAGATGAAACATATATATTGGAGATGCGAATAAATTTTATGACAAACCAAATAATTAGAAGAAATAAAAAATACAAAGTCTGTAATAACATATATAAGGTTACTTACTTTGTGAATCTTTTAATAATTTAAACGGAGACGAAGATACGGAGGGGACAAGGCGAATATGTACATCTGCATACCCATCCCCATACCCAGTTGAAAAAGTATGAGATTTCCCATCCACATGTCCATACCCAGTCAATGCGGAATTCCCGTCAAAATGACGACTAGTTCGAGTAATATCCACGGAAACAAATTTATTTGCCATCCTTATGTGTTCCAAGGAAAACTTTAGTGCATAATTAATTAAAAATTAAAATATAAGAATGTTGCCTTAATAATTTACCTCAATAAAAAATATTATTATTATTATTGTTGATATAAGAAATAATTATTTAGCTTCTATTTTTATAGTGCAATTTTAAATTTAATGATATCTACGTATATAAAATACCAAAACACTTTGTTTTTAAAGCATAAATAGAATAAACATTACTTTTATATTTTTGACTGAGTTTCCGATATTGTTTATTTGTTGTGCTCCAAATTATATTATATTAAAAGAGTTTCTAAAATGTTTTAATATATTAAAGTTAGTATTTTTTTTAAGGGCAAGTACAAAATACTTTACTAAATAATCCAAACTAGCAAACATTGAAAATCAAAATCTAATGATATAAAAAATCTCGACAAATATTTTATTCTTCAAAACATTATATATATATATATATATATATATATATATATATATATATATATATATATATATATATATATATATGAAAAGTTTTAATTAATTAATTATATATTTTTTAACACTAATATGTAAGAGACGTTTATGTTTAATATTTTTGGTTTTATTTTTATGTTTGTTAATAATTTGACATCCCAAAATTATTTTGGACAAAATTTTCTATGTAAATTCACTACAACAAAAATCACTTTAGACAACATCATAAAATTATGATCTAAATTATAAAAATCATGGTCTAAAGATTAGACCACATTTATTTAGGTGTGGTATAGGTAAGTGTGGTTATAGGTAATAGACCACGGTTTTTAGTACCACAATATTTTTGAAACCGTTGCTTAAAATCCTTACAATAGACAACAATTTTTCAGGTTGATTTTAGACCTCACTTATATTTTTAGACCACATTTTGACTGGTTTTGTCCACATAGTTTAGAGCAACAGTTGTATAATCATGGACTTTCATGATATTTATACAACATTTATAAAAATGTTGTTTATTGTATGTTTATGTCACATTTATTTAGTCGTTATCTAATTTAGTGTGGTCTAAACTATAAAGTGTTGTAGTGATTTATGTCATACCATACCCAGACATAAACTTTTAGTCTTGTTAAAAATAATTGATTTTGTCTTAAAAGTAAAGAATCTGAGATATAAAATAATATTAATTACAACGATTTTATTCTACATACATAAAATCTAAATGACATAATATGTAAAATGAAAGAAAGTCATAATAAAGACATCTATGTATTCTCATGATTAAGGTTTTCAAAAAAAACAACAAAGATATATAACACATACTTTGATGACGTCTACAAAAATTCAATGCAATAAGATCAAAAACTATAAAACACTCGTAACCATCTGAAAAAAATTCATCACCAAAAAAAGAGAGATATTATTGATTTTAATATAAACAAATTAAAAATTTAAATAACTAATATTAATGTAGAACACAAACTCAATAAAACAAAACCACTCCTCAAAAAACTCATGTATAAAAAGATGAAGAAATGAACTATTTTAATCACTAATAAAACCTTTCGTCACACTAAAATCACTGTGAAATAAGAAAGAAGTTGTGCACATATTTTTGAAAAAGAAAAAGTGTTGAAAAAAAGTTGTACAATCAATTTTAAAAACTAGTTTTAAGTTATACTTATGATTAAACATAAAAAAACTTATTTACATCGAATTCCTAAACCTCGACATTTTTTACATTTGACCACATATAGAAAAAAAAACCTTTTATTTATAATAGTGTTACCACATTCTTTTTAACGTCTAGTTCTATATAGTGGAATAAATAATAATAAATTTTCACTAATTGGAAGTAACATTAAATTTTATTGTTATTAAGAGTGTGATAGTTTTAGTGTGTATGGATGCCACAATTAGTGTGACCATGTTATGCATGGGTCATTATGGTGGCATTGAATGATATAGTTAAATGTGAGAATCAACGGCTAGAATAGGTGGCGATACTAGGATAGGTTCATGCACATATTATAGCATCCCACGGGTGTCTCCTGAATCATCATCATGAACAAGCTTCACCACCATTTCAACTTCAACGTTACAACCTCAGCCACTACTAGCTCACCTCCTCACTCATTAAATTCTCTCAACCATCCTTTATGCTTCTCTTTCAACCCTAATTTTAAACTAAATAATACTTTAACTTACACTTTAATAAAAAATTATAATTACTCCCATTTTTTTAAATTTTCATTCTTTATTCTTTGACGTGATTTAGTGTGAATTATTAATTAATATATTATTGTGTTAAGTTATATATGGGTTATAATTATAGTCATTAAGAGATTGTAGTTCCATATGGTTATATGACATTAGTCTTACACATAAAAAACCTTTGACACCACTTTAACCCTAAAACTTTAAGACAATAGTATTATAAGTCTTTATTCTTACATAATGTTTAACTTTATTTATTCTATCCAATATAAAACTTTGACTCATATACTTGAACTATTTACAACACATTATTCCTATTAATATTTATAAAAGTAGAAAAAGAACCCTAATATTTTTCTTTTTCTATACTCTTACAAATTAAAGAAGATGGCGATTTCTCGATCCTTCTTTTCTTAGAACCAAATGAAAATATCTTTTCCCTTTTCTTTCTTTCCATCAAAACTCTTATGGTCTTTTTTCTTTTTCACTTTAAATCAAAGAAAAATATAAAAGAAGTTTCTAGCAAGTACATTAAAAGTAGACTTAAGAAAAGCAAGTTGGTAACAGTCAACTTATATACAAAATTGGTCGGTTTGGATGTGCTTTTATATATATATATATATATATATATATATATATATATATATATATATATATATATATATATATATTTATATAATTTGATTATTTATTTGATTATTAATTAATAATGGCCACAAAATTGAAGTGGGGTCTAATATTACTTTATACACTTTGGGAAAGTTCCAAATGAAACATTGCCACTAAGCTCTTTCAATATGCACCACTTTATGTCCTCCAACATGCCAAATAATCAAACCCTTCATTTTCATTGTTAGGTGAAGCCATAAACAAAAATAATTTTCTTTTGTGGTTATTACTTTGTTCTTCATTGGTGATGAGTCATTAGATAGTATCATTTCTACCACCAAATGGAAGCAAACAAGTTTAAGAGGAATATAACCAATTATTCAAGCTTTGGCTGTGAAACTCTTTTAGTTCTTTTGTTGTCACAAACTGTGTCTGTTATATAATTAATGCTTTATATTATCCAAGATTGTGACATATGATAAGATTAAGATAATATAATATATCAGCCCTTATTATAAGTGGATGACTATAACTTACATCACCGATCATACTATAAAATAAAAGTTTAAATTTGTTTTTTGTCTTTGCAGGTGGGAATATATATATATATATATATATATATATATATATATATATATATATATATATATATATTATCTCAAACAAATTTTAGTTATATAATTTGGTTTTTCAATTTTCTGAAGTTAAGTAATTTAATTTGTTTTTAATATGTTATTTAATTGCTAACAAAAAATGTTGATGCGTCCATTAGTGACAATATGTATTTGTTTCTTAACTACCAATGATACCGATAATTTGAGAATTTACATTGATGTGAGTTAATATTTCCTATAAATAATTGACTTCAATGTATATATTAATTAACTAGATATCATAATTATTTAAATTTTAAAAAAACTTAAAATATAAGGTACATGATTAAATTTTTATGGACTATAATTGCACATTTACTATCAGTAGTGAATTTAAGCTTGATCCTTATGAAAAAATATTCTTAAAACCCACATTGAACTTTTTTTCTTCTCATAAATCGTGGTTGCAAAAATTATATATAATAACATATTTTAATGTATAATATAATATAACATAATAGTAATATTAATATATTATTAAAATAATGTATTATAAATAATATATTATATTTATAATAATACATAACTATAATATTTTTTTATATTTAAATATATAAATATTAATAATTCTGTACTGAATAGTTTTACATATATATTTAAATATTTCTTATAATATATTAATATAAAAATCAAAAATAATATATACAGTGACTAATTTAGTCACTTATTTTATGTAACTAAAAATTGATTATTAAACGAGAAAAAATTTAGCCACCAACAGTTATAGTGATGGCAATATTTTGTTATTAAATTCAATTACTATTTCTCATTTATGTACTATTGCGTGTATGGACATACAATATAAATAATATATATATATATATATATTAAAAAGTTACATTTTTTTAGGATTTATACATTTTTTGTTTCAAATTAAACAATATAAGAAAATTTTTCGATAGTAACCAATTTTATGTTATGTTCATTTGGACATATTAGGAGAGTGAGAGAAATTATTTGTAGGTGATGTAATTGTTCACTTAATCATATTTGAAGGGAGAGAGAGGGAAGACGAGAATATTTTTCTATTTTTCAATAATCTCTGTATGTCATGGTTTGATGGTATTTTTTAGTTTAATTAAGATACCGAAAATTATGTTTACAAGAATAATTATGTTTACAAGAATAATTGATACCGAAAATTTCAATATTGTTATAAAAATAGTTTAAAAAATAATTATTAATTTTAAACTTTTTTATTAAAATTTTTTATAAATAATTTTTTATTAAAATATGTTATTTAATTTATTCATTTTAATATGCTTTCTAAAATAAATCTAACTCATCTAATTATAATTTAAATTATTTGTAAATTTAAAGATAATTTGATAATATTACTTTTCTTTCCATTAAATTTAATGTTTAATCTACCCCATCCATGAAATCAATCACAAACTTTTACAAATTCATTCATTTTCACCTATAAATTTCTTAAAGTGAATAACACAATATTCATCTTCTAATTCACTCGAATACATCATCTCTCCCTCCGTAAAATTAATCTTCATAATTTAACACAATCTTAGAGAACAAATATTGGTCCCTAAATTCGATTCTCATTAAAACACATGGTAAAGTCAAAGATTTTCATATAATAAATGTTAAAAATATATGGAGAAACGACCACCTACTTTGGAAGTAAGCATTCCAAGAACATTAATGGTAATTAAAGATGTGTTTGGAAGAGCAGAACCTGCAATTTCACACCCACTTCCTTCTCAACAATTTAAGAATGATACTGACTCTGTATTTATTGATCATGAACAACATCAACATTTGGATCCCTTTTCTGCATAACTTGTGATCGATGTTGATATCGAAAACCAAACCCCTTTTTAGCTTTCAAAGTTTTAGGAACATTATGAGAAGCGTCAATGCTTCACCATTCCCACTGCTTATTTTTTGTTGCAGAAAGGTTTCTAATTAAGGGAATTACGATGTGAAGGTTTGTAAAATTAAACAAATACTTTTACCAGAATTAAATGCACATAAAATTCATGAACTTTATACTAATTGAAAAGTATTTGATAGTATTTAATTATACTGTCATTATATTTTTTTTTTAAGAAATACGTACATATATTGATATTGTTTTTTAATCAGATATGATGTTATTATATCTTGTAAATATGCATAATTGAGCAATAATTTCATTGAGTGTATTGCTTATTAGAAAGGTAAGACGAATTTTTCAAACATTTAGTAAACAATATTTTAGATTTATGTTTCTTTAAAAAATATAAGAAAATAAATATAAACTTGAGCTTCAGGTAAAACATGTAGATTAATAATTGTAACTCCTCAAATGTACTTTTATATAAGAAAAACTTTTTTTTTTTGGATAAAATATGTGTTGCTCTCATTCAAGAATCAATATGGAATTTATATTTATAATATAGGACCAGATAGTATAAGAGATTAAGTATTATACAAAGAAATAGATTTTAATTTCATTTATGTAGAAAATATCTTTATTTTCCATTGAAAAAATCGGTAACTCTAAGTATCTATGATTTGATTTCATAAAATTATCTATAAATATAAGTATACCTAAGAGAAAAAAATAAAATTTATTCAAAAATTAAAATTAACACAAGTTAAAAGTAATATTCTAGAAAAAAAAGAGCACTAATAGGAGAGATCTTTTAGTTATTAACTTATAAACTTATGAACAAACTTGCTTAGTTGTTTTTTTAATGTCCTTAAAAGTGATAATGAAAAAAAACTATCATTGATTCATAGAGTTCAATCTATTTGTACCTGAACCAAATTCTTAATCCATCCATAAACTGCAAGAAAACATCCAAATCCTGTTGTCCATTGTGAAAGAAGAAGACAAGCAACAGCACATGTACAAAATTCTTCATATATCATGACAGTCACAGATAACAAACAAACAAATTTCAATTCTTTATATTGAGATTCAGTATAAGATGCAATACATATACACCAGCCTCCCTAACCAATAGCAACAAGGCAAAAGAAACCAAAAAGCCAAATTTTTTGAAATACAAACTTGACAGAATAAAAGAATAGAATCTGTCCACTGTGTTTATTGCTACAATAATATGTGAACACTATATGAGGAAGAAGAAGAAGAGGCATGCTCAATTTCAAAGGAGAAAACTAAAACTCACTCTCCAAGGCAGCGCCACATTCAAACTTGGACACTAACCATATATATAGCTACGTCCATTATGGGCAAAAATCAAAGTTCTATGCATAAAAAAACCACACTACCCAACAGATAAGAGCATTTCAAGATATTTATATATATATTAGCATGCAATAGCAGCATGTATGTTGCTCATTGTATCTGAGTCTAGAACAGATCCACTTTCCTTTTCAGCATGTCTTGCTTCCATCTTGGTAACTTAGTGAATGCCTCTTTGCTCATTCCAAATACAGTTTCGAACTCCTTGTCTGACAGATATGCCTAAGAAACATTAAGCGGAAAAGGAAAGTGTTAACATCTTGCCAAAGCATTTGACATAGGAAAAAGCTAAGGATGTTGGTCAAGAAATTCAAAATATATACAAAACCGGCTTGGAAGGTGAGGTTTGCAACCTCACATATATATTGTGAATTTGCCTTATCTCTAGGCGATGTGGGACTTCCAACAAATAAGATTGCCAATTATAATACTAGTAAAAGCATATTAAGAAAATTAATGATATGAAAACCGAGACTAACCTCTCTCCGTTTAAGATCAATTCCAGACACAACACTACCAGATTTAGTCTTTAGTTGCTCATAAGTGAAGACATTTTGATTATTTTCACTGTCATTTCCTCCATTATCCACATTTTCTTGTTTTGGTTCTGAATCCCCGTTTGTGCCAGTTTCAGTGGCTGGTTCTTGTGTCTCCTTGACTTCAGGAACAACTTCTTCAACAACATCCGTTTCAGAAGGGGCACTCTCACTTTTAGTATCTGGAATTGAGCTAGGTTTCTCACCAAAGTTGGTATTTTCCACAACAGGACTGGTGCTTGCCACAGGAGAAGTTTCAGGTGAAGTTTTCTTCTTTTCAGCAGTGAGAACTGAAGAAAGAGCAGCTACTGCTGCTGCCCTCTGTGATCCCTGACTTCTTCCAGAAGATCTAGGTGTATAAATTTTTGCTCCAGATGATGAATTGAATGCAGAGTTTAAGGCTGCTAAAGCTTCAGCCCTTTGTCTTGGCCCTCCTTGATTTAGCCCGTTTAACTTATCCTGTGCAATTCAGATTAGATAAAGTTTAGAAAGAAGCACCAAGTTCTTTCTTTTCTTTAGAATGTTACCAAAACATTAGTGACAACAAAAAAAGGCAAGGGGAGCAAAACCAAATCCATAGTTTGTATAACCTTAAGTTCGTTGAAAGCAAAAGTAAAGAAAAACATATAGTGAATCATAAAAAACAAGTTGGTGTACCGCACTAGCTGCTGCCTCAGGAGATGATTTAAATGCGCTATTTAAGGCAGCCAAAGCTTCTGCTCTTTGTCTTGGTCCCCCTTGACTGGACCCATTAGACTTTTCCTGTAAGTAGATATAGTGTAGCACAGTTAAGCATTTAAATGCACAAGCAACAAGAAACTAATGCCTGCAGTCATAAATTCAGATATTAAACCTAACACCAACAACGTTGCGTCTGCACAGGTTTGTTGGTAATGGGTTGAAAGAAAAAAAAAATGTAGAAAAGTAAGAATTTAGGAGTCTTTTAATCAAATAGAATTAGATGTTATATAGATTTTGTTTGTAACAGCCGAAGACCCTGAACTTGAAAAGACTGGTTTTACAAAGAAATAAGAATCATACATGAACAAGAATCTCGTTTATTGGATCCAAGTAAGACATTGTTAATGATACAAGTTCAGTTTTAACTGTTTTTTAATGTTAAAAATAAGGGGAAAAAAACTGTCTGATTTTTCATGGTGCAACTGCAACAATGTTCCCCTGAAAACTTGAAGTCAAGTTTATACCTCTACAGCATGGCCAATCCCAAAGAGTAATGTCACCTTTTTCTGGAAGGAGTTCCCTGGAACCTGCAATTTCATCAGGAAGATAATGAATAAATCAAGTGCTTGTTTGGTTAAAGGTAATGCTTTTTGTTTCTCTTACTAATATTCACCAATGATTACAAAAATGTCGCCATTTTTAACTTTGTTTTCTGTATTAAGAAAAATTATTCAGGAAATGGTGACCATAATTTAGAATTTAGTCTTCTCCAAAACCTTATAGTAATTTTAGAACTCACTTATACATCTTATACACTTCGTATGAGTAAACACACTAATAGTACTCAGTAGATCTGGTCAATACATCGGAGAAGCTGTTTTTATACCTATAATCTGAGCTTCCAGGGTTATTTTTAAAGATAGAATCTGTACTGTACAACAACCTTATTTCTCTGATGTTTTAACACATACCAAAGCTTTTGCATGATCCCAAGAAAAATATGCAGTGAAGAAGCACGGTTCATTCCCTTCTGTTACTTTATATAGTGGAACTTGAGGTGATAGTCCATCCAGAGATGCAGCCTTATCTATGTATTTCTGAAGCAAAATTTATAGTATTATACATCAAGTAAAAGGAAATATGGGAAGCGAAAATACTAATTAATTGAACATGTTTACCTGGGCTATTTCAAATGCATTTTGCTTTTCTTTTGGATCTACACACTGACCAATCCAAACGAAAACTTCGGCGTGCGTGTCAAGTATGAGGATATCCTCTGTTAACAAATCATCTTGGGAAAAGTTGTAAATCTCCTCCACCTGAAGAGTGCAATATAAAAAAACAATTTAGAAGAGATAGAGAACTCCCAAGTTACTTACTCACTGCCTACAATCTTCCTAATTTGGATTTTCTGCTGGATTTTTGTGTGTTGTTCTTCTGTTGTGTCTTCAAACTATGTTAATGGATGCTGATTTTGATATTTTAGAATATATTAAAAAGTTTTTTCAAGTATCACATCAATTTATTTTAAAGACACAACAGAGAGCAGAACAGAAAAAACTCAGTAAAAAACTCCAATTTTCCTAGCAGTAGTGTGAAAGTTCACATAATGAGGTTGCAGTCACAAACTTACCTGCAATTTTCCTGGTACAGCCATGTTGCAAGGAAGTATACAAAATTAGTGGTTGGTCGGAACATTCAAATATCTGTAACTAAATATGATATTTGAAGAAAAATTTATACAAACACTGTTTGAAAATAGGTGTACCTCTATTGAAAGAGAAAGTGAACAAATGTGCGTCTCGGACAATGTCATTAGTGGCCTTTTTGCTGGTATAACTTTGCTTTCCCCCAACTGCAAACCAGAAAGCTGAGGTTTCTGTTCCTTCTTTAGCAAGCTTTAGGGAAACTCCTGGCTGGAGATGGATGTGCAATATGTTAACAAATAACTGAAATCATAAGTTTACAGATGAAAAAGAAATGGCAAAGGCATAGGCACATGTTATCCCGTTACAAGTGAGGCATTAGGGTATAAACTCAAGATTATAGTCATCCAAAGATCATTTGAATTACATTATCTTGAAGTAACTAACGGTTAGCAAAAAGAAATATGAAAGCCATTGCCAAAAATTTGCTTTCTTGTGTAGAAGAATTGAGCTTCTTCCGTGATAAGTAAATCTATCCTAGTTGCCAGAAACTAGAAACTCTGTTTGAATCATAATATGAGACTGAACAAGTTGGTTACGGTTTAACTTCATATGATGGTACTTGAATAATGCAGTGGAACAAACACAACTTTGAGCTAATACCCTTAAAAAATGTTAACGTTTACCTTTAAAAATTCAGCAACTTTTGTTGCAAGCTGCTGCTGCTCAAGGGAACATTGATTCCCATGCCAAGTGAAAACAGCTGAACCAGATTGCAAAACAAAACATTCGGTAGAATTCAACGAGGCTGCAATCTGAACAAGAATACCATAATTACGATCAGCTAGTAGAGAAGAGAAGATCTACCAACATAACTACAGTGGAACAAAAGTGAATATTTTTTATGGGGACATACTGCATCTACTTGCACCACTTTATTATTATGAGGAGATGTTCCTGAAATTCGAATAAGTGCAATACTGTCTGCTGTGTATGTCTCATCTGGCAAGCCTTTATCTGCTATAAATTTTTTGTAACCAGAGCTCACGCCTCCCTGAATCAGACACAAGTTAAACTAATTAACCTCACACTATCTATATTTGTCGATAAAATTAACATTGGATGTGGCAAATGCTACCTTGAGGACCACCATTGGTTGGAAAAGAGCAATAAACTGTGGTGGTTCTTTTCCATCAAATATGCGACCCTGCAAGAAACTTTAACAGTTAAACACATTTTCCAGGCAACATCCCTGACATGGTATTCACATTAAGGGTACCTGAACAGGTCTACCCTTTAATGAGTTGAACATTGTATTAGCCAATCGAATAGCCATCCTTTGGTCCTCCTGAAAAATGGGACATAACCAAGTCACATTGTTATATCATGTTCTTGCCGACAAAAAGAAACATGGTTATATCACTTGTTTTGGAGATGGAAAACAACAGTACATTCTAGACCAGTCTTAACAACAGGTAAGCACTAGTTAAAGCAAACAAATTATTACAAGTATCACTACATTTATAGCTCAAATTTAGAGCAATTGAATTACCTCAACACTGTCTTTTCCAAACCAACTGCACAAATAGTAGTCTTCCTTCCTCTCGCTAGAGTGATAAGTGTAGAGCACTATGTAACAATCTCCACTATAGAATTTACCAATATCTTCCTTAGGTAATGGAGTCTTGGCACTTCCATTGATTTGCCATACCTGGAAACATTAAACAATATTACATGTGCACTGACATTAGTTTAATTATCCACGGAAACTAACTAAAACAAATTATCAAATCACCTCTATCTTTCCACCTCCTTCAAGCAAAGGTGGAATTTCTTCAACAACTGGGGTACTTTTTGCCGCCCCTTTCACACCCATACCTTGTTGCTTCAACATAGCTGACAGTGCAAACAACACCTTTCATAGTCAGCACGAATGATTGGAGAAAAGGCCAAGCCAAATTATAAGTGTGAAGAAATAATATTCACCTGCAACTTTTCCTCTTCCTTCATCAGCACTGGTAGTAGCAGACCCTGATGGCCAAGAATCAAAGTTGGACTTAAATGAATGTGTTTCATACCCTTGAATAATTCTGGTAATCCTTGTAGATTTTGGCCTTTTTTGACTTGCAACAAACTCCTGAATATATTAGTAAATTTAATGACTCCACTTCAATCCAACATATGAAGAAATGATTTCTGCAATGGCATTACCTCAGCTGCTTGACATGCTGCTTTTCTTTCTTCAACTTGTGTTACCCGGCCAACCCAGACAAATACCTCAGCACCACAGTCCAATAGATAGCATTTGTAGTTCTCCAACAGTGATTTTGAAAGTTCACCTTCTACAGGCTTCACCTCACCATCAGCAATACTACAAACACAAGGTCACATCCTCCAGATCAAGAAACTGTGCACATACCATAAAACATGAACTAAAAGGGAAACATCTATACTGCTAAAAGTATTGTGGAAAAGAAAAGGTTGAAATAAGGAAGATTAAGGTTAAAAAATATTTAGCTTAAAATAATTAAAATGTATGTATAATACTCAGTTTTCTACTTATTTTATTGAATTGCAATCAGGAAGGTTAATGAACTGATACCTATAAAGTTGAGCAGGAATGGCCTCTGGGACAATATCATCCTCACTAATTACCTTCTTCCCAATGGGAGCAAAACCACCAAATAGAACCCAAAATTCACCTGAGTCTGACTCAGTATCCAGCTTGCCATCATCTGCAATGTGGTATACATCTTACAGTCACAAACAAAATGAAAATACTCACTTGAAGAACAAGTATTCAAAACCACATGGTAGGCTTCTCTGTTAGGATAAACTTAAATTAGGAGTTATTGAGCAGACTTTATGAGTGGTTACATTTGTGATGTTTTAGGAGAGGAAAAGTCAAAAGTTTTATGTGTTATGTTTTGGATGTTAATGGTGATTAGTGTTATGTTTTTATAATAATTGGAGACATTATGGCTTGCAGATGAAAAGCCAAATGTAAGTCCTATAAATTGTAGTGTCTTGCTCATATGAAATACACAAGTGAAGTAAATCATATTTTCAGAGATAGAGTGCCTTTGCTAACAAAGTGGTATCAAGAGCCAATTAGCCTGAGTGTCTGAGAGTGAAAAAGTGTGAGTGATGGCTAACAATATGTCCTTACCCCAGCTGACACAAAAATCCGACTATGATAAGTGGAGCATGCAAATGAAGGCTTACCTCGGATCCCAAGACGTGTGGGATGTAGTTCAAGGTGGCTTCGAAGAGCCAGAGGATTTTGATGAACAGACAGTTGCCCAGATTGCTGCGTTGAAAAAAGCACGAGTCAAAGATAGGAAAGCTATGTATGCATTGTACCGAGCTGTGGACGATGCAGGCCTTGAGAAGTTAGCAAACGCTATGACTTCAAAAGAGGCGTGGGAGATCTTGGAGAAAACATATAAAGGAGATGACCGTGTGAAACAGGTTCGTCTTCAAACTCTCAGAGGAGAGTTTGAGAGGTTGCTGATGAAGGAGAACGAAGGGGTAACCGAGTTCATATCTCGGGTGGAGACTGTGGCAAACCAACTTGGCAAGAATGGGGAGCCGTTGCCTGCAAACCGAGTTGTGGAGAAAATTTTAAGGTCATTGACAATTGACTTCGACAACATTGTGTGTGCTATAGAGGAATCCAAAGACCTCTCAAAGCTCACGGTGGAGGAGCTTGCTGGGTCCCTAGAAGCGTATGAACAAAGAAGAAGAAAGACGAAGGAAGACTACTTTGGCCAAGCACTCCAAGCAAAGACAAATTTCCAGGAGAAAAAGGCGTTTTATACTCAGAACACTCAAAGCAGAGCAAGAGGCCGGGGAGGTAGAGGAAACGGTCGCAATGGCCGAGGTCGACGCGGACAGGAAGTAGAGAGAGAACATACCAGCAACCAAAATTGGCGCGGAAAAGGACGCGGTTCATGGAGAGGAGGTCGGGTGAGCAACTCAAACGTTGAGTGCTACAAATGTGGCAATTACGGTCACTATGCAAAGGATTGTAACTCGGATAGGTGTTACAATTGTGGTAAAGTTGGGCACTTTGCAAAAGAGTGTGGTAAGAAGGAAGTGACGATCAATTTTCTAACAGAAGATGTTGAAGAGAATGGAGGGTTGTTGATGATGTCAATAGCCGAGGATATGCAATTGAACAACTCGACAAGACAACAAAGCAGTTCAACCAACTCGATGTGGTACCTTGACACAGGAGCAAGCAACCACATGTGCGGAGATGCGCACTTCTTCAAAGACTTAGCTAAAGTAGAAGTTGGAGATGTGTTTTTTGGAGATGATTCAAAGGTTGCGGTAAAAGGTCGAGGAACGATATGGTACTTGCAGAAGGATGGTCGAGTTGGGGAAATTCGAGATGTGTACTATGTACCTAATCTCAAAAGTAACATTTTGAGCATGGGACAGCTGATGGAAAAGGGTTACTCGGTTCCAATGAAAGATCGAGCACTAGACTTGAAGGATAAATTTGGACGTTTGATTGCTTGCGTAGAGATGAAGAAAAACCGGATGTATAAGTTGGAATTAAAGATCATACAAGAGAAGTGTTTGAAACTTGATGTCCAGGATGAGACAATGATGTGGCACTTCCGGTTTGGTCACTTACATTTTGATGGGCTGATGGAACTAGTGAAAAAAGGTATGGTGCATGGACTGCCAAGCATGGAGTTCAAAAGTAAATTGTGTGAAGAATGTATACTCGACAAACAGTCGAGGACTTCGTTTCCGAGAAATGCCAAGTACCAAGCAAAGGAACAACTGGGCCTAATTCATACTGACGTGTGTGGACCAATTACTCCTGAATCCTTCAATGGTAAGAGATACTTTATTTCTTTTGTAGATGATTTTCACGAAAGACATGGGTATACTTCTTGAAGGAAAAGTCTGAGGTGTTCAAGGTGTTCAAGAAGTTTAGAGTGATGGTGGAGAAGGAGACAGACAAACACATTAAGGCTGTTCGGTCTGATAGGGGAGGTGAGTTCACATCAACAGAGTTCATGAAGTACTGTGAGGAGCACGGCATAAGAAGATTTTTGACAGCCTCATACTCACCAAAACAGAATGGTGTAGCTGAGAGGAAAAACCGAACTATTCTTGATATGGTTCGGTCCATGATGAAGAGTAAGAATATGCCAAAGGAGTTTTGGGCAGAAGCCGTACATTGTGCCATTTATATACAAAATAGGTGTCCACATGCAAGGTTGAATGAAAAGACACCACAAGAAGTATGGAGTGGACAAAAGCCGAGTGTGTCTCATCTCAAGGTATTTGGCAGTGTAGCATATGCCCATGTACCAAGTCAACAAAGAACGAAACTCGAGGATAGGTGGAAGAAGTATGTGTTTATTGGGTATGATGAGATGACAAAAGCCTACAAATTGTTAGACCCAATAAACCAAAAAGTGATAGTAAGTCGTGATGTTCGAGTAGATGAAGCCAATGAGTGGAGTTGGAACAACTCAGTTGAAGAGATGAGTGGAGATACTAGCCCGTCAATTGCTATACCACCGGCTACAGAAAATTTTGAAACCACTGACGATGAAGATGAACCCCGACGACCCAGAATACGAACCATACAAGAATTGTATGAGTCTACTGAACAGGTACATGTTGTTTGTCTTTTGGCAGGTTCTGAGAACATAACCTTTGAGGAGGCGGTGCAAGATGAGAAGTGGAGACTTGCAATGGATGAGGAGATCGATGCAATTGAGCGCAATAACACGTGGGAGTTGTCCAATCCCCCAACAGGAGCTCGGCCCATTGGTGTGAAATGGGTATACAAGAAGAAGATGAATGCTCAAGGTGAAATAGAGCGTTACAAAGCCAGACTTGTTGCTAAGGGCTACAAACAAAAGGAGGGAATTGACTATGCTGAGGTGTTTGCGCTAGTCACTAGAATGGAGACAGTTCGACTGCTAATTTCAATGGCAGCTCAGCACAAATGGTCGATCTATCAAATGGACGTGAAGTCAGCATTTCTGAATGGAATCCTAGAGGAAGAAGTTTATGTTGAACAACCACTGGGATACATGAGAAGAGGAGAAGAGAAGAAAGTACTACGATTGAAGAAAGCGCTTTATGGGTTGAAGCAAGCTCCTCGGGCATGGAATTACCGCATTGACAAGTACTTCAAGAAGAAAGGATATGAGCAATGTCCATATGAACATGCTCTGTACATAAAGAAAAGTAAAGGTGATGTAATGTTTGTTGCTCTTTATGTAGATGACCTTATATTCATGGGGAACAATGCTGAGATGATTCAAGAATTCAAGGACATAATGACAAAGGAGTTTGAGATGACAGACATGGGATTGATGGAGTACTTCCTTGGCTTGGAAGTCAAACAGGGTGAGAAAGGCATTTTTGTGTCCCAAGAAAGGTATGCCGAGGAGATCTTGAACAAGTTCAAGATGACAAACTGCAACCCGGTTTCGACCCCAATGGAACCGGGTACAAAACTCTCGAAGTTTGATGGAGGAGACCGAGTTGATGCCAGTAAGTACCGAAGCTTGGTTGGAAGCCTTCGCTATCTGACGAGTACAAAACCAGACTTACTACTAAGTGTTGGAATAGTAAGTCGGTATATGGAGGAGCCGAGCTACAGTCATTGGAACGTTTTGAAGCGAATAATAAGGTATATTCGAGGAACGATATCACTCGGACTATACTATACTAAGTCGGACAACTACGAACTAGTAGGGTACTCAGATAGTGATTGGTGCGGAGATGTACACGACCAGAAAAGCACATCCGGGTATGTATTTTTCATGGGCCACACAACGTTCACTTGGCTTTCAAAGAAGCAACCCATAGTAACATTGTCAACGTGTGAAGCCGAGTATGTTGCAGCATCATGGTGTGTATGTCATGCGGTATGGCTTAGAAATCTTCTAAGCAAATTAGAGATGAAACAAGAAGAAGGTACTGTGATACGAGTGGATAACAAGTCGGCCATTGAGTTGGCAAAGAATCCGGTCAACCATGAAAGGAGCAAGCACATTGATGTGCGTTTTCATTTCATCTGAGAACAAGTAAAGGAAGGCAATGTGAAACTGGTGCACATGGGAAGCCGAGATCAAGTTGCAGATTTGTTTACAAAGCCACTACCCACTGTGTTGTTCAATAACTATAAAAATCTAATCGGAATGAAGGATGGAAGAAGTATTTAAGTTTACGGGGGAGTTTTGTTAGGATAAACTTAAATTAAGAGTTATTGAGCAGACTTTATGAGTGGTTACATTTGTGATGTTTTAGGAGAGGAAAAGTCAAAAGTTTTATGTGTTATGTTTTGGATGTTAATGGTGATTAGTGTTATGTTTTTATAATAATTGGAGATATTATGGCTTGCAGATGAAAAGCCAAATGTAAGTCCTATAAATTGTAGTGTCTTGCTCATATGAAATACACAAGTGAAGTAAATCATATTTTCAGAGATAGAGTGCCTTTGCTAACATTCTCAGCAAGTGATACGAAAACATGTGAGTGCTGCCCTTACCAACAATTGCAACATCGCATTTTCCTTCATGATACTTTTCCTTCAACAACTGAATAACTTCCAGAGCCTTGGCTCTTTCCTGGATATTGGAGTTTGCACCATTGAATTGATAAATTTTATTCTGAGTATCTAGGATGAACACATCGTCATGATTCAGCGAAGACCGTGCGAAAGGGACCTGCATAAGGAAAACTTGTGAGACATTTTTAATCAACGAATGTGTGCACTGAATTTATGAAGTACAAGAATAAAGAAAACTGTGCCTGCTTTATTCTGACAACTCGTTTTCCTCTGCATACATACAAACGAGTTTCAAACTCCTCTTCTTCGGGTTTTTTAAATCCAGATGCGACACCACCCTCTAATGGTATTATACACGGCTTAAAGTATGACAAAAACTTGTCTGATTCATGCCCTTGAATTTCCCTGTGTTGCACTGCACGTCCTCCAAGAGATGCATCAAGTTCAATAGTTTTAATGGCTGCTGTTCCAGCCTCATCCTATAAGGAAAATCATCATGTCAATAGAGATTATTCTATTGTCAAAATATATTGGTTCAAGATCTTCCATAGTGTGAACCATCACATATGAATCTACTTTAGAACCAGAAAGAAAAAAAAAAAAGAATAAAACTGGAAGGAAACATAATCACAAAACTTGAAACAATATCTTTTCTTACAAAACATAACATTACAAGTTCCAATATTTTAGTCACCTCTTTGTTCTATGAAGAGAAGCAGAATGGAATAAGAGAGTTTAAAGTAGGGCAGGGAGAAAGTCCAAACGTACCTGACTTGTATCCTTTCCAATCCAGAAGTGAATATCATAAAGATAAGCCCCTCCTTTGCCTTGTGTTGTCTGCAAATAAACGTAAAATGAATACCCAAATTTTGAAGTTGATATCAGTCACCATTTTTAGGCCTATGTGGATAGCAGCTACTTTCTCTGCGCATGTGCTTTGATCTAGAGTTGAAAGACTTAGCATAGTATATGTTTCAATCTCCTAAGAACTAAAAGGCAATTTAAGGGATTATGTTATGACTGCTTAAAACAAAAAATCTTAACTGTTTCCACAACATTCAATTTCTAGGATCACCAGAGTCATAATTTTTAGTAATGTATGAAAATGTAGGAGATAATAATATTGGATACAGCTTGCACCTGCAAGATGATGTAAGAATCTCCCATGTAGAATTTCCCATATTCAGATCTGGGCAATGGAACTGGCTGAAAATTCTCAATCCTCCATATTTCAGTTCCTCTACGAAAAGGTTAAGTCTAAAACCCCTCAAGTAGATAATACATTCACTATATAACAATATAACCTGAACAGCAATGATTATACAGAAAATCAGATCAAAATGCTTGGTCATTCTCTTAGCACTATTTTCCTTTCTTTATTATTAAACTTTTTGTAGCTCTTTTACTTAATTCTTATTGAATATTTAAATGAAAAAAATATCTATTTATCATGATTTCTTTTAGAATTCACCCCTCTATTTAAGGATACACTTTTTGACCAACTCCCTGGAATGCTGGATCCAACACTTTCGTAGCACTAGACATGGCTGAAAATTCCTTCTAAAATACTGTCTTTTCAGCTAACACCTGCACATTTCAAAGTAACAAAAAATCAGAGGAAACCGAGTTAAGAATGATTTAGCAGACAAAATTAAGTATTGTATCACTATCAAGCACAGAGAACAGCAGCAGCAACAATTTCAGTGGCATTTAGCAGGCACTAGAACAGAATAGAGGGTTGTTGTATTCTATGTTTGGTGACTCTAAAAGTAGAAGGAACATGGTGTTAAGAAATAGTATAATTTGATTCCACCAAAATGGGAGCAGCTAACAGAACAGAACGTAAAGTTTGATTGGATATACTTAGCAGTGCCATTGTGCTGTATATCAGAATAAAGCAAAACTAACTACTTAATTAGAGGTATAACTCGAAAAGTCATATCCACAACTCAAACACTTACGTATAGTGGCTGGAACATACATTTCAGTCCTATCAAATTAAGGTTGCATTACTATACATGCACTGAATCTATGGTATAAAATTTGTGAGCTAGCCTACTTCAGGACTACCATCATATAAGGCTTTGACCTGACATTCTATTTAGTATCATGCAGTATACAATTTCCAAATTACTATGATTACATGGTCTGGTTAGACTCAAGCCTATACAATGAATCTGAATGCTAATGCTCTCAATGCACAAGATATCTTGTTCCAATTCTTCAGTAATATTCTCTCACAATTACAAGAGAAATATGAATTTCTCCTTCCACTTTGCATTCTCCAGAAGATCTTCTAGCACAGCCCTTCTCAGTGAGATAAAATATCCGCTGTTTATTGATTAAATCCCTTGTCACACTGTGTATGTGCACGTTTTTCAACACTAAATGGATTTATAAAATTGGAAAGTACTGAAGTTTAACTGTTGAACAAACAGGCAAATAGATCGAACAAGGCCTCTGTCTATCAATTATCATCCCAACACAAGATTACTTCTGTATAATAGTAGGGCAACAACTGATCCTGTCACATTGCAAATTGTTCACTACTCCAATTAGATACTGCAAAATGGCAACAGCACTATAAGATTGAAGCACTCTACATGTGAATTGCTGCAAAGAGTTCAGCCAATATATTGCTCTTTCACCGCTTGCTCCTTCATATAACGTGTTTCAAATCAAGTCCGAGTCATTAATAACCAAATAGATTCAGCATTCCGAATTTCAGTATCTGAAATCCAAGCTATCTAAGATCAGAAAAATAGTTCATGATCGCCATAGCTATGCACCGGATAAGAGTTGTTCACTTAATAGTTTTTACTAAAGATCAAGAGATTTTGACCACACACTTGATCTGATTCTGAGCTGACAATTAAATAGAAAACACTGCAACTAAGCCGAAACGAATGACGAATTTTGGATCATAATGTAGGGGATCAACTTGATTTGTTGCCACAGAGTTGATTACTAAGATCTAGTGCTCATTTAGCCATTTATCAGTTCAATTAAAATCTAACAAAAAAGACAACAGTTGATGAAAGCTTGATTAACAGAACAAGAAGCAATGCACATGAACAAAACAGATGGACAGAGAAGTGGTGAGATCACCAAAAGAAGAATCAGATGGATGATCAAAGAGCTAAAAAGTGTAAAAGGGAGGGTGCCCAACAGATCAAAAACCTGAGTGATCACCAAAACAAAAGGCAAAAAGAAGAAGAAGCGATCAAAGTTACCAGAATATGGGGCCGAGCCAGATCAGCAGCAGCCAAGACACTGAATGAGAAAAAAAGCATGAGAAAGAGCATTCTGAGATAGGATGGTATAAGAAGAGAAAGAGTGAGTGATGAGAGGAAATGGACGTACCTGAGATCTCAATGCGTGATGATGGTTTGGTTAGTGTGTGTGAGAGAGATAAGAAGAAACAAGGTATGGGGGAGGACAAGGTTTTGAGCTGGCAATAAAGAGAGAGAAGAAGAGACTTGTTGGAAAGAAAAGTGAATTATTGCAGTGCCTGTGAGAGAGTGGCCTTCTCTCTCTCTCTCTCTAACTTTTTTCTTTATAGCCTTTTGAGATTTGCAAGAATTGAGAGTTGCAGAGAGAAGGGTATGGATGAATTATGACGACGAAGAAAATGAAAGTATGATGACATGAAAGGCCAAGGCCAAGGCCAAGTTGGTGAAAGGAATGAGAGAAAAGAAAAGAAAACCAAACAAGGAAATTTGAGTGTGTACAAGAAAAATGTTTTTTTTTTTTTTATTACATTAGACGCATCAAAGAAAGTCGTTATTTTAAGGTAAAGATTCCTGCAACTGCTAGTTTTGGCCTTCTACTTGCTTACCTGGACTCTGTTTTGGATTTTCCTTTCTTCTCTCTCTCTTTCCATATCTATTCTCATTCACCATTTATCCACATTTTTTCACCAATTACTGTAATTTAAAAAGTGATTAAATTACTAGAATGAAATAAAAATAATGCTTGAAGATAAAAGGAGTAAAAGTTAAGATATTTAGTTGAGGATTGAAGTTTACATATGTAAAAGTTTAAAACTTGTAAAATCATTTTATGTCTTACACGGTAGTGTCATGTGTAGGCCCTTAAACTTGATACACAACCTTCATTTGCCTCAAAAGGTATATCATTAATTCAATTCAAAATAAAAGCAATAACTCTGACTAATTCACCACTACTTTTATTGGTTTTGAACTGGTTTGGTCAGTTTTCTTTAGCTGGCAAGGTTTTGTGAGATGAATAAATTTCCCAATGAAATTTTAGGAATGGTTGATACACAAATTGACTGCAAATTTGAATGCTAATTAGAACAACTGATGGAGATCCAATTAAATACAAATGTCCAAGACATATTAAATAAAAAATAATGGAGATTCCACATTCACTTTTCCAAATTCTAATATAAGTGATAGTGAAAGTCAGGGACTATTCGAAAATAAGACCGATTCTATATATATATATATATATAAATAAAGTGGATGAAGATCTTATTTTATAAATTAATTTTATAAGATTGAGTTAGGTTTAAAGATTATTTTTAATAATTAGGTTTAAATTCTTTTCCTCTTGATTTTGTAATATTAAATTAAATATTCACTTTTTAATGAGTTAGGTTTAAAGATTATTTTTAATAATTAGGTTTAAATTTTTTTCCTCTATGCTTTTGATTTTGATTTTATAATATTAAATTAAATATTCACTTTTTAATACGGTATTCTAATCTAAATTAATTAAATTTACTTTATCAACAATTATAGAATTTTTTTTTTATTTATATATTTCATATCGTGGACATAAAAGAAGTGTGAAGATTTCAAATCGATTAGAGTCGATTTTATAAGATGGAATTAAAATTTAATGAAATCGAAAAATGAAGAAAAAAAAATAAAATAACCTGACTTAAGTCTCTTAAAATAAAATAATTATGCATTGTAAAGTTACATTAAAGGTAAGATAGAAGGTTTAGTTTGTTGTGACATGGATTTGCCTATCTAATTTTGCGTATAAAGCATTGGAGTGCTCAAAGAAGCAACATGGTCCAACACTCACCCAATAGGACTCACATTTGTCTGTCCTCAGAATTTATAAATAGATGAAACTAATTGTTCATTCAACAATCAAGACCTTAAACGTTGGTAAAAATAAAAGGGGTGTAAAAACAGGGTTCAAATTCAATAAGTGTGGTAGGTTTTCTAAACCTAATAAACCTACTAAATTAAATTCTCATGTGTTTGATTTTTCACAGATTGGGTAACTGAGTCATCTGCATGTGAAGCATCTAAATAGTGTTCATAAAGTTTTGGGGCATATAAATTTGGTCATCTAATGTGACACTTTTCGATTTAGTAATATGTTGCATAATAAAGGAAATTTTTATTAGATGAGTGCATATAAATATATTAATTTGTTCATTCTGAATTATTGAATACGATTAGATCAATTGTTTATGAAGACAAGTTAATATCCTACCTTTCAAAGGACATGCTGGTTATTAGTTATTAACTTATAAGATTGGTATTAGCTTTGTTTTATTACTATACCATTTTGTGTTCCTTTTAATCAATATTTTTGAGTTCCATATCAATCAATAATGTAAATTGACATCAAGTCATCTAAAAGATAGTTTGGTGTGTAATTATTTTTTTATAAACCCTAATTCTAATCTCCAATGCATTTGTATCAATGAGTAACATCATACTAGTTAATGTGTAATTAAAAATACTTAGAGAAAAAAGTACACTAGTTAAATTATTAGATTTTTAGATAATGAGACAAGCTATTAGTTGGAACATCATTAGTGGGTGTTTTTATTTAATAATAGAAGAAAAAAATGTTAATAGAAAGGATGTTTAAAGCCTAGGCACTAATTTGATTATAGACTAAAATTAAAAATTATTCTATTTGTATTGACTGGTGTAAACTGCACGGAGTTGGATATAGTCGATCGAATGGTTGAGAAGAAAACCGATCCGTATTGCTAAAATCAACTAAACATACAATTAGTATAAACAACTTATTAGGCAAACTTAAAGGGAATTGGACTATAATTAGGTCATCCCTAATCAAAATCCTGTGGAGAAAACTATAAATACAAGTTAAATGTATGATTGTCGGTATCTTCTTCATTATGTATTTATTATAACATTAAATACTTTGACCGATCAATCTTAAACTGACTTTAGCATCGAAATATGCTTTGACCGATTAATCTTAAACTAACTTTAGCATCGAAATATTTTTAGCACGTACCCGATTAGTTGACGAACAAACTATCTTCCGAGAGAGAACAACATTGGAGTGTGAAGACTATAAAATTGTTTAAGGTGGACATTTTACTCTACACCCAAACAAAAATATTTTAAAGTTAATAGATGTAAAATGCAGTAAAACCTTTATTTTGATTTTTTTTGTTTTGAAATGGTGATTAGGTCAATAATAAATATAAATTTCTGAAAAAATAAAAGAAGTGTGAGGATATTGGCATGCAGCAGAGAGTGGAGAGATATTGAAGAAAAGTGGAAAAAGGATGAAGAAGAAGAAGAAAAGATGAAGGGTCTACCATGAAGTTGGGAAAGATGCCTCATCAGACCACTAAAATCAAATGGGGTCAAAGAATGTAGCTCTTTATGTTAAAAGGAATACATCAGATAAAGTCATAAAGTAATTTGATGTGTATTGACTAAACAGTGTTTAATTATACAATTAATTATTATTTAAATTCATAAAATTTCTTCATGTTGGACAAACCATACATATAGATCTAAAAAACAGGTCATCAATCATGAAATTGAAATAGTGGCAAAACTAGTTAAAGGACAACCAAATTAAGGAAAGTTAGATAATCTTGTATTGTCAAATGTCAATAACACATTGGTTGGCAATGTCAACAAACTTTTTTGTTGCCCTTGTATTACCTTTTAGGTTCATCTATCTTCTTAAAATTAATTTCAATGAACACTCTTGAAAATAGTGTATGACCTTAGAAATATATTTATATATCAAGGGCAATGTGTAAATGCTAAGAGAATTTTGAATTTGGATTCTCTGTTGAATTTTTTGTGTTGTTCCTCTACTGTGTCTTCATAATGCACTGATTGTCACTCATTTTGATATTTTAAAATATATTAAAAAAATATTTAAAATATCAATACAATGTATTTTTAATACTCAGTAGAGGATAGCACAAAAAAAAACCAGTAGAGAATCTGGACTCGAGAATTTTACTTTAAAAAATTATTGTATATTTTTTCTACTACAAACTTAGTTTCCATAATACTGTAACCCATATAGTTAAAATTGAATATAAACTTTTTTATATGAATTATACGTAAAAATTATATGTATATATACAAACACAGGTGGTCTAACTAATCCATCGAATTAAAATGTTTATCAGAAAGCAAGAAATGTGAGTCAAGTATTTTAGTTCTTATCAAAACAACTTAATCATGTTAAACTTTTAGTTTGGTGCTCATTTTATCTGTGCAGAAATCATGGAAGATTTTGTTTCATGTAACCCTTATCATATTTAGATATAATTTAGAAATACCAACAAGATCAGATACAGAACAAATGTATATCAATAAATTGATATCGAGGACTGAACAACATATTATAAATTTATTAGAGTATGATGCTTGATTACAAACTTGAATTTTGAACTTGATGTAACTTTGTAGTCAATCTATATAAGTGTACTAAACAAAGCATTAGCTAGATTTTGTTAAATTTAAGTATATGATATCTACAATAAATAAATAAATAAATACTTTTGTAATAGAATAGTACAATAAAATAAACTCTGTAATCTTTTATATTAGGATATTTATAATTCTTTGATAAAAAAAAATCCATCAAATTAAAAGAAGTTATTTAAAACATAGTACGCCAACATTGACTTCTGTTAATTGTTTAAAAACTTTTTTAGTGTATTCAGAGGATATTATAAATCTTTAAAAAATAATACTAAATTATACAATTTCATAAAATCTCATAAGTATTTGCGTAATTTATTAGTTTTAAAATTAAGCAAAGATAAAAAAGAAAAAAGGTAGTGTCATCTTATCATTTTTCTTGCAGAGGTAGCACATGATCATGTGAAAGTGTTAATTTTTCACTTGGAACAAGAAATCACAAGAGAATTGCAGTAAAGTAATTTAAAATTAAAATAAAAGTAGCAAGAAGTCACGTGAGACTCGTGAGACTTGCTTACTACCTTGGTAGACACTTTCCAAACAACAATGAGTTGTTTTCTTAAAATAAATAGTTATTTTAATGTTTTATTATTATTTTTTAATTTTATCCCCTTATTATAATTTAAATATCTTTTTAAAGAAACAACTAACATAAATAAATAATAATCTGTCATAAGTTAAAATTGACCTTTTGACATAAGTAATACGTGACATGGGTAAGAATAACAAATGTGATGTGTAAATGTAGAAATATCGTTATCCAAAATTTGATGGTGTAAATATTACACTTACAACTAAATTAAGATCGTACAAAATAGTGACTTTAAAAAATTATTACAATAATTAAAAGCAAAAACTATTTAACTTTTTTTCTTATAATTTTTCATAATTGTAAGGACAATTAATTGAAAAAAAAAGTAATAAAAACTAAATTACTATAATTAATAAATATTTCTATTTTAAACAGTGTGATTTTTAAGTTTGATTTACTCTGCATCAAGTTAACAAATTATTTTAATTTGATAAGAAGTAAAAAAAAGTAAAAATTAAAGTTTATATAGAAAATAAAAAATAATGTATATATATATATATATATATATATATATATAAAAATAAAAATACACTAATAAAATTAATTTTAACTTTACAATAATTGGTATATAAATTATAAGATAAATGTGTATTTAATCAAATATATTTTTTAATTTTTTATTATAATATTTTTATTTTTGAATATAGTTAATATTTTATAAAATGGATCCACCGTAAATATAATGTCTAATTCAACTTAAACTCATTTAAATTACAGAAACAAAGTATAACTCAATTATTTTTAGATTAAAAAATTTCAAACCCGTTTTATTTTTTTGTTGGACTAACCTATCATGCTGAAACTATTTAACAACTCAAATTTACTAACAAAGCCCACATTTTGTTTATACTATTCTTTAGGGATAAAGAGTTGTCACCAAGAGTAATTTTTTACCTACAATAAGAGATATGTAAGTATACAAAAATAAATTAAATACCTACCATAAATTCTTGACCTTAAAGTGAGGTTTTGTACAAGATGCTTAAATTTGTATGCATCTCATTCTCAACCTTAAATTAAGTTACTCATCATTCATGATTTATAAATGATCTAAAATAATACAAATCGAATTAAATATATATATATATATATATATAATAGCTAAATTGAAAAGATTTCATACTTAAAATAATTAATAATTGATGAAAAATATATTCAGTCACGGTATATTGTTTGTTATCTGATTCAAAATGAATTTATTATCATTAATTAAAATAAATATTATTGAAAATTAATTATCATACATCTTAAAAGGTTTAAAAATATTTTTTTAAAGCGGAAGTTATAATAATTTTAATAAAATATTTTGTACTACTTTAACAGCATCAACTTAAAAGTAATATTAAATTTGTATATAGGAGGTAGGTTGATCCTTACTAGAATATTTTATGATATTTGATAGGGAAGTTTTATAGCATGCGTGCAACATATCTCTCTCATCGTGCTCAGACCACAATCATGAATACTAATTATAGTAAGAAATTAATATATAGCGCAAAAGGTATCTCTAATGATGTACTATGTTTGTTAATAATATATTTGATCTCTATTATTTTTATTGTGTTTGTTTAAGTTTATTTTCATCTTATTTTGCATTTAATTAGATCTTTATCTTTAGTCAATTTAATACACAAATGTTTAAAATCTATGGAGGCTTTGAAAAAAAATGAGAGTAGGAAAAATTTTGAGATGGAAACCCAAGAAAACATTGTCACTACAAATTTTACTCACAAAAATAAGTCACTTGAAAAATAGCATTTACCAACAAATTTTATTAACATGAAATAATCATCGAAAAAATACAGATTTCAGAATTTTAATTATCAATAAATATTTTCGTAATTAGTGAATTTGTCAATAAAGTATGTTGGTAATACATAATTTTTTTATTGTTGACGGATATTTTTATTAATAAAATTTGTCGATAAAGATGTCAAAATTTTCTTTTAACTTTGATCATGTGGTGATGGTAAAATTCGTCAATAATGATTTTTGTATATTTGTTAATAAATCATTCGATAATTAAATCTTTTAAAATCTATATTAAATTCATCGGTAATTGAACTTTTGAGAATCAGTTAGTAATTACATTTTTTAAAATTCATCGATAATTTAGTTGATAAATTTGTTAGTAAAACAATAGCCAATTATTTTTACTAAACTAACAAAGTATATGTTATAAATTAAAGGTATAATTAATCGCAACGTACCCAGTTTCGTCCCAATGTGTCTAAATGGTACCCGCTTTTAACTTTGCATATACTTAGTACCCAATTAGTTAATTTGCATCAATGTGGTCCCTTTTCATTAACTTCGTTAAATAAGATAACGCTTGACTGAGTTGACCAGTTAAGTGAGAAAAAAATGTTATGACGTGACACGAGAGTAGTGTGTGATGTGGAACAGTGCAATGTAAGAGGAAATTAAAAAGAAAAAAAGGCACGAATTGGGAACATAATAGAATAGGGGTTTTCTGGAGTTAGGATTTACGGAATTTGCGCCATTTCATGCGTTGTGGACAAAATTGAAGGTGTAATTGACATCAAATTGGCAGCTATTTGGGATTGCAGGTGCACAAACCATTTGTTTTTGTCGTTGATTGCATGATTTGTTGTTGGGGTTTAGGGTTAGTGGTTGAATGTTGTGTGTGGTTTAATTTAATGGTGTTTTGGGTATTCTGAAGGAGATGGGTTATGCCAATGTGAAGGAGATGTGGTATTTCACCCACGACCCAGATACAGAACTAGGAGAAGAAACGTTGTGGTTATGTGACCCACACGAACAAGATGACCATGACTAAAACCATGCGACATTTCCCACTTCACTCGCCACCTTACCCCTGCAACAAATCAGCTTCCCGGCGAAAAAATGAAGAAGAAGATGAAGATGAAGATGGGAATGGGAAATTAGGGCTTTTTGAATGGGGACAATCAATTCAAATAGGGCATGACACTTTATCCACAAATTGCCACTGTACAATTATTTTCATTGACACGTATCCGTTCTGCAATGCCACATCACTGATCTGTTAACGGCGTTTCTGAAAACTTAACGGGATGGACCACATTGATGCAAATTAACTAATTTGGGTACTAAGTAGATGCAAAGTTAAAAGCGGGTAACATTTAGACACATTGGGACGAAACTGGGTACGTTGCGACTAATTATACCTAAATTAAATTGAGATGAGTGAGAATAAGAAAAGAAGGAAAAGGAAAAAGAGGAAGAGGGACACAGGAGGTGGAGGAGGAGGAGGAAGAGGAAACAATAACGACAATGGCGGTGACAATAGATGTGGTAGTGGCGGCAACAACAACATCAACAATAGCGATGGAAGATGAGGAGGAGGAAGAAAAAAAAAAGAAAAGAATGAGGAAGAAGAAAAAAACTAAATCAAGATATATTGATAAATTTTACTAACCAAAAAAAAATATTTCAATAGAAAGATGAAGTTTATGATATGTTAATAAAATTCATTAATAAATATTTTCTCAACAAATTTTTTATTGTCAATAATTTTGTTTTATTAACGAATTTCTACGTGCTCACACTTAAATTTTATTTGTCGAAAAATTTGAATTTTTTTTATAGTATGTGTAATTCCAACTATTCGATGACTATAATTTATGATTAATGCAACCTTTCACGTGTTTGAATTTGGTTTCTTCATGAAGTATAAATCTTGATAAAGTAGTGTCATTTCAACATTATAATTTAATATATGCTAATAAAAAATGGAGGATGTTAGATTAGTACTGTCTTAAACATCAAGTCTAAATTTGTCAAATAAGTTCACAATCTCTTATCATGAAAAATATAGATTTTTTTTTTTTTAAGTTTTTCATAAACACTAACTGAAATCTTCCATTATCTATTCAAGAGTTTGACAGAAGAAAAATAAAATATCAAAATATGTTAAAATTAAAGAAAAATAAAAAATTTGCGTAGAATCTAATTAACTTCAGATATACAAAATTCATCTACTATCCTGTTAACCTAAACACACCAAACATTCAATAAATGAAATACAAAATAATAATTCATGTACTAAAATTGATGGATCAATATCTTATCACTATTAATATTACAATAGTGTGATTTTTTAAAATATTTAAAAAAATTTCAAAATTTTGAATAAAATCTACACAAAGCTTACTTTTTATATAAAAAAAAATTGTAGGAAAATTCGGAGAAATATTAAAAATTCTAATAGCCCTTCACAAAAATAAAATTAATTGAATTCTCATTATAAAAACCATAAAAGTTTTAAAAAAATTAACAATGAATGAGTATTTTGTTAGTGACAACGAAGTCAGCTTTAAGAGAGCACTAACAGCAGATCATGTGGATTCTGCCATTTTTTCTTTCTTCCAAATAGCAACAATGGCCTACACTGCCCATTACTCTTGCCTCATGCAGAATAATGCAAATAAAATATGTTTTTTTATATATATATATTTTATCATAAGATATTTAAGTTAAAAGCTAAAATGCTGCATCCAGCTTAATTTTCAAAGGATACAAGAAGAGAGTTGTTGGAACTGTAATACATTTGGCTTAGGTGGATGTTTACAAATTTAATTCCAACTCATTTTTAAATTTTAATTCAAGTGAAGTAAACATTGTTTTACTAATTTTATCATAAAAATAAATTTGTAGTAAAATAAGTGTTTGATATCGGCCAACAAAACATATACCTAAGTGTTTTATTTCTTACCGTTAAGAATTCAAAATGATTTAAAAGTTATATATATATATATATACACTAGCGTGTGTATGTATTTTTTAAATATGCATGATATTATATTAGTAGGTGATAATATTACAATGTTATTAAGTTAATATATATACATATATATATATATATATATTAAAATTATATTTATTAAAAATAAAGTGAAATATATCAGAACAGATAAAAGAATAATCATTAATAAATAAAGAGAAGAAACAGAGACATCTGCTTTTATAAAAAAGTTTATAAAAGTAACGGTCAATTTTTAAAAATTTATTAAATTATTATATTTAAAGGGTAAAATCGGTATTTTGAAAAGTGGACACAAAAAGAGGAATCCCCTTTATATATACTAGCGAACACACATGCGTTGTAATACTATTTATTAATTTTTTTTAAATTAATGGTTATTTTTACCTATTTTCTATAAAATAAAACTGTTTATCTTTTTCTCTTTTTTTCTTATTCATCAACAATTAATTTTTCTATTCATTTCACTTTATTTTTAACATTTCACTTCATTTTTAATAAATATAAATTTATTTTATATATTAACTTAATAACATTACACTATTATCCATATCTATCTATCTATATATATATATATATATATATATATATATATATATATATATATATATATATATATATATAGATATAAAGAGAATTTTATTTGTGTTCACATCTCATAATTTCAACTTTATTCTTTACGATATAATTATTTGTAAAATTTTTAAAAATTAACGGTTACTTTTATAAGTTTTTATAAAACTATTTACTTATTTCTTTTTTTTTTCCTCCTATTCATCAACTGTTATTTTCTCATCTTTTTTTCCTACATTTCATTTTATTTTTTATAAATATAATTTTATTTTGTTTATTAACTTAATAACATTACAATATCATCTATTACTAATATAATAATAATAAGAGGGATAAAAAAGAAAGTAAAAAGAATATATATATATATATATATGTATATATATATATATATATATATATATATATATATATATATATATATATTTTTTTATTATTTATTATATAAGCA
>Ga0214544_1000762_pt1 | contig 62192 bp, 29 predicted proteins | sample CNSS3metaG_FD_160074 | JGI IMG/M metagenome (GOLD analysis project Ga0214544, IMG submission 160074) | Root nodule microbial communities from cowpea collected in UCLA plant growth center, Los Angeles, California, USA - CNSS3 | ecosystem: Host-associated > Plants > Roots > Nodule | place: USA... | reverse complement strand
ATATCTAAATATCATATTATATATATATATATATATATATATATATATATATAAAATTTTAACCACTTCAAACATAATTTAAAGTGAAAAAATTACAGTATGATTAATAATGAGTTATAAAATAAAAAATAATTAGATAGAATGTATCGAAATATTATTTTACATGATGAAAAAAAAAATAATAAATAAAAATATTAAAAAACTAACAAATGTGTGTTTTAGAAATAATTTGAAAGATTATCGAAAGAAATCGCACAAAGGAAATCAAATGTATAATTAATGTATGATAAGATGAAAAATATCTTAGAGAACTAAGAAGTTGAAAAATAACGAAAATTATTTTAATAAAACAAAAGAGTTCTTCAAATTAAACAAAAATTAATAATAATAAGTAAAAAAAATTATATTACCTTAAATTGAGAGTATAAACATTCTCATGTGAAAGGAAAATATATATTTATTTTGACGATAACAATAAAGACACAACAATATTATAACCACAACAAAATCAATTTAAATAATAAAAATCAACCTATATATATATATATATATATATATATATATATATATATATATATATATATATATAAGGCCTACCTAGTGACTTTTCTGAAAAGAAAAAAGAAAATAAAATAGAGCATCACAAGTGGTACACACACTAGTTGGCTTAATTTGTCAAACATTTGCAAAGGTGTGATGGCATGAAAGAGGGTGAGGTTCGGCCGAGGAAGATTAGATGGAGGTATGACCAGTCAATGGTGATGATGGTCTAGGTAATAGCCACAACCATTCGTCTGCAATAACTTGGAAAAGGGAAGAACCAAGAAAATTCTGTGTTTTTATTCACCATTACACTGTATTGTAACAAGTATTTTACAACAAAACCAACAAGTAACCGGTAAAAATATTTTACCGTCAAATTAAATTATTACTATATCAACTGCTCTAGAATGATGTTTCAACCATGCACACACTGCCTACATAGTAATTCACTTTAATCTAACCAAAAATAGCAGAGTAATAAAAATGTTTTTTTTTTCTTTTTTTTTAAAGTTTGCAGTAGATTATGCAGTAAAGTGTCCACGTCAGATTTGCAGAATCCCTACACGTTAAATGTTCTCCTCAGTCCAACATTGCTACGATAGACAGAGAGGCAGGGAGAGAGAGAGAGAGAGTGCATAAACAAAACAAGAGTTGTTTTCTACATTCAAACCACATAACATTAAGATCTGCGTTACCAAGTAAACTCTCTCTCAAGCAGAACGCATTGTCTACTGTCACAGGCATGGGTGAAGTAAGACTTCTCTTCTACACTCAATCTCTCTCTCTCTCTCTTTGCATGTTCCTTTCAGTTTATTTTTTCCCAACTTATTCATAACTTTCTGCTGTTACAACAACCATCTTTATCATCTTTTCTCAATTCTCCTGCTTCCATCTTTCTTTTTGCTTTCTTTTAACTCTGTGATCTTGTTTGCAAAGGAAAAGAAGGAAGAAGGAAATAAAGAAGAAGTGAAAGAGGAAAAGAAGGTAGAAGAGAAGAAGGATGAAAGCAAGGAGGAGCCACCACCGGAGATAGTGCTCAAAGTTGACATGCACTGCGAGGCCTGTGCAAGGAAAGTTGCAAAAGCATTGAAAGGATTCCAAGGTCATTTCCCTTCATCATGTTTCTTAATAACTTCACTTCTTCTAACTATGAAAACTTTTGGGTTTCCCTCTCTTTTCCCTCCTTGTTAGAGGCATCAATTCAGTACTATCCACATGGTTACTTTTGAATTTCACAAAATAATGATGAGATAATTTTGTCTTAGACGCGCATTATTCATGTAGAGACAAAAGATCATGATTGCATCCATAGTTAAGAAAGGTAAAGTTGTTTTATGAAACGGGGTGATTAACGTTTGTAATGTAATCTGTTTTTTTGGGAGTGTGAAACAGGAGTGGAAGATGTGACTGCGGATAGCAGGACAAGCAAAGTGGTAGTGAAAGGAATGGCAGCAGACCCCATAAAGGTGCTGGAGAGGCTACAAAAGAAAAGTGGCAAGAAAGTGGAGCTTATTTCACCGTTGCCAAAAGCCCCAGAGGAGAAAAAAGAAGAAATCAAAGAAGAACCACCTAAAGAGGAGGAGGAGAAAAAAGATGAGGTAAATCTAAAATCATTCAACTTTGTGAAACTTGTTTTCTTGTTGTGTAGACGAGGCAAAAGTGATGAAATATCGGTTTAGATTAGAGATAAGAGATTAACAGCACAGTGTGTAGTGTTGTGTGAGAGAGAGAGTAAGTCTCGTTTTTAGTATTTTTGGTGTATTGTTTTGCGATCCATTCCAGGGTGAGTGCTGACATGAAAGTAACGAAACAAAGTGATGGCCCTTGGATAGGCACACGTAACGAGGTGAACGGCGGTGACAAATGAGAGGGTTTGACCCCACTCACTTTTTTCAAGTTGCAACTTGACATGCTGCTTTGCTGCAAAATGGGGTCACGGTCACGGGTGGCTTTTACCGTGTCCCACTCTCAGGACATTCACTTCCACACAACACACATCATTCATCAGTAAAATAATTTTCACACCACACAACACAACCATGCTGACGTCTTCTGTATGGAGGTTAAAAGTTAAAACTACAGGCTCCCAAATACAATGGATCATGACAGTGACATTCAAAACCTCTGATCCATTAAACTATTCATAAATTCTTAATAATATGCAGACCAGTGTATATTGGGTTAATACCAGTTTTTTCTGGGAATTTCCACAGTGGGGTTACTAAAGTTTGCTTTTTTGGTTTGTTTTCTAATAAAACTTGAGATGAAAGTTGGAAACCCCATGCCATGACCCGTACCTGAATTCAGACATTGTAAGATAGTGGGACCATACAGGTGCCTCTTTCATATTGCGACAAATTCATGAAAAAAAGTAAACAACTCAGGAGAAGAAGAACTATTCATTTTTATTTGTATCCTTTTTTTTTTAATTTTTGCTGATGCATCGTCTGGTTCAAATTGATGATTGACCAACGTTATTTTGTTGCTGTGGTTGTTTGAATGGCTGGTCAGCCTCCTCCTGCGGTAACAGTGGTGCTAAAAATTCGAATGCATTGTGAAGCGTGTGCTCAAGTTATACAGAAGCGAATCCGTAAGATTAAAGGTGCAAAGATTCATTTCTCTCTTTCTCTTTTTTCTTTATTTCTGCTTCATACTATTTCACTCGTGCACTAACAACTACAACAAACACGTTTTGGATCAATTCAGCTGAACTAAATCCCAGGGTCCTACATGACCCTGGGCCTTTCAATCATTATTTGTTACCATGATTACCAATTACTAATGATTTTCGAGAATCCCAACAAAACTGCATTTCATAATTGAAAAGAAAGAGTTTAATTGCCCCCTTTAATTTTATTTACGCCTTTCTCTTCTCTCAAGTTTACCATGGAATCTTATAATCACAAGAACAATGCTTATAATATACTTTTTTATACTTTCTTCTTTTAACACATTTTTAGTCTTTAGTACAGAGTGAGTGAGCCCACGTTGTTGAGTAAAGCTGCAATTCTTTTATCAAAAAATAAAGATGGTACTGAGAAAGGAGAATGTGTTGTTGTGGACTTTATTTTTAGTTACAAAGTTCATGTTTAGTTTATATTTATAATTTTTAATAACGCCTTTCCAAACTGCAATGAAACCATTACAGCCCCTTAGGAATGTGCATGCATACGTAATAGTTTAAATTACAGGTTCACCTGCACGTAATGTTCTGTGTTTTTTTTTTTTTTCAAAATATGGGCATAAAAATCCTACTCTGTGGCGCTAATCGTGTTCCTTTTGAAAGCGTCGAAGCTTAGAAGTTACAAGGTTTTTCGCTGATTCAAAAAAAATTGTGATCTTACTATTTTCAACACAGGATATAGATAATCATATCAATCTCAGCGGAATAAAAATATCATTTTTAGCTGAAAAAGTGAAACCACATCAAATTAATGATTCCTCCATTTCAATTAACTGTAATGTAACCCTCTCAACATAACAGTTATTTTAAGAGTGGAGAGAGCTATCTATCTCAATGCTGAAACATGGTACAAAATTTCAGCCGAATGTTGTCTCTTAAAATGCCATTGCAGCTCATATAAGTACTTTCGACACTTCTGAAAGGCGTGTTCTGTGCTGGGACTCCGAACATAATCAAAGAGTGATTTATCTAAAAACATTTTTTTACTCATTCGGTATTAAATTATTCATCCAGGGAAAACAAAATAGATGTACCTAAACAGTTAACTTGTTGTGTTTCATCCTTCAATGATTCCATGAATAGAGGAGTGAATGATTAGTACGTGATCTGACAGATAGTAATGGCGTGCATGTGCAGGAGTAGAATCAGTGGAAACAGATTTGGCAAATGATCAAGTCATAGTTAAAGGTGTGATCGACCCTGCGAAGCTTGTTGATCATGTATATAAGAGGACCAAAAAGCAAGCCTCTATTGTGAAGGAGGAAGAGAAGAAGGTAGAAGAAAAGAAAGAAGAGGAGAAGAAGGAAGAGAAAAAAGTTGACGAGGAAAACAAGGAACAAGTAGAAGAAGAAGAAGATAACAAAACTGAAATCAAGCGAAGTGAGTACTGGCCAGCCAAAAACTACATCGACTACGCTTATGACCCTGAGATTTTCAGCGACGAGAACCCAAATGCATGCTCTGTTATGTAAACCAGCAAGTGATTCCGGATCACGGTTGGAGTGTTAATTAGCTCAAGTAATTTTCTTTTCATTGTTGTTATAGCTTGTTTCTAAGAATATGTAGCAGTGTGAGTATGTTAAGGGTATATTCCTTCCTTTCCATAGCGTTCCTCAAAGCTAAATGTCTTGTTTCTTGTGCTTGAGGTGTCAAGACAAAGGGTGGGTGAAAGTGCTTCAGTTGGTGCAAGGGTTAAACATGCTTCACTGAATTTTGGCCAAAAATCTCTTTGCCCATGAATGTTGAAGTTGAAAATTGCATGCAATCGTTTCTCTTAAGAATTTTCTCAAAGGGTCATGATTTCATTCAGCAAGTAGCAGAGTTAACAAGTCACAATTTACAAAATTTAATTTCAGTTCAATTTACAGACTTCGTTCAAAATGACCTTACCATCTGTGATCTCTTTTCAATCACAAGAACTCTTTTATGCAAAGTGAGAAAGGATCATGAAAAGGGAGGGTTAGGTAAGCTATGCTGACTTCCGCTAGACTAGACAATTCATCTATAGACACGTTCAAAATATTGATGAATTATAGTTGTAGAATTTACAAGGCTTAGGACATGAGGCTTAGCTCGGTCTCAACTTCGTAATCAGCATATTATTATTCCCTTCTAGTGGCCCATTAACTCAGATATGATTAGGGGTTAAGACTAGTGACAAAATATTAAATGGCTTACCTTGTTTCTGTCCGTGAACTGAGATTCCAAGATCCACTTCTGGCCAAAGGAAATGGTGCTCTGCCAAGTTGACCTAGCAGCTTAAATCCTGGTCTAGATAGAGATAAACTAGGGACCTGGCACTCTCTGAGTCCTTTTAGGTCAACACAACACTACCCTTGTAGGTAAAAAACTAAGTGCTCAGTACAAGTGGTGATACCTGTGATCACAGTTTTTGACCAGCCCGGTTTCAGATTTCATATAATACAAGCCTGCTTAAAAGAGAGTGCAGAGGGTTATGTAGTGCGTGGTATAATGGTATATATAGGGTGATAACGTCAGAGGAAATAGTGCATCTTATCTCTTGGTTTTGTGTAGTTGTGGCAGGAGATGCAGTTGGACCACAGGACACTTGTTGAGGTAGATGTATGATAAATACTGTAAACAATGAACTCGGAGACAAACACAGGAATACAAAAGGAGACTAGTTCAGGTCCTAATCACACACTACTCACACAGATCATAGATCACAGAGATATTGGAGTTGTGGTACCATGACTGAAGACAGAACAGAATAATGCCAAAGGTCGAATAGGTGCTATGCACATCTTAATGGTCTTCCCTTTGTGTCCCAGCCTGAAGCATTCTCTTGCAAAAGTCTAACTCCCTTTTCAAGATTTCCCTTTGAAAAGGAAACCCACTAAATAGTCTTTTTCCAATTCATAGTGATCTGGGGAAGACATAGATTTGGGTAACCATTAACCACACATTTTCAAGAAGCAATTTCGTCTGTTCAAAAGGCCCAATCTCTCTCCCTCTCTACACACACAACTTTGTGCAAAAGTATTATCATTGAAAACACTGTCTTTCACACACAACTTTGTGCAAAAGTGTTATCGTTGAAGACACTGTCTTTCACGTTGTTGCTAGCACATTAACTACCTGGAATTTGTTTTTCTTTTCCGCTTTCATCGACATAAGGGAAAGAAAAATTGAAATTTGTAAAGATGATTTACCAATTCATTCTTAATGTAACATTGTTATCTTCTTCTTGTTATTTCTCCAACGTTTTCTTGTTAGCACTACAACTATTTTTTTGTTCTTTTATGTCCTCAATTAATCAATCTTCTTACAAAAAATTACGACTATGTTAATGACTAAAGCTTTGTTTAGTTTAAGAGTTTCTTTATTTCAAAGCACTTAAACGGGAAAAAGCTTGTCAGAAAAACAAACATGCACTAACTCCATCTTTTTCGTGGATATGAATTTGAATGTGTAAGAAAAATTCATAAACAATATTCATAAGTGATGCATGTAATTGAGTTTTTATTTGGTGGAACAACGGTTCACCTATGAAAAAAAGGTTTCAGAGTTCTATGATAAGATATTTTAGTATTGAAACTTTTCCCAAAAAAAATTAAGTTTTTTTTCTTTTACTTATAATTTTTTTTATTGCAGGTAGAAGTACGGATGTAAGAATATCCGTACATATGGATATCCATAGATAAAATTTATAGTGGATAGTTGATATCTGTTGCGAATATGGATAACGGGTATTAAAATACCCGTTTATAAACAGGTCGGGTACAAATATAATACTATTTATACTTGTGGATATCCGTGACAAAATATTAAAATTAAAATTTAATTTATATTTTATTAGGTTAAATTTAATTAAGATTAAGATTTAATTTATATATTATTAGTTTAACTTTAATTAAAATTAAAATTTATATTATATTATATTATATTTTTTGTAATTTTATTTATATTTAATTATTAAATATATTTTTTTAAATATCTGGGGATATCCTTGGATTTTTTTAAAACCAGTGGATATTTTTTTAACGGGTATTTGACGGGTGACAAATAAGTTTTTTTGTTGCATGTAGACATTATCCGTATCCGATCCAACCTATTGTCATCCTTAAGTAGAAGACTGATAGATAAGTGTATGGATTTAACTGAATTAGTGTAAAACTAAATTATTTTCAAGAATAATATGAAATAACTGAATTGGATTGTAGAGTTTAAATGATTGACATTAATGTTATGTTCATTCATTGTGAGAGAGTAACTCTTGAGAGGGAATGACTACGATGAATTAGGGGGGAGATTTGCATTCGTTTAGGTTGATTTGAGAGCAAGAAGTGATGATTTGCGGGATTCTCATATTTCTAACTTATTTACCAAAAAAATTATTCAATATGTAAATATATTATATTTTTTATTATAATAATTATTTTTTTTCAATTTAATCATTTAAATATTTTTTATAAAATAAGTATGACTCATCTAAATATAATTTTATATTATTTTCAACATCAACAACAATTTGGTAATCTTATTTTTTGTTTTCAATTAATTTTTTTTAATTATCATATCAGTCAATTCAATCACAAACTTTACATCTAAATTCATTTAATTTCACTACTCCCTTCAAATAATTACCATACACTTCATCCTCTACTCCATCATTTGTTTCCCTAAATCAATCTTCACATTCACAAGTGAACACACCCTAAATTTAATATTAACTTAAATATTTTTTAACATTCACTAATGGTTAGTGGATTTATGTTAATAGTTGAGTCTTGATACGTATTGAGGTTCGGTAGTTTGTGGAGATGTTGTCTTTGATGTATTTATTTGGTAGATGTTTCTGTTCGTGTTTAGTTTGTTTGTTGCAAATGTCTTCTTCAAAAAAGAAGGAAAAATTCCAAATGATGACTTTTCGTAGAGGGATGCTCTTACATTTTTTTCTTCTATAAACATGGTTAACATTAAATTATAGGTCAGTGTGATTCTAAGTTTTCCATAGAGTAAAACTAAAAAGGTTAAATAATTTAAATAAAAAATTCATATGTCTGTTTTAAAGTTCTAGATTCGATCAAGATTATGTAATCTGTTATGTAAATTGGATTCAAGTCAAAATTTTGTGAAAAAAAAAAATCTATCATAATCATTTTTATTAATTCTTTAAAAAATTACTAAAAAGTAAAATTTAGCCTAGTAAAATAATGAGCTAACTATGTATGAAAAGAATGCCAATATTTTTTAAATAAGATCTACATTTCCATGATAAGAAATATTCTGAAAACTATTACTCGAATTGAAAGAGGATTAAAAATTGCAGAAAATTTTGAAATGAAATTACAAATATCTGACCTCTCTTTTTGGATATGATATGTAGAGAATCAAAGAAGTTTTTAAACTTGGTAGATATAAAAGTAATAGGTGCATGAAGTTTGAGTGGTGTGGCTAAAAAGTATTTGCAGAAGGTATGGAATCCATGCATTTAAAAAGGTTATTTAGCTTCAATTCCACAACTCACGAAAGGAGGAATATCACCTTCATCACCAAAAAGTCGATAAATTGTTATCTTATTCACCAATTTATTCAACTCACTAATAGTACTATACATGATGATTTAGATCGAAGATTTTAAATTTTAGAAAATTTTCCCTAATCAAGATTAAGGATTTGCATGATTCAAGATTAAAACTAATACATTTTCAAGTGATAAAAAATAAAATATTAAAAATGATATCAATAATTAAGTGTGTATTAAAAACAATTTATAGCAAAGTTTGCATTTTATAAAATGTAATACATCAAGTTAAAAAAAGAATGTATAAAAAATGTGTAATATAAAATGTGAAGAGGAAAAATATCTTATCATTTTTTTCTGGATTTGTTAGAAGTGGAGTTAAAGTCTAATTTAACCCTATAAAATTGGTTTGTCAATTGAGTTTTGCACTCACTTATATAGTATAGGTGGTTCGTTAGCAGCCTGATAACGGGTGAAACAAAATATCCAAAAAATCTCGCTATGATAGACTTTAACATGACTCTAATACTATCTTAGAAGTGAAGTTAAAGTCTAACTCAACCTTACAAAATCGACTTATAAAGTGAGATTTACACCTTATTTATATAGTATGAAATTATCTTATATCTAGTCAACGAGAAATTTTTAAGATATCAATGAAATCCAACTATTAAAAAAAATTATAAGAAAGAGATATTAAAAACAATAATTTACAGAAAAAGGAGAAAGAATTATCCTGGCGCATCTTAACTACTAAGCTTTTTGTGACCTAATTGGTTCTTAGGTGGGAACTCTAAAAAATGTCCCTTCCCATCAGATGTAACCAAAATTATAAAATAATTATGAGCGTGGGCCACACATAGAAATGGGCCAAGCCACGATGCCCAAATAGGCCTTCAAAAATTGAATTATATATTCTAATGGCAATTCATCTACTAATAACCAATCTGCTATTTTTGTCTCTTCACCAATAATTCATCATGTGGAATTTTGTTTCTAATCCCATTCTTCACCAAAAATCATTGGATATTTGTTTCTGTATAATAACTTTGAACATTTAATATGATGTATTTAAGGACATGGTGTTCGTGAACTCATAACATGTATTTATAATAATTTATAATAATGAGTTGAGATCTAGGAAAATAAAAAAATAAAAAATTAATTTAGAAGGGTTGAGAAAGGGACCCGTGAATGTGGTTGGTGCAAGGTCATACGGCTTAGGGATTAGGACAGTTTTTGGCCTTAGGTGTGAAACTATGGAATTTTTCTCTCTCAATCATGGAGCCTAGGAATCTTAATTCACATCATATCCAAATATCAGACACAATCAATGATCCAGGGGTGTTTTAGTCAATTAAACACCACATCACACTAATAGAATTTTATAACTTCGGATAATAAATAGGTTTGGGCAAAATAAACCAAATTGCAGTGCACTACCAAAAATTGCACTGAACTAAACAATTGTTCGCGTGCACTGAACTGAAAAACAATTCAGATGAACTGAACTGAACTGTTATTCTTAAAAATAAACTGGACTGAACTGCACTGTATTGCACTATAATATAAACTGAACTGTTATAAACTGAACTATTTTATGAATTGAACTGCACTATTTTTGGACTGAACTGCACTAATTTTTAACTTATCTACACTGTTTTTGAACCGAATTGCACTGATTTTGAATAAACTTCACTCTTTTTGAACTGATTGTACTATTTTTGAACCGGATTGCATTGATTTTGAATTGAATTGCACTATTTTTGAACTGAATTACACTATTTTGAATCGAATTGCACTAATTACATATGATTGTACTACGCAATAATAATCTAAAGTTTATAATTTGAAAATGCTTAGAAAATAATACTTGAAATATGCATCATACTTCAATACACCAATTAACATTTTTATAATTTTTTTATTTATATTAAAGTTTTTCGTAACTTAAAATGTAATTAAAATATTAAAATTAATATAATAAATATAAATATCGGTATTAACTTATTTTTTATATTTTAAAATCTTATGTAATATTACTTTTTAGTTTTACAATGTTTATTATGTTGCGTAAAATTTTTTAAAAGGATTTATTTTAGAAAATTCTCAAAATTAATATTTTTTTTAACATTTGTATTCATTAATATTTGTGTGAAAAATGTTATAGAAATTTTATGAAGTTCTAAAATTAATATTTTAAGAATTTTTTAAAATAAATTCTCTTTAAAAAAGTTGATGCCACATAATAAATATTTTAAAACTAAAAAATAATATTACATAAGATTTTAAAATAAAAAATACGTTAGTACCAATATTTATATTTATTATACTAATTTCAATATTTAATTTACAAAAAACTTTAATATAAATAAAAAATTATAAAAATGTTAGCTGTCACAAAATTTAATTTTTAAAAATAACTTCTGTAAAATCATAACATAAAAATAACATTACATAGTAAAATTCATTCAAAATAAAATAAGATATTGAATTAATTTATAATTTTTTAATAAATTAATTATAAATATTTTATATTTTTCTCAAAGAAAGAGTAAAGAAAAAAATTAAGACAGAATAAAATAAATATTTCAATATGAAAGAGAAAGAATAGAACGTAAGACATAAAACACATAAGTCCAATTCTTATCCTAATACCAATATTTTATTTAAGGTATTTTGCTCTTTCAATCTACTATAGTTCAATAGTTAACTTAGTTATATTATTTTAGTTTCTTAAAACTGAACTATTTTATAATACAATTCAATTATTATTATGAATAATTTAGTATATTTTAGTTTAATATAGTACAATTAACTATAGTTTAGTAAATTATGTCCAGTCCTAATAATAAATGCCATTTGCATCAATTTCTTCTCTTAACAACATTCAATAATCTTATCACTATTATAGAAGTCAAATTGGTGACCCTAATTTGGATAACCAATTTTCAAATTTATCATGTCTTTATTGTAGTATTCCCCTAAGTGAGGAAGGTAAAGTTAATCTTAAAAACTAAATTATTAGAGGAGTTTTAGACTTTAAAATTGACGTACCTCATATATAATTTGAACTTAATATTGTAATCATATATGAGATGAAAATTTTCTTAACTCTAGATCAGAAAATACCTCAATAAAATAAGTAAAACATACGCTTTAGGCTTTTAAAAAAGAAATATTTCAACAAAAAATACTATTAATATATTTTTTTATTAAATTAATTATAATATTTTATTTTAAAAAAGCCTCAAAAAATTTTTTAACACTAATATACCTCTATTAAATTAATTATATATTTTTAAGAAACAAAAAAGTCTCAAAAATAATATTATATTACTAGTATAGTTCTATTAAATTAATTATAAGTGTGTATGTGAAAATAAAATTTAATTAAATTATTATATGTCTTTGTTAATTTTTATTGACATTTAATGAGTTAAATCATTTTGTAGTAAATTATAATTTATTTACGAAAAAAAGACAATGATTAGTTATCTTTATTTTCTTATAATCAATATCTTGATTATATATTTTTTTTTTTATCTCTAAGTGACTTTTGTTGCCTCTCCTTACTTTCTTGTACTATAGAGTCCAGTCTTTTTTAGGATTGGAGTGTTGGCAGATTACATCTCTTGAATCTCATGTTGTTTGTGTGTCAATCTTTTCATCTTTATTTATGGTTATTATTTTCTTTCTTTCTATTTGCATTTTTGTTGTTGTTTCTATTTTGTTTGTTGGATGTGTATTAGAATTAAAAATACGTTTCTTTTACCCAATTGTGTTTTTTGGTATTTTTAGATTTATTTGTTTCTCGAGACTTTTCTTTTTTGCGTATACTTTGATGGGTAATTGAAATTTTTGTATAAAACTATTATTTAGATGAAAGTTTAGTTTTTTTTTTTATGGATAATAAATTAATTTAAGCATAATTCAAAGTTGATTTTTCTATACACAAATAATTTAAGTTTAGGGATAAAAAGATGAAGAACAATATTTTTTTAATTATTTTATTAATGGTTAATGTTAAAAGAGATTCTGTTTGTGAAAAAGTTGAGATTTGAGAAGGAGAAAGAGACTTAAGGCTTCAAGACACTATAAATCTATTATCGAGTTTACTTTCGTGACAACCTGAACTAAGTTTTATTCTTTTAACTTATTTGTTTCATATACTTATCTTTAGTAGTATTTTATTTATTACAATTTTTTTTATATAAAACTATGTAGATATGTCAACTAAAAATTTTGAATCAGACTATTTAAAAATCTAAAAGAAGAGAAGAATTGAGTTTTAATTGCATGACAAAAAGTAGCTATGAATAAATTTATAAAAATGGATGAGAAAAATGAATTAGAAAATACAGGTGGGTGCTCTTTGAGTGAGAGATAATAACAATATAAATATATGTGAAACCAACAATAGAGAATTAACACTATAGATATAGGTGAAACCAATAACAGAAAAAAAGTAGTTAGTAATTGATTCTCAAACCCATGATAAAGAGAACGAGATTGAGAGATTAGATGATGATTATATTCTTGATAAAAAAATATATATGATCCAAGCCAATGAAATAATATTGATGCAAATTTGAGATATTTATGTGTAAAAATACTCTATTACAGTCAATGATATAGATTTTCTTATGTACATTGTTGACACTTTTCTTCATCAAATTATATTCAAATGCCTGACTTTTTGTATAAAAAAAACTCAAAAAATAAATTTTAAATAAAGGCCTCATTTTCTTAAGTTTGTTTTAATTATCTCAATCTTTTAAATCGCCTCTGTACCTCAATGGTCTTATACCATTTAAAAGTTGAGACAAAAGGTAATTTAAATACATTTTATTCCTTCAATATTTTAATATATCTTTTACGATAAAATTGTTTAGTCTACAATCATAAATCATAAATTAATACAATTCTCTATTATCTCTTCTTCTTCTATTTTTTTTATTTCATTTTGATTTCATATGGAGTGCAAAACTTTTTGGATTTGTTTGAGTATAATTTCATTGTGGATTTTAAGGATATAATGAAATAATTTTTTTGTACTATGATTTTATTTATTTATGTCCTGAATCACATACAAAGTAATAAATTTTACATTATAGTTAGTTAGTGAGATATTTTAATCTATATGCATGTTAATTATGAGTCTAATAATTTTTTATTTTAATTAAAAATGTACTTGCAACATGATAAATATTTTATAATATTCTTATGATCAGAATAATAAATGTCTAGATTATTTTATAATATTTTATAATATATGTCATTTTTTTTCGTTCTCATATTTTTTTCCTATTACTCGCTCATAATTTGGTATATTTATAATTTGATATATTTAATTTTTTTAAAAGAAGTATCGATCCACCATATGCAAAATTAATTGGCTAGTGGAATTTTTTATTAATTTTGTAAACAATTCACAATTTTAGAATTTCATAACACGTCAATATATTTCTTAATTTATTTACTTAAATTTGATTTTGGTCATGCTGTAACATCAAGTCTTTTCATAAATTATATTTTTATGCTCACACTTATATTCATCACTTTGTTAGTATCGTTATCATCACCATAGAATTTTTATGTTAGCAAAATTAACGTTATTATTTAATGGCAGTAATTGAAAGATTGGATTCTAAGAAAAAATTCCCACTAACCAAATACCCAAATCAAATTAGTGAAAGTGGAAGTTTGGGAAGATATATTGATGTTCAACGTCAATTGGTTCTCCATGCGTGTTTATGTTTGACATATAAAGAAAAAATAAAGTTTTTTGCATTACTCTGATCGTGACAAAAGAGTATAGAATAATCGAATATGAACTCTTATTTCTCTCATTGAAAAATAAAATTGAATTAATATCCTTTTGTTTTAATTTGTTATAACAATTGTTTATTTTTATTTTTTAAGTTTTTTATTGAATATAGTTTCATTAATTATTAAAAATCAGTAAATGTGATCCTTTCATTATATCAATATTTAGAAAACGATAATTTTGAAAAGTGATACATTTATATTTTTATAAAAGAAAAAAATACATATTCATATCATTCTTCTAAGACATTCTTTTAAAAGGTTAATATTCATCTGGACAATTATTTTTAATAAATATTGATATTATTTTAAATTAATAAAATACCTAGATCAAAAAATATTAAATCCAACAAATTTTTGTAAAACATTTGATAATATATTTCTCAAAGTGAGTGTTTCTTGAAGATTTTTTTTTTCCAATTCAATCCAAAGTATTAATAAATGAATAATCAACTCGATGTAATTTTTTTTGTAATGAATTAACAAATTTAAAATTTCCAATTTTTGAATTGAAGTGTTTTAGAGTTTATAAAACTATTATTAACAAATTTTTGAACAACTTATTGATGTTATATGAATTAATGTCACATATATCTTTAAATCAGTGAATTTTCTCTTAACATATATTTCAATAAAAAATACATGTGTATTTCTCATCGAGAATCATGCTTTTGATTTAATTTTATCTAAAGATGGAATGGTGGAAAGATAAAAAATAAATGGAAAAGATAATAGTTAAAAAAAATAATGGAGGTGAAGGTTTTTTCTTACTCAGATTATTCCCCTTTATCTTATCCATTTTTTGCACATTAATTATAATATTAAAACCGTAAGTAAAATCAAGCATGGGTACAAAAATTTAATATCTATGGTAAATGCCATTATTGAATGAAAGAATGTGATCGGAAGAAAAAACTATATTAACTATAAATTGTTTTACCGATAATAATTGAGAGAATGTTGCTTGCTTGTACATTGATGATGATTGTGTAGTTCATTATCTGGTTAAATTTTAGGTTTGAATGAAATATGATATGAATTGTTGAATTACTTGAAATGTACTTGTATCGGTAAATTGAAAATTTTGTGTTCGACTTATAGAATTGAGATGTTATGATGCGAACTAAATGCTTACATTGATAATGAATATGTAAAGTTTAATTATTTATGGAATTATGATTTTGTAATAAAAAATTTAAATAATGATCAATTTTAATATTAAAAATAATTAATTATTATTATAATCAATTTATATATTAATTTATAAATCAAAATTTATTGGTAATTAAAATAATTTTTATTGTAAATAAAAAAATATAATTATTTTTTAAATTAATAACTAAATAGTTTGTATTGTGAATTGATATATAAATTAATCATTAAAATTAGCTGTCAAAGTTTTAACTACTAAAGAAATTGATCTTTAATTAAAAAATTGATCTCCAAAACGGTATTTAAATATATTTTTAGTCACTGATTATTATTTTAAAAAAATTATAGTGAAATTATAAAAAATAGTTTTAAATTTAATTTTCATATTATTTATAAATATAATAGTTGAAAACTTATTTGTATTATTCTAAAGAAAGGTTGATTTGGAACACATTTGCTATCTCAGTATTTGAAATTGAAAAACTTGAATTGTGAATATTTTGAAACTATTCTCTTATTGTTGATATTTGTATATATCTTTCCAGCAACATATTAACCGTTCACACAATATAGAATAAGTAAGAAGTTAAATTATGATTTATCATTTTTTGTGGCTGAGTGTTTATTTTTGGATAGAAATTTATAAGCAAATAATTATATAAAGGATTTTGTTGGACACTATTTAAGATAATTAATATATATTGAATTTCACACAAGTTCATAAATAATTGTGATATTAAATGAAATATGGTCTAAATAATCATTAATGCAGTTTTATTTTTTTTAAATAACAACAATGTTCATAAGTGTTGTACAATTGTACTTAATATTTTATTTAATGCTCATCTATTAAAGTTAAAAAACAATAAAATAACTATATTTAAGTGTTGCTAAAAATTAAAATATCATTAAACATAAAAAAGTTTAAATTAACAAAAAAATTAATAAAAATATTGTTAAACATCTAAAAAATTTAAATAAAAAAGAAAAAAAATTAAAGTATCAATTTGATATTTTTATTTAGTTTCCTTTTTTCTGACTTTTTATAATATTTTACAATATTCATCTTAGTTTAACATTTTTTTTATTAAAAAAATAGACAATATTCCAATATCTAAATTATGAATTATAAATACATAAAACTAACAATATGTTAAAGATATATTTTGTATCATAGAGTTGTTACTTAAAAATTTTAAATGATATTTTTGTTTTTATAAAATTTATATATATATATATTAATTTAATTAATGAAGTTAATTATTTTAGTTTTCAATATAAAATATAAAAATGATAGACAAATGTCTATTAATATGAGTAACTTTGTATATTTGGAATATTCTAATCATGGATTGGTGTTAGTTTGAAGTAATTTCTTTTTTCGAGGTTGTCAAATTTGTTTGTTTTGAAGTGATAAGTATTTGATAACAAAAAGATTGATGTTTGCTCTTTGGTACGAGAAAATTTAATGCATATGATTTGGTGGTATTGTCTTATTATTTTATTTTCTATTATCTTACAATGGGTTTTTTAATAGCATGAATAAATAAATATGTAAGCATAGGACAATATTTAAGAAAAAATAAAAAAAGTAAATATAAATATTTTAAAATTTTACATCAATAAAATAATATATATTTCATTCTACGATTTGGTTCATGGTGGTAATAAATAGTAATATTTATATACTTAATATTTTATTTTGTTTTATTTTCATGACGATACTAACAGATTGTTTAGTTAAATAGTAATTAAACTTTTATTCAAAAAGTATTTTCATTTTATTAACAATAATATATTGAATATTTTTTCATTAAATGAATATATATAAAGGCATAATTAATTACTTAGTAACACATAAGTTTGTTTAATTAAAAATATTTCACTAAACGGATTTAGAATTTTAGTGGTATTCATGATTTTACGGATTAACCTCAATTATTATGATACTCTAATACATAAACGAAAACTATCCACTATTATCTTTTTTATATATTCAGGTCATGGTGTCTAATCATTTCAATAACGACAGAATTGCACTGCTATAAGATGTATTTTTATAATAATATAATTTATTTACAGACAATTGTTAAAAGAATTTTTTTACTATATTTTCATTTACAAAATTTAAGTTTTAATAATTTATTTTAATAGACCTTTATATTAACGTAACCAAAATTAACCGTACTAAATCTAAAATATATAATATATAATTTTATTTAAAAAACACATTTTTTGTAAATTTTTGTAAATTTTTTTCTTACTTATAGATTTTGTTTTGAATAATAATTTATAAAGATATCAATTTTATTGTAAAATATTTTTCACAAAATATTTTTTTTATGTAAGAAATATTTGTAAATTTAATGATTCTATAAAAAATAATTATTTCCGAAATAATTACTTATCAATTAAAACTTTTAAAAAAATAACAAATAAAGTTTTGTCTTATAAAATTTTGTAATAAATTAAAAAAAAAACTATAAAATATGGAAAATTAGAGTAACGTAAACAAAACTAAATTTTTAATATAGACGGTATTACACTCAAATATTACTATAATGTAATTTGACATTTATCTCGATCTAATATTATCATCAAGTTACAACACTCGTCTTTAAAAATAATAATTTCTAATACACAAGCATAATCATAATTGTTCAAACAATACAAAAAGATAAAAAAATAAGTCAATTAAAAGTATCTCATCAAAATTTCTTCCAAATTCTAATGTCCCACCTGCATTCCAATTCAATATTAATTAAAGGATAAATTTTCAATAATCATTCACCAACTTAAACATTAACCTCTAGCTCATTTAGAAAAGTTAATAAAAATAATAATTTTTTAAAATAAAAATCTAATTACTTAAACAAAAATTCTTGTTTCAAAAACAATGTTTTTAATTGTTTTTAATTAAACAATGTTTTACAAACTTATGAGAGTTGCATAGTTTCCATTTAGTATTTACAATAACATTTTAATTGTTGATGGCTATTACAAATCTTAATCTCTTCCTACCTATAAATAAATAGGTATGTTATTCTTCCACCAAAAACATCTTTAGCTATTAATTTTTCTCCTACTTCTTTTATTCTTTCACTCTCTTTTTATTATTTTGGTTAAAATATTTTTTTAGTTTCAATTTTTGTCAAGTTTTGTCAAATTAGTCATAATTTTATTTTTGTGCTTAAATAAGTCATAATTTTCGTCAATTTTGTCCAATTTGATTATTTTTTGTTAATACCGTTTAAATCATTAACGACCATGAACAGTGACGGTCACGTGTCACTTTGTCATTTTTTTTTTAATTTTTTTAAATGCTCACTTGTCAAACCAGCATCGTGCCGTGTGTTAGAATCAATGTTTATATTCAATTTAGTTCATGTATTCCTTAGTTTTGTTCAATTTAATCTTATTTAATAAGATAAATATCTTTTATAGATGTTAGTTTCACTTTAGGTCCGAATTTTAAAAATAATAAACAATTAACTTATAAATTTATAAAAATAATAATTTGTATAACATAAAACAAAAATAAATATTTAAACTTCAACTCATAATTTTATTTACTTCTAGTCTAGCATAAATTGACTTGGTTGTATTTGATTATCGAAAATTATTTTGACACAAAATACTTCTTTGTTTCATCTCTTTGATGAGGAGGTGATTTATGAGTCAAACATACATATAATTTAGAATACATAACCATATATACATATTCCATCACAAGGTTATTCCTTAACATGATAAATAAACATGTCTTAATAAAATACAATTATTTTATTTAGAGAGGTGATAATTGAGATTGTGTTGTGGAATTTGGTAGAGTGAAGGAACGAAGGAAGAAAACGTTGCAGTGTGTGGAAGTACCCTTACCTTACCCTAGTTTCCCACTTTGGATGGCGTAGCCATTACAATCTCTTCATTGTTGGGACCCTATTTCTTTTGTGTTATGTTCTTCAAACTTCAAACTCAGTTTTTCCGTTCTGTGGGATCCATGCATGGAGCACCACCTTTATTTTCAGGACAATTCATCGCAATCCCTATCCCAGTTAAGTGGGACCCTCCACTTCTCATTCAACCCATATCAACCTTCGGTTCTAAACCATTTCTTAGTCTCCCTCCAGTTTCAGTGGGACCCTCTCTGTTTATTAACAAAACAAATATTACTATTTTAAAATTCTATTATAATATATTCATATAAAATTGAAAATTTAGATATGAAATTAAATCATAAACCTAGTCACTTTCTTAATCTCTCCGATGTCGTATTTGTCCATTTAACCCTTTTCTTAACTATCCATGGAATGAAGTTCTTCGCTCACCAAAATACCACCACACTAGTTGTTTGTTTCTATTTCCGGGTAAAGATTGGAATTTTGCAGGAGGTCCACACGATGACCTCAACTGAAAAATCACAATAGAATTTTGGACTTCCACGCAGGTAATAATATTGTCACCAATAACACTAATCAAGATGACTAATAAAGGATTAATACATTCAATGACTACTAAGAAAACCCTAAATTTGGATACACCTACGAAATTTAGATCCATGAAGAACAACTCTAAATCGTCTAAATTATATATATTTTTTCTTTACTACAACCATTTTCCTTTTCTCCTTTTTTAAGTATTCGGTTAGGAGCAATAACTATAATATTCAATACAAGTTTTATCAGGTATGTATATAATAAGTAGTGTATGAATAAATTTAAAACTGTTTTCGATGAAATTTATGATATATATACTATAATATACTTACAAATATTATGTGAATTATAGTGTGTATTGATATGGTGTGAGAATTTGAATGTGGATTATTATTATGTTATACTAGGGACGCAACATGGGTTTGGTCCAGCAGGTCGGTCTGCAGGTCCTAAAAAAAATGCGGGACATGTCAAGATATTAAATCCGTTGGTCCGTAAAAGTTTGGTTCGTAGAAGTTCGCAGTTTATGTGGGCCGACCCATTGGTCCACATTAAAAAAATTGCACATGTGTATTTCAACTATTTTTTTTTTCTGGACTTTTGCATGAATGTTCCAAATTTTTGTATGACTAAAAAAGACAAGTATTATATATTTTTGAATGTGATAAAATTTGAGGAATACATCATGTATGTTAAAGTATGAATATGAATATGATAAGAGGTGGATTTTAATGAGTGCAAGGAGGGGCCCTGGCCCCCCCAATTTTTTTTTTAATTTATAATATATATATATATATATATATTCAAAATTTATTAAATTGTAGATAGTATATTTTAGAAATTGATGAAAATTAAATTATGTATTTTTTCATTTATTTTATAAAGCACAATAGTTAGTGTTAATAGGTAATAAAACATAAAATTAAATATAATAAAGAATAAAAATATTTAAGCTTAATTTTTTTTGGTCCTTCTTTTTGTCAAAAATTGATTCTACAATAATGTTAATTACACAAGCAAAGCAAACCATTCATATTAAGAGTTTCAATTTTAATGAAAAATTCATTGATCTGTTTTAAAAAATTTAACGAAATTTATCATAAAAGATCAAATTGTATCAATTTTTCAATAATTGGGACCAAATTGAAACTAAAAAACCTGTAAGACCAATTTAACATTTTTAAACCAAAACATGAATTAAAAGAGTAATTAAACCAAATATTTTTTAAGATAATTTTTATTTTGTTTCTCATTGTCTTTTTAGTTCTTAACAAATTGTAATAATTTCTCACTCTAATGTTGTAATCATTTCTTTCATATGTTTTCTTTCTGTTCTTGAAGAAAAAAAAATTAAAAATAAACTCATTATTTTTGCTCTCATTTCTCATTTATTGCATCCTTTATTGTCTCTTGTCTCAATAACGAAAAACATTATTTTTTATCTCATGAACTTTTTTGTATATTTATTTTTTAATGAATATACAAGAAAAATAAATAATGTATTATGTGTTTTTTTATAACCGAATTGTAATTATGACTTGATTATAATATACTTTTATTTTAATAATTATGTGTCTCCATTATAAAAAAAATACTATGATAAATTATTTTTTAATGTTATTTACAAAAGAAAAGTATATTGATAATAAAAAAATAAATTCATTTTTTAAAAGTGATATAAAAAAAACTATTGATGAAAAGAAGATAAACTCTATTTCTTCACATATTTTGAAGCATTAGACTAATTATCAATTCAGTTAGAGAATTCATTTCTTACTAATGATCAAATTTAATAATCTCAAAATTATATTATTTTGGTCCCTCCAATATTTATTGTTAAGATCCGCCACTGAATATGATGAAAATGTTGGGATTATCAATTTATCATCAAACTCCCTGAAGTCTTTGTTTAGTTTTGTGAACTTGTTAAAACTTCCCAATTTGTTGAACACTGAAAGCTTTATCATACGAAATTAAAAAAAAATATAGACTGGCCCATGAGCCCGCACTTATACAAGACGGATCGGACTTTTCAGCCTGAATTAAAAATGCGAGACAAACCAGGCTGACCCATATTTTGCGAACTAAGTATGGACAAGACCTAAACGAATTAAATCGACCCGTATTATTACTCCTATATCATATAGAATACATATATGAAAATTGGGAGAACGACTTATGTAAGTGTACATGATGTTATATCATAATTAACCATCATGTTTTTTTTAATTTTAAAAAATATATATTTTCTTAAAATAATTATTTTAATTTATGGGGACATAAACATATATATAACTATACTAAACTAGCAATAAAAGAATTAGTATCATTTGATGTGATTACAATTATAATTTTTGTTTTTTGTTTTTTTTTTTTCATGTGATTAACCGTGACACTCACCGGTAAAAATGATGTTGCTAACCCACTATCTCTATTTAATTGTAATTTGTATACTAAGTGAAGTTAAAATTGAATCTTAGAAAATAAAGATGATGCAATCATCAACCATAATCTAGTGTCAAAGTGCAATCATTAATAATTAATAAGTAATCACTTTTAGTTAGATTTGCTTGCTTGCGCGCATCACACGTGCCTTTTAACCCACGTTGCAATGACGTGTTTAGTATAATGCCACGTTGCCGTTTAAAGCTCAAGTGGAGCCACGGGATGGCGAAACGCCGTTAGCTTGTTAGAATTTTCAGATCCCACGTGTAGCATTACACTGTCTCATATTTTCCCCGTAACGTGTCACGAGCATTCAAGGGTGTGAAACACACGCTTTCTAGTGATTCATTTGTTGATAATATTATTTTATGATTTAAATTCGGATAAAATCAATTTTATAAATAAACTTGTGAGATAAAATTAACTTCTATTTATATATTATTTGAATGAGTGCGAGTCTTGTACTTATTCAATAATATAAAGTTTTAATGTGACATTCTCGATATACATTTATTTTTATTTCTTGGCTTTTGAATTTTTTTTTCTTTTCAAGCAAAAAATGTTAAGATGTATTTTATAAAAAAAATTCTTCACCATCATTCTCATTGGAATCACTGTTGCCATAGTTACAATCAACTTATTACTCACCCACCTCTTCTGCCACAACATAATAACATTCTTTGAAAGTTATGCAAGAAAGTGATACAACTTATAATTATTTAAAACACTGTTTAAATAGTTCTTATATTAGTTGATTTTAAATTATATTAAAAAGCAAGTTGATTTTAAATTTAACTCAACTCATAAAATTAGTTTATAAGATAAGTTTTGAATTTATTGATATACTATATATTTATTATATGATTAATTGATATAAGATTAATTATAATACTTTTCGTTTCCTGGAAATTTAACATATCTAAGGTAAGAATAAATGCTTATTATGATACATTTTGATATTGTCTTGGTGATCCTCAAATCTAACTTAATATTATAAAAATAATTTATGATGTCAAATTTATTCCAATATAATATAATGCAATTTAGTTATAACTTCAGTTAATACAAAATCTCTAACAGATTTTTTTACAATATTCAACTAATATTTATCTTTTAAATTTTCTCTTTTATTTATTGCTATTTTTCTAGTAAGTGCTTTATTTTGTTTATTTATTTTAACTGTCGCTTGAGTGGGATGATAATTGAGAGAGTGAGCGAAAAATATCTCTTGAGATAGTCTTACTAATTAGATGATATTTTCCTGTATTACATTACATATCCTAATTATTTAACTCCAAATGCATGTAAATGTTTTGCGAATACAAATTTTCTTTATTTTTTGTTATGAGGTGTGGATTTGGGTTTTTATTTCTTGTTATATATTTATGAGATGTTAGGATCATTTGAGTGATTTGCTGAGAGAGGATTTTAAGAAGGTGATCTTACTTTTATGAGTATGTAATTGTTGAGTTTCAAAAGTATACGATGAAATTGTTTCGATTCTATAAAAATTCATTTTATAAAAATTCGTTTGAAAGTATCGTTAGGAACAATTATTGTATTTTCATATTGTCTCTTTTAAAATATGAAGTTTTGTCACTGTTTTAACTTTAAAAGATGTATCAAATAGTAGAAGAAATATTTAAATTGTGTTTTGTCCCAATTTCTAAACAATATGAAATTTATTAAATATATCAGAATAAAAATATTAATATTTAGGTCAAATAATGCGAATATATATATATATATATATATATATATATATATATATATATTTTGCTAAATACTAAATTAAAATTAAATAATTGAATTATATATATAAGTGCACAAAAATTAAATTTATTACTATAAAGCTTAACTTTTTCTTTAAAAGAATAAAATGAAAAAATTATGAAACAAAGTTTCATTAATGAAAAAAATATTATATCAAAATTTTAAAATAATAATTACTTCTAAAAGATAATATTACTTATTGATGTGATAAAAATGAAATACTATAAAATCTAAAGTTTTTATTTAATTACAAGTACATAAATATTTGTAATACTTATTAGGTTATTGCTTAATAATTAATTAATTAAACATAAATTAATATTTATTAAATATTAATATTTAAATAATAAATATTTAATATTTATTAATTAAATCTTTATCTGATTAATATTATTATTTACAAAATTAAATTTTTTAATTAAATAATTAATAGCTATTAATTAAATAATTATAAAATTATTATGTATTAAATAATAATTAATATATTATTGATAAATATAAATTTGCATGCTTTAAATATTTTGGCTTCCATATGGGATTAATAATTTAAAAAATTTGGGAATTTTAATTTATTTTTTGAACATTCATTTATTCTATCTATTTTTATATGATAAAATTAAAATCCACGTTATGTCCATTTAAAACATGGATTTTTCATAATTATTCATACTAATCTATATTTTAAAGTTATGTATAAATTTAAATAATATTCACATAATATGGATTAGTGAAAGTACATCTATAATTAAAGCTTTATTAAGTTATAAAATTATTTTTTTAATTATTAAAATAAAAAATATTAATAAACTATAAAATAAATTTTATAAGAATATAATTGTGAAAATAAATATAGTGTGTAATTTTATTATATATTTTCTTTGTCAATAGTTTTTTTTTCTTATGAGTAATATCCTGTATAAACAATTTTGTTGAGTTTCAATATATATTTATTTATTTTTACTTCCGTGTATGACGTCATAAGTGGATAAATGAGGCAAAAGATGAAAATGGCCACTTGCAGGAATGAAAAACATTATAGTAGTGGAATGCATCATTCAACCGAAAGTTATGATAATATTATTTACTTATATAATAATTACTTCTATAAGAGCTATCGTTAAAAAAATATTTTTCTTTAAATTATAATTTTAGTCATTTAATTTTTATCCATGATCCTATTGTTCTTTATTAGATGATTTTTATTTGTATTTAATAAAATTACTAAATTGTTTCATCTTCAATTATGAATTGGGTTTGGCAAAATAAACCAAACTGCACTGCACTACCAAAAACTGTACTGAACTAAAAAAATTGTTCGCATGAACTGCACTGTACTGAAAAACAATTCAGATGAACTGAACTGAATTGTTATTCTTAAAAATAATCTGGACTGAACTACACTGCACTGAACTGCACTACACTGAACTGCATTGCACTATAATATAAACTGAACTATTATGAACTGCACTACGTCAGAACTGAACTGCATTATTTTTGGACTGAACTGCACTAATTTTTAACTTAACTACATTGCTTTTGAACCGTTTTTGAACTGAATTGCACTGATTTTGAATAAACTTCACTCTTTTTGAACTGATTGTATTATTTTTGAACCGGATTGCATTGATTTTGAATTGAATTGCACTATTTTTGAACTGAATTACACTATTTTGAATCGAATTGCACTAATTACATATGATTGTACTACGCAATAATAATCTAAAGTTTATAATTTGAAAATGCTTAGAAAATAATACTTGAAATATGCATCATACTTCAATACACCAATTAACATTTTTATAATTTTTTTATTTATATTAAAGTTTTTTGTAACTTAAAATGTAATTAAAATATTAAAATTAATATAATAAATATAAATATCGGTATTAACTTATTTTTTATATTTTAAAATCTTATGTAATATTACTTTTTAGTTTTACAATGTTTATTATGTTGCGTAAAATTTTTTAAAAGGATTTATTTTAGAAAATTCTCAAAATTAATATTTTTTTTAACATTTGTATTCATTAATATTTGTGTGAAAAATGTTATAGAAATTTTATGAAGTTCTAAAATTAATATTTTAAGAATTTTTTAAAATAAATTCTCTTTAAAAAAGTTGATGCCACATAATAAATATTTTAAAACTAAAAAATAATATTACATAAGATTTTAAAATAAAAAATACGTTAGTACCAATATTTATATTTATTATACTAATTTCAATATTTAATTTACAAAAAACTTTAATATAAATAAAAAATTATAAAAATGTTAGCTGTCACAAAATTTAATTTTTAAAAATAACTTCTGTAAAATCATAACATAAAAATAACATTACATAGTAAAATTCATTCAAAATAAAATAAGATATTGAATTAATTTATAATTTTTTAATAAATTAATTATAAATATTTTATATTTTTCTCAAAGAAAGAGTAAAGAAATAAATTAAGACAAAATAAAATAAATATTTCAATATGAAAGAGAAAGAATAGAACGTAAGACATAAAACACATAAGTCAAATTCTTATCCTAATACCAATATTTTATTTGAGGTATTTTGCTCTTTCAATCTATTATAGTTCAATAGTTAACTTAGTTAACTTAGTTATCTTAACATAAGTTTAGTTTCTTAAAACTGAACTATTTTATAATACAATTCAATTATTATTATGAATAGTTTAATATATTTTAGTTTAATATAGTACAATTAACTATAGTTTAGTATAGTTTAGTAAATTATGCCTAGTCCTAATTATGAAGCGATACATAATTGAAGGTGAAGTTATAATAAGCTAGACTCGAAGGTAGGGTCGTGATAAAATAAAAATTAAATTATTTTATCAAACAATTTTTTATTTAAAATATTTTAATTACTTCATTTAAATAAATTATTTAAAAATTTGAAAAAATTCAATTGAAAGTAATTTGATTACATAATAAATAAACTGTTGAAATTTTTTATGCAAACACAAGGTTAAGGTGTATAAATAAATTTATTATAACTTTTATTTGTGTATAGAAAAAAAAAAGATTTCATTAAAATTTAAAAAATTGAAATAAAAAAATATTTAAAATATTTGTTTTTTTTTTCTATTTTTTTAAGTATTTTTAAATTTTATCAATTATGTTTCTTTAATGTTTGAAAATTTAATAAATGTTTTTTATTCTAATGAAAGTTTATTTGGTTTTTTAATTTGAAATGAATATAATTATAATTTATTTCTAAATATTTGATGTTGAGTAAATAACTCTTATTTTAATATTCAATATTTGATAATATTATTACTTTCATCGTAATTTTTTTATTATTTTATAAAAAATATTTAATTAATACCGTAACAATAAGAAGGTGAGTACGAGGATGAAACACAAATTTGATATCCAGTTGGTTTTATATATGGGGGTGAATTTTTTTCTAGAAATATGTATGGGATAACGAAATCCATTCCCGTCCCGTGAGACTAAATATTATTAATATATGGTCCAATTGTATGTATCGGGGTGAATTTTTTCTCTGGAGATGAGTATGAGATAGTGAAACCTGTTTCGTGAGACTAAACATTAACAGATGGTTCGATAATGACCTAATAATGTGTGGAACAATATGCTCAACAAATAATAAATATCGCTAAAATAGACTTTAACTAATGGCTCTGATATCATGTTAAGAAAGCCTAATAATGGGTGGAACAATATGTCTAACAAATAACAAATACCACTAGAAAAAGCTTTAACTCGTGACTCTTATACTATACTGAGAAGTGAATTTTAAGCCTAACTTAATTTCACGAAATTGGCTTATAATGTGATATTTGCATCCACTTATATATTACGTAATCATATTGGTTTGCACTCACTTATATATATCTTCAATCAATGTTGAACTTCTAATAAATCCAAATCTAGATCAATGAAATTTTAAATATAATATTGAGTAAAATAAAAAAAAATTATTGTTTTAATATATGTATAATTCTTAAGTAATTTATTGATATAAATTTTTTAGTAAAATATCCCAACAATATCTTATTATAAATAAAAGTTATTGTGATATATGATAGTTAATAGTGCTTAAATTGAAGAATTATAATAAAAATGGTTTCACATAATAAATTTTCTACCATACCATTAAATTTTTTATTTTTGTGATGTCGTGTGTAATAATATTTTTTTATAAATTTAATAGATGATCATATCAATAACCTTTTTGACGAAACGAAGAGGTCGAAGGGCACCGCACATATAAAGCATATCATTGGAACATTATAAACTTTATGTTTTATGACCATACACTTGTAACTCTTACAAACAAGTTCACGAAAAACAAGCAACCATTTTGAAAACTTCCTCGCCATCCCCAAATAATTTTAAATAATAAAAATCAAGAATTAAGAAAAAGTTATCACTAACCCAAATCCTTATCATGAGCCTATTATAACAATAAATTAAAATAAAATGCAAAAGAGTGACCAAATGTAAATGCAAGAGAATAATAAATAAATACAACTTTATAGTATTTGTATTTATAAGCCGTACGTAGTCCTCATATCATAATATATTTGAGTCAACCCAAATCACATTAATAGCTTTCATGTAAGGGTTCTTTCCAACACCTGGGTTCTTTAATAAATATTATTTTTGCCTTTTCAAGAATTAAAAAAGTGTTAACTTAATTAAATTAAAAATTAATAAACAGAGAGTACTTTGATTTTATTTATTTATGTATGCGTAACAGGTAGGTGGATTCCACTAACCTTAACGTCGTCTTTCATGTGTAGAGTATGAGACCAGCACGAGGTTTCCACCGTTTTTCTGACGTGGCGTTTCACCTGTCGTCTGAGTTGGCGCCTACTCTGCCACGTGGGCCCTACTCGCTTCACGTGGTAGTTTTCGTTAGGCTGGAGATTGGAAAGTAAGCGTGTGACGCTCTTCTAGGAACGTGTCTTTCACACGCTGGAGCAGGCAAGGAAGAGAGAGAGCTTGAAATACGTTTGTATTTATCATTAGTTTCATTTCTAACCATATAATTAATAATATCTTAGCATTATTTCAGAATTAATTTTTAATTAATTGATAACGTAATTTTTTTTCCAAGCCACTGTTCAACTTAGAATGCGAAATTTACGAAAGTTTTTTTTAGGTTTGACTAAAATAAATAAGAATAGATGTCAGTTTTGCATGGCAAACAAGTCTGCATAGGTCAAACAGTCTTCTCGGGAAATGCATAAATATAGAAACGGTGGGAATTCAGGAGCTGCTGAAGTCATAAATGAATTATAAGATTATTTATTAAAATATTATGATATGTCAATAAATTTTGAAATTAAAATATCAATAGATAAAAAATGTAAAGTAACTACCTGCCCAAAAATTTTGTAATCGTGTCTTCCCAAAATTATTATTGTTATTTTAGCCGTCAAATATTAGCATAACTATCTATGCATGAACAATACTTGAGTAAGAATTTTTTTTTTCCTTAGGTATATAGTTAACAATTATATGTTTATATCCAATAAACTTATACTTTTAAGACGAGAGATTATGAAGTAGTTATTTTTAGGCGTTAAAGGATTATTTTCTGTGTATGATAAAAATCAATTATGATGGTTTAAGAAAACATTAATTATCAAGGGTTTAGAAAAGATACATTTCCTTAATTATTAAAATAGGTTGTTCTGAAAAAAAAAAACATAAAATTACTGCATTACAATGGGGACACTTTGGGAATATCACATAAAATCTCACATCCCTTTATAAGAGGTGCCTAGAGTGACATTTTGTCAAACAGAGCAGCTCTCACTCTCAGATAAACAGAGCACTCTGTTTTTTCTTACACTCTATCCATCTCCCATTCCCTTCCAACCTTCACTCAATGGCGGCGTCCAAGACCACAACGATGGACTCTGAGAAGGCCGAAAACGGAGATTCTCCACCGGACCGTTGTCCGGTGGAGGAGGTGGCTCTGGTGGTGCCCGAAACCGACGACCCATCGATTCCGGTGATGACTTTCCGGGCATGGTTTCTGGGATTGGCATCATGCGTGCTCTTAATCTTCCTGAACACGTTCTTTACTTTCAGGACTCAGCCACTCACCATCTCTGCCATTCTCATGCAAATCGCCGTTCTTCCCGTAGGAAGGTTCATGGCGTCCACGCTTCCCACCAAAGAGTACAACTTTCTGGGGTGGCGCTTCACCTTGAACCCTGGGCCCTTCAACATGAAGGAGCACGTCATCATCACCATCTTTGCAAACTGTGGCGTGTCCTTTGGAGGGGGTGACGCTTACTCCATTGGCGCCATTACTGTCATGAAAGCTTATTATAAACAGAGTTTGAGCTTTCTGTGCGCCCTTTTCATCGTCTTAACCACTCAGGTTCGCTTACCTCTTTCAAATTTTGTATCTTTACTTTTTATTCATTACTTTTGAGTGAAGGATGGAACTTTTAGAAAGTGTTTGGTTTGGTAATTTTTTTATTTATTTCTTAAGAGAACTTTTAAAGACAACTATTATTTTTCTCTTCTCTTTGAAAAAGAGATTTGTGGGTTGTGGGTTGTGGGTGATGGGTGGATGGGACACAAATAATTCATTCTGAATGTATATTTATTAAAAGATTAAAATGAAGTCTGTCTTTGAGATCTGTAAGATTGAAGGTTTCTCTCATGGTATGCTTTATTTTTAATATTAAAATCTGTTTCTTCTGATATGTTTTTCTTTTCTTTGAAGCATATATTCTGTTCAATCTGTTTGTTGAAATTTGCTTTTAAAACTTACTATTATTGTGAATGATTGAGTTGCAGATGTTGGGGTATGGATGGGCTGGGATTCTGAGGAGGTATCTGGTTGATCCCGTTGAAATGTGGTGGCCTGCAAACCTTGCTCAAGTGTCGCTCTTTAGGTTCATTCTTCTTCTTTTTCTTCTTTTCTTCAATGTTATGTTTTACTAAACCGTTTAATTATGTGTGATGTTTCATTTTTCCTGGTGCTAAGTGCCATGCTAGGCTAACTACACAATTGGAACCTTCCATTGAACTATTTAACCGTTCGTTTACACAAATTTTGTGACTAAAAAGTTCAGTCCAACCAAATGAAGGGAAAATAGATGCAGAATTTTACTTATATTCTTATTCTGTAAAACACAAGGGTGGTGGTCTTGCTGCATAAGAATTTATACCTCAGTAAAGATAAATCGAATCAAGTCTGTCGTTGACTAAATTGACTGACTCGTAATTTGATTGAATAAACGAGTAGTAATTCCTAGCCTGTAATTGGAATGAAGGAGTGCGCACAACCAAAATACCAAAATTGTTGTAATATTCCCTTTGCAAGTGAGCATGACATTGAAATTGAAAAGGTAAAGTAGAATATATATTAACACTAGGTTGTTGTCAATGTTGCATTGGCTACTGTAGAATTGACCTATTGCCAATTATTGGGTATCTTCTCCAAAAGAGCTTACGCAACAGCAGAACCATTTTTTTTATCAAAGATTCTTCTATTAGTCGTTTATTATATCCTAATGTTACTTTGATTACATCAATAACCTTATGCTACAGGGCACTCCACGAAAAGGAGGAGAAATCAAAAGGTTTTACGAGGATGCAGTTTTTCCTCATTGCCATGGGTGCAAGCTTCTTGTATTATGCACTCCCTGGCTATCTGTTCACGGTCTTAACCTTTTTCTCGTGGGTTTGTTGGGCATGGCCGAATAGCATCACTGCACAGCAAGTTGGATCAGGTTATCATGGACTTGGGATTGGTGCCTTCACAGTTGATTGGGCAGGGATTTCAGCTTATCATGGGAGCCCTCTTGTTTCACCATGGTCTTCCATTGTTAACGTGGGAGTCGGATTTATCATGTTCATATACATCATTGTACCTGTGTGTTACTGGAAGTTCAACACTTTTGATGCCCGCAAGTTTCCTATATTTTCTAACCAGTTGTTCACGACCACTGGACATAAATATGACACTACCAAGATCTTAACCAAGGAGTATGATCTTAACATTGATGCATACAACAAATACGGCAAGTTATACCTCAGTCCTCTGTTTGCATTATCAATTGGATCGGGTTTTGCAAGATTTACGGCTACCCTCACTCACGTGGCACTGTTTTATGGCAGGTAGGTTACTTTCAAAGCTTTTAACATGAATTTGTTTCTAACTTGATTGCATGAAGTGACTTCCATATCAGATCACTTTTAAATCACTTCTGAGTGGTAGTTGTATATATGAATGAATGATGTTCTAATATTTGTACATGTTAGATATGGAAATGAATCAGAAGGCTCTGAGTACTATTAATCCTTCTTAATTTTCATCCATATATTCTCTATTTAAGGTAACATGTAGAATAGTTTGAGACTGAAATAGTATCCTTTTGCCAGAGATATTTGGAGACAGAGTAAATCTGCGATGAGTGGTGCGAAATTGGATGTCCATGGTAGACTTATGCAAGCTTATAAGCGAGTACCTGAATGGTGGTTCCTCAGTATATTGTTTGGGAGCATGGCACTATCCCTGCTAATGGCCTTTGTGTGGAAAACTGATGTGCAACTGCCATGGTGGGGTATGCTCCTTGCTTTTGGTTTGGCTTTTGTTGTAACCCTCCCAATTGGTGTCATTCAAGCAACTACCAACCAGGTACTATCTCCAATATTTCTGTCCCCTCCACTATTGCAAAGTTGGAAGCAATAGAGATTTAACATTACTTTGTTTTCTGAATCATGTGGCAGCAACCTGGATATGACATTATAGCACAGTTCTTTATTGGGTATATCCTTCCAGGAAAACCGATTGCAAACTTGCTCTTCAAGATTTACGGGAGAATCAGCACCGTGCATGCTCTCTCTTTCTTGTCAGATCTCAAACTAGGCCACTACATGAAAATTCCTCCAAGATGCATGTATACCGCTCAGGTATGTGCACCTTCAAATCTCCTAACCCAACAACTCCTATCATACTAGATTTTTTTTTCTTATTTTCTAGTTACTTAATTCATTTTTGGCTTATAACTTCCAAACAGCTGGTGGGAACTCTGGTTGCTGGAGTAGTGAATCTTGCAGTGGCTTGGTGGATGTTGGATAGCATTAAGGACATATGCCTCGATGATAAACTTCACCATGACAGTCCTTGGACATGCCCCAAATACAGAGTGACCTTTGATGCATCTGTTATATGGGGTCTAATTGGACCAAAACGACTCTTTGGACCTGGTGGACTATACAGGAACCTTGTGTGGTTATTCCTGATTGGAGCAGTGTTGCCAGTTCCTATTTGGGTGTTGAGCAAAATCTACCCTGACAAGAAATGGATACCACTCATAAACATACCTGTCATATCCTATGGTTTTGCTGGAATGCCACCTGCAACTCCTGCCAATATTGCAAGTTGGCTATTGACCGGAATGATCTTCAATTACTTCGTGTTCCGCTACAACAAACGTTGGTGGCAGAAGTACAACTATGTACTATCTGCAGCACTAGATGCAGGCACAGCTTTCATGGGTGTTTTAATATTCTTTGCCCTGCAAAATGCTGGCCATAATCTCAAATGGTGGGGAAGTGAAATGGACCATTGCCCCTTGGCCACTTGCCCAACTGCACCAGGAATTGTGGTTGATGGGTGTCCAGTATTCTAATAGAGAACAACAACAATGAGTTTAGTTTTTTTCTTTTATGTTTGTTTGGGGTGGGGACAAAGCTAGGCTTTTAGTTCAGCTATAACCTATATAGGGTGAAAGCGAAAGGAATAACCAATTGCTTAGCAAAATTCTGTACATGGTTATCATTGTGGAGGGTTTAAGGTTCTTAACCAGTGTTGTTATATATGTCTCATAATAGATGAGGTTTTTTTGATAATGGAACGAAGTATGAGTTCAAATGCCTTTTGAAGGCTTGAAAAAATTCACCTGCACCTATCTTTCCACACTTCAGAAACCCTTATGTATGGAGTTGCAATTTTGTGGGCTTAGAAGAAAGAGAGACGTGCTTAGTAGTGGCTTGGAATCCAATTCCAAAGAGAAAACAAGATGCTTGTAATCTCATCAATTAAGATGTCGTGGCGGTGTTGTAACTCATTCCATTGTTGGAGAGATTTCATTCCCTCTTTTAAATACTAGCTAGCTTGCTAGCTTTGTTTCCTTCCCTTAGTAACTCAATCCACTCGATTTGATTTGACCATTATCATTCAACTTTGCCTGTCCTTAGTAATATCTCAACTCCCAAATAAAAAAAATTGAAACAAAAAGGTCTGAATATTAGAATAACTTGCATCTATCTAGAAGAGGAGAGGATCCATATCTGGAAATCACATTTGAAGTTTCCATGGGCTTCATTCATTTTTTACAATTTCCAGTGGCAAACTATTTTCCAAAAATATGAAATATCAAGCACAAACAAGCAAATTCCAAAACAGCTTTCCAGTAATTCTTAGATTGAAAAGTAAGTAGCGAGCATCCTGTTTTATTCGTATTTAAGCTTTCAATAAACGCTATCCCATAAAAACATGACATTATAGGCAAACATGAATGCACGTGTAAAACTACGTGCCCAACATATTAAAGAACTCTATCTCGAGCATGATAAGGAGAAAAAAGAAGCTCAGTTATACCACCAGAAGCAAGTTCAAAGTAAGCGATCATCTGACAAAAAAGAAGGACACGAATCGCAAATACCCTTAAAAAATTTTCACACTCGGAATAATAGAGCACCAATTTCAACCATCAGAGTACGCAAAATTAGAAAATAAAAATTGGGAACGGAAAATGAACGTGTGATGAGAACCTCTTATAAAATTTTTATCTTCTTAATCACTCAACCAAAATTCCTAGAGAACAGCAGCAGCAAATAATTAAGAGTTGAAACTTAATTGTTTGATGATTGAGCATCAAGCAGTTGCATTATATATAATACAATCTTGACTGTGGTGATCCTTATGTTGCTTTTCATTTCTCTCTTGTAACTATGCCTAAACAAAATTCTCTATAAAATAATAGAAAGCGCTAAAAGTGTGTTCCATATGATTTATGTATATGGTTTACCTTACAAGGACTTGTACAGCACCACAGTGACATATTTGGCTAGAAACCGATGAGTTGTACCAAGACCAACAACTGTAGGACTGCTCTTTCCTTTCTGCGTGTAAAGATGATTCAGCACTCCATGTTGAGGTCTTGACAAAGGAGGTTGGATTTCCATATTTGTTTCAGCCACATTTAGCAGTGTCATTTGCAAGAGTGGAGGAACCAACGGTGGCTCCTTAGCATAATCTTCAGAACTAAGCTGTAAGTTATCATAGCTCGACTCTGGTGATTGAGGAGGCTCAAAACTAGAAATGCTTCCAATATCTTCAGGAACATAATCCTACACATATATATTACATAACTTTGTTATTCTCAATTTAGCCACCTTCTAGCAGTAAAAGGATGCTAACACTCAATTTTACTCATACAGGATACTCTACAAGATTAATTACTGGCTACTGTTCATGTGTTAATTCAGTCCCATGAGAGAATTTGAAAAATAACTAGCTATGCAAAAATGACATATCAAAACACTTGATATGGAAAACTACTCTACAACAGCCATCGCAAAAATGACATATCAAAACACTTGATATGGAAAACTACTCTACAACAGCCATCACAAAAATCAATTCATGCACATCAAAGTCCGCTATACTATAATCAAAGAAGATTGCCACAGTTACCTAGTTACCAAGTGAAACAAAAGTACCAATAGGCTAGAAGTAGAAGGGGTCGATGCGTCTTGACCCCTCAGGTGCAGCTTTTTTGTATAATAATAATAAAGAAAAGACTTTGAAATACCACCCACCTAATCTAACTTAAATTGTTAGAAGACAAAAATAGAGATAGAAAAAAACAAAATTTCGTTGATTGAATTGAAATGAACAACTATTTTTTGTGTCCTAACAACCAACACAAATATTTTTTGTGTTTTTGAGGTGGTGGTTGGGGTGCTAAAATAGTCAAAAAAGGTTGATTCAAAATAGTCAAAATAGCCCTTGGCAGACTACGGACTCTTACCAGCAAGTAACGCAGGCATTGTAAATTGACCATCAAAATCTTGAATATTTACAATGAACGTTATGTTTGAGTGGTTTACATTGTTAATAAAGGGAAAATGGTTAAATATTTCACAATTTCTTCTTCCAACTTTAAAGCCTTTCTATACTAAGAAGTGTGCTTTCCAGCCTTATTAACTACTTTGATTAGCAAACATATTCGTTATTAGTAGATAATTAACCAATTCGACTTTTATTCTAGCAGGAGAATGACGCAAAAATCAGTATTTAGTTTTCTTTTATTACCCTATCCCCTTTCTTTTCTCAAAGCTTTTTTATGTTACTACCCCGAAGACTATGACCCATTCACTCTCTACTGCACTTCACTTGAACCAAGATTGATCAGAAGCCCATTTCAAGTGGATTCCGTGTCAATAAAGTGATCATTATGTGTTAATATAAAAATAAACAAGCATACTGAATTTAAAGCTTTACAAAATTTGGCTTAGTACTTATCCAAAAAGTAATTAAACACTGATGACTCCAGTAGTATGTTTTTGCTAGAAATGGGATTCAAAACTTTGTGCCATCATCAAGAACTGTTACCATCGAAAAGGAATAGAAAAACACCAAGTTATCATCTCAGAAGCCCTGCTCACTTCCCTTCACAACTCAATGAACGGAAAATATTCACCCGGGACCATAAGACATTGACAAAACATATTCCTGATATGAGTTATGGATCATATTTATCCGAAACAAAATTCTTGCAAGTTAAGAAACGTGGTGCAATCGAAGACTGTAAAAAGGAAGAAAATAAAAACCTTCAGGAAAAACTTAATCGTAGGGTTATATGTAGACCAAAACCGCGGCACTAGCTCCAAGGAAAAGTGAAAATGAACAAAGGTTTCACAATAACAAAGAAGAGAAAAATGCATTCAAATTACTGAAACTTGCCTTTACAATTTAATTTCAGTGGATTTATAATTTTGCACGAGTTCATCCTGTTAAATTAATGATTCTGAACATAAACATACTTATTATCTCAAAACTACATATATAATATATTGACCTTAAAATTTCAAGTTTGTTCGAGTGCAAAACATGTCAATATATATGAAATAATACCTGTAAGTCCAAGATGTTGTAAGCATTCCCGGCATCATCACGGGCCCAAGGCGAGTCTGGAGTATACCTCTTCAGTCCATCCACAATAAATCTGAACTGGTAAACCCCAGATGGCAATACCTTCATTATTGCAAAGTCTTTCCCTGATCTCTGCAGGGGCATTCTGAAAAACAAGGAATATGAGAATCCAAGAAACAGGCAAAGAAGCCATTGAAGACAAGTAAAGAAGATGTTAAAGTTTTTAAACCTTGCTTTCCAATTATCCCACGATCCCTCCACAGCTACTTCCTTTCCACCATAACTCCAAGTAATCATAGTTGGAATTCCCGGTTCACTGAACATATCTTCATACCCTGAAGTTGTCTCCACCAAGGAATAACTGGGGACATGCATCTCCTCAGATGTTTGTAGCGGAACCTCAGGAAGCTACACAAGGGAAAGGGAATTCTGGAGAATTGATGAAAACAGAGAGTCCACGGAAGAGCAGTATACAAAACAGGTAGGAAAAGGGCCACATCGAATCCATTAACAAGAGAACGAAATTGAGAATTGATCTTAGTAAAGAGGAAGTACCAAAACACATGTAAATTAGAAGCAGAAGAGAAGCAACAAGAAATTGAATGAAAATGACTTCTGCTAATTTCGGATATTACTTAGAGAGTGGAAGTACCTGAGGAGTGAATACGAAGGGAGAGATGGTGGGAGGAGAGTGAGGCATCGCGTTCCCATCAGCAGAAGCTTCTTCTGCTTCTTCTTCAGAACCACGCACGTTCACATTACCCATTCTCAACTCAAAGGAAGAATAACCAGTGAAAGCGAAAAAACTGCAACTTAAAGAATAAAAGAAAGAAGAAGAAGAAAAGAAAATTCGCCGATGTGTTTGGAGGGCGGAGCAACACCCTGCAACAGCATCACCACCTCCTCATTTCTTTCTTTTCTTTAAGATCCTTCGTTACTTAACCACCTTTATAAACAAAAACTAAGTGTGTCATTCTTAAAAACTAAAATTTCCAGAACATCCTTAAAAAATATTAAAAGTGCCGTCAAATGGACCGGCTAAGAAATTTAAAACCTTTTTATACTGTAAAATAAGTTTTTAAATTCTATAATTAATCTATGACTCTGATTAATGGGACTATAGAAAAAATCAAACCACTCCGATTCTATAAGAGTTACTTTAAGGATAAATGTAATTTATTGATTGTTTGATCAATTTTCACTTACTAATGAACTATAAATAAAAAAAACTATATTTAAAAATTAAAACAATATGACAAAAATGTCAAGACTCGGTATTAATATATTAATGCTTGTATACTAAAAATAATCAAATGCCCAGTCTCACGCTTATGTTGTCAATCCTCGTACGTGACAATTAAATATTTAATCATATTCACCGCAATTTAATAAATTAAACAATAGTAATATTATATATTATAATAATTATAAAGTTTAATGGGTCGTCTAGGAGGTACAACAATATATTCACCAAACTTTTTTCATGATAAACTCTAGTAATAATTTTTCATACCATACTAAATAAACAAATTTTAAAAATAAATTTTAAGTCTATCTCAACATATAAATTAATATATAAAATTAATTTATAATATATATATATATATATATATATTATAAATTGAACATTAACTTTTATCGATATGGTTATAAAATAAAATTTGTGATTATAAATTTTATTGATAGGAATTATTGATTTGTCCCCTGTGTGTAACTTTTCCTAACATCGAAAGTTTGTATGTGTAATTACCTAAAAAAATAGTATTAAGACTATTAATTCTGCCATTTCATTTGATTATTAACCTAAAGCAAACGGATAAACATGTATATTTACACAACATATACAGTGTACTATTGAATAAATTTCGGCGAAACATAAAAAGGAAATGGCAAAATATAAAAAGGAATTTTAAAATATTTTAAAGAGGACTTACACCACACATACATACAATGCGCATAAAAAATTATATTTTTATTGTCGATTATGCTCTGGATGTAATTTTCTATTACAATTATTATCATAACTGATATAAAAATTAAATTTTATTATTAACTATTTTAAAAAATAAAACTTGATTAATAAAAGTTCTATTTATAATTTTAACATTTTATTAATAAAATAAATTAACATATATACCGTACTATTGAATAAATTTCGGCGGTACAAAAGAAAATTTAAAATATTTTAAAGAGAACTTACACCACACATACACACAATACGCATAAAAAATTATATTTTTATTGTTGATTATGCCCTAAATTGATATAAAATGTGTGATTTTTATTATAATTATTCTCATAACTGATATAGAAATTAAATTTTATTATTAGTTATTTAAAAAAATGAAACTTTATTAATAAAAGTTCTACTTATAATTTTAACATTTTATTAATAAAATAAATTAACATATATAGTGTACTATTGAATAAATTTCGACGGAATATAAAAAGGAAATTTAAAATATTTTAAAGAGGGCTTACACCACACATACACATAATGTGCATAGAAAATCATACTTTTATTGTCGATTATGTCCTAGATCGATATAAAATGTGTGATTTTCTATTATAGTTATTGTGATAATTGATATAGAAATTAAATTTTATTATTAACTATTTTAAAAAAATGAAACTTAATTAATAAAAGTTCTACTTATAATTTTAACATTTTATTAATAAAATAAAGTAGGTTTAATTACTTAGATGGTAACTATTTTAATAGGGGTGTGTCAATCTTATATCCGTTTTTTAAAAAGTGTCAATTGTATCCCAATTTTTAAAAAAATCTTCAATTAGGTCTCTTTCATATGGAAATGTCTAACACAGTTAATGGCATGCCACATGTTAATATGTGATTTTTTAATTTTTTTTTAATTTTTTTAATTTTTGCAACAAAAAAAAAATGTCACGTGTTAATGTCATTATCTTGATATCAAATTAACTCCCATATAAGTTTCAATTACTCAATTTAGTCCCTACTTATATCTCACAAATTCAATTTTGACCTAATTTTTTTTTAATAATTAAAATCTATTTTTATGAGATTAAAACTAATAAGTATAAATATCTTTTCAAAAATTAAGTATTGATATTTATATTAAAATTTTTTGGTAAAATTCATTTTATTAAGTCATTTTTAATAAAAAATATTAGTATAAATTCATACAAATAAAAATATTGGTTTAAAATTAGTGAAATACAATAATTTTCTATTTTGAAAAAAAAAAGTAATAATCAATAAAACGTGAGTACTTAATAAAAAATAATTAATAAAGTAATATGTTAAAAAGTCATTTTTAATAAAAAATATTAGTATAATATTTATACAAATAATAAATTTGGTCTGAAATGAGATAGAAACGATATAAATATCAATACTTATTTTTTTAAAAATAGTTATACTTAATTAGTTTTTATTTTATTAAAAATTGGGTTACAAAAATATATTAATTATTAAAAAATTTGAGATAAAATTGATTCAGATACATGGAGACTATACTAAATCAGAAAGACATACATGATGACTATTTTAAGATCAACACAATGAAATTTGATACTCACACTAACATGTGACATTGCATTGTCACGTGTCACATGTCACATGTCACACTAGAGACTTGATACATGGTATTTTTTTTTTGCAAAAAAAAAAAAAAAACATAGATTGACATGTGGTATGACGTTAATGATTTCTGTTTGAAAGGGACGTTATTGAAACATTTTTTACAAAAGTTGAGATGTAATTGACACTTTTTAAAAAACTGTTAATTGACACACCTCTATTAAAGTAGGTAATTTCTGAGTAATTAAACCAATAAATTAAAATTTATCTTTAAAGCTACTATTACCTTTAAACAAATTTATAAATATTTAGGATTTTTTGAGTTTCTATTTCTTGTTTCCTATGTTTATATAAAAAAAAATAGTTATTGCTAAAATATAAGAAATGTATCAACTCGTTTTTTTTTTAATTTTTTTATGTTTAAAAATAAAAAATAAAAATTTCAATATTATATAAACAAATATATATATATATATATATATATATATATATATATATATATATATACTAATGACGGATCAGACTAATTTAATCTATTTTTGACAAACTAAAAATAAAACGATCAAAAACAGGTCGGACCAGCCAAAACGGCCCGTTCTGTCCGTTTGCCACCCCTTGAATACTAAATCAAAAGCTTACAAGAATAAATAGAAATAAATGAATAATTGTTGGAAACGTTATATTTGAGATTTTTCCCGAGAGAGAAATGAGTTGCTACGGAGAACTGGTTTTGGAAATAGACAAACGATAGTTATTGGAGGAATTGGCGTGAGCTTGAAAAGAGAAAGAAACAAAAGCTTGGAAGCAGAAAGGTATGCAGAACTGATTCATCAATCTAGTGTTTCAGTGACACCACCATTTCCTTTTGACTTTCTTAGCCCAGACAAGATTGATGGCTACACATACTGATACAGGGCCCATGCTGGATCCACTACCCACGGGCCCACTCCACTGGGTCCCCGCCATGATGGTTCATGCTATATTCGGCTATGTGCAAAACCATAACCGTCCTTTTTTTCATCGCTCCACCGATTCATTCATCACTGTGGTAGTTTAAGAAATGAGTCACAGATGAGGACAGCGAGAAAGGGTTTTTCAACTTTCAACGTGCGAGAGGCCTTCGATTCGAGTCTTTGAGGCAAAACATCGAACACGTAGCCGACCATTCCCACTTGTCGACATATAGACAGAACCCAGTCACTTCGTGAGTGCCCATTTCATTGTTTTGCCTCCTCCTTTTAGTTTTCTACTGTTGCATTACATTCTTTGAACTTTTGCCAATACCGTTTTACCTGCCAATTGGTTCTGACTTCTCAGACCTTAGTTTTGGGTTCCTGGTTTTGTTCTTGTTCATAGTAATTTCTGGTGACTATGCCAACATAGCTTAATGCTATGTCACATGACATTCTAGATTCATCTGTACCATTGGTTTTATATCCCACAGGAGTTCTGTGCTGAACTTTGGGAGATAAATCCTTCAAAGAAATCAAAAACATCTATTCTTGTTTTTCTTGAACAAATGTAATAGAATTCTTGATATCAGGCAGCACCCAAGTTTTGTTGGCCATTTATTCAATTAAAGAACAAAGTTTGAAGCATGTTATTTATCATGAGACCCCTCTTGATTACTTCTTCCAAAGTCCTTCTTTTCACAGGATATAAACCTTCTAAACACTCCTCTTCCTTGTTGGGGTCTCCAAAACGATGACTACACCATTATCTTCTCCTATTCAAAATCATTTCATATATTCTTTTATGTCACGCATCCATCTTAATATTCTCATTTTTGTCACTCCAACCATTTTTCCTGTCTTTCTAATCTCAACATCCTCTACCATAAAGAAAATATAGCAATATATTAAAATTTGTTTGAGTTTGGTAGGTATTTTGCTCTCACAAATAACCCTAAACGTCTCTCTCCATTTTAGCAATCTCAATTGTGACATCCCCTATCATTATCATTTTATAGTATTGAACTTAGACATATGTATGACATTTTTCTCATACTTTTAATTTCAAGTCGCATTCATCTTATATCTTACGAAAATTATAGTGTACATTCTCTGTCTTGTTCCTTCTTAAGAAGAAATTCTTCGTTTCGAAAGTTCATGTTGAGAGTTAATTGTTTCCCTTGATTTATCAACTAAAACCTTATTGCCCGCAGAAAGCATGTGTAAGGGACAAACTTTTTTATGCCCCTAGTAATCATATTCTTGATTATATTAAACAAGGTCTTTTTAAGGTTGAGACCTGTTCATAATTTAGAATCTTCAGTACTCTTGCCTGTGGGTTTACAAAGTTCTCAATAACACTTCTCTTGACACTTGACATGAGTTTTTTTCCAAGTCAATAAAATCTAAAATTAAATAAAATCAAAGAGACAATGTTAATTAAATTACAAATTAATAAATTTGCAAAAGACAAAAGTGTTTAAAATTAAAAAATATACTCAAATACCGAACTTCTTTTTTAAGGGGAATCTTAGGCTACATTTTACTTCTCTCATTATACTGTTTAATTCAACTCAAGTTTTAGTTCGTGACGTGTCACCAAAAATTTCCCTTTTCATTTTTAATATTTTACAAGCTTATATATCTTAGGTCATTTGACTAAATTACTAGAAGACAAGAATTCAACATTGATATCTTGATGGACAAGAGATAAAGTGTAAAAGACATTTGGAACCTCAACTATCTATGTCTGGTCTTGTGTTGAGCTAGAATCTTTGTCGAATAGTTAAGTTTTGTTTATAAAATGTATTTATTTTCTTTTAGTGCAACTTTGGATTAAATAATCTCAAGTAAAATTATATATATATATATATATATAAAAAATAATTTCCTAAAATGAATATACAGTAAAATATGCCCTTATTAATGGCACTTAAGGCTTTTTTCTATGCAAAACATATTGCCATAAAATATTTCCTTATAGTTTGGATTATTTTGAAAGTATATATTGAGTGTTTGAAAGAGGGAAAAGAAGAAAGATAGCATGATTCTCTATTTGTCTCTTTGATCTATTTGCTATCTTGATCTGACTATAAACTTAATAGTCTAAACATTCATAGATTAATTGTAGTGTAGGTCATTATTGTTTTAATTGAGTCACTTTTTTTATTTTATATATATATATATATATATATATATATATATATTTCTTTTTTATATTTCCAATTTTATTTTTTACGTTAATGTTTTTGGTTGTGAAATCATATTATAACATTAAAATATTAAAAGTAAAATAAAAAAATAGTTTGTAATGATTTGACTCATTTAGAAGATATTTGGCGTAAATAAACCTTTTTTATATTTGGAAATTATGTATTTGACTAATCTAATCATGAGATGTGTTAATGTATATGTTACCTGCAACAGCAGGTTTTCAGAAAGACTTGAGACTCCACATCTCTTGAACAATATCTTGCAAAATGAATGTTAGTTGAGCTAAATTAAGGTTGAGAGAGTAGACACAAAATTTCAAGGTCCCCGTGGTGGATATTGCAAGTGGGCACAACTGGTTTGAAAAATAGTATGAAGGAACAATTCCTATGAACTTCTCAACTACATCACCAAACACTGGTCTTTTACAAAAGTGAAAGAGAATGTAATTATGCACAAAGACAGTTTTAAAAGCAACGCATGCAACCCAATACGGTGACTTTAAGCGCCATCCTAATGAGGCATGGTTGAAGATTCATGTTTGCGTGGTGTGAGTGCAGTGGATTGGAAGTTAATTAAGTGGCATGCTGGATCCTTATGTTTCCAGCATTGTAAGTGCGAATGCCATTGCCAAAGGAAGAGAGGCTGAGTTCCTTCTGTTTCTTCACACCAACTGCTCGACAAAATGATCGCTTTGGAATCCGATGGATTTTTACTGAACATACCTTTTCCAAGTTAGGAATAGCATGAAGGTGAGAAGGGAGATCAACTATGAACTCTCCAAATTCATCAGTTACACCTCTTGCTACCACTGACCCTTTCCCCTTCCACTTTCTCCCATGGCTGTCACACTTCAAACCAACCCAAGCTCCTGCATCAAATCATAATTTAACCACCCCAATGAGAAAAAAATTATTCATTTATCATCGTATGTATAATCAAGAATAGTGTTTGTTTATATTTTTCCATTGGTGGGGTGGAAAAGAATTTTCCTTCATCTACTATTTGACATGAAAGGTTGGGACTCGTTGTCATTGTATTTTATGCCTGCCATCCATTAATTTGCTTTTTCATTTATGTTACAATCAAACACAGACAGCTGATCAATAATGACCAAAGAGATTTAGTGAATTATAATCAAAACTTGTGTTGTTTTCCGAAGCAGAAATTCTACCAAACAAGCCTTCGCTTGCCACCAAAACAATGCAACACCAACTGCAGATCTTCAGTTGTGCAGCATTACAATTTGTTTTCAGACAATACTTTTATAGTATTTTGGAAAAACATTATAATCGATTCTTCTCTCTACCAAAACCATTTAGTCATAGGAAAACATTGATAATGGAGATACCAAATCCATTAACTCATTGTGTAATATTAGAAACATCTGCTTCTTCCTTTACTTTCAACCTGCTCCACACAAGACACACCACTCCCCCAAACAAGCATTTCTTCTCATCTGACATGCGTCTGAATATATATCTTCTTAGTTTGACATATAAACTTGGAACATGCAAGTTCCTAATTACCTATTAACATGCCATTTAATGTAACTCATATTTGCATGCTACAAACTTATATATATAATTCTAAGTAAACCTTAAATGTAACTCAATAATACGAAATGGACTTATAGTATAAAATTGTCTTTTATCTGTAATTGATATAATCGATATAAAATCTGACATAACATGTACTAACTAAAGTTGAAGATATGTAGGTTTGGAAATCCAGGTACCTTGCAGTGGCCATGCATGAGGTTGGTGTGGTGCCTGACAAGTAACTGAACCTGTGATGAGGACTGTGGATAGCTTCTCCTCTCCATAGCCTGCAATGTGCACCACTTCATCTCTGTTTGATAATAACTCTAACAAAGGGTTGTCCTCTCCAGCGGCCAGAGATGCAAGCACGAAGATGAAAAGTAGCATGACAAGGGTGTGGCAGCCGCATGAGTAGCTCATCATCTTTGTGTTCATTTGTTTATCAACTTTGGCTACTTTAAGAAACATATATATATTTTGAATCCTCTCCAGAGACAACACAATACAAATTATGAGGTGCTACTTCCTTTGCATTTATATATAAGCCTCTGTGTGATTCCATTGCCCTCTCAAATTTCCCATACTGCCCCTGTAGGTTTGACTTTGATGTTTAGTTAACCTATCCCATTTATTAATTAATTAATCAAATATTACGTCTTAATGTGTCAAAACCAAATTTATTGGCTGAAAATAAAAAGAGAGATAACGGTGGTGTAATAAGGAAAATATTTTTTTGTGTAATAAGGAAAATATTTTTTTTACTATTAAATTTTGACAACTTTCTCTTACAACATTATGTGTCATTTTTTAAGTGGTTTTTCATTTTTTTATTTTTTCATTCTCGATATTTCAAAATCACTTAAAAAATATCATCTTATGTTCTAAAAGAAAGTTGTCAAAATTTAGTAGTCAAAATATCATTTTCCGTTTAATAAATACTTTACTAATATTTCCCTTTGAAACATCACTGGTTAATTTCATGGAGCATAATAAATTATAGTAATGTGTAATGAGTTTCTTTAATGCTTGATGTTAAAGGGATTAACATTGGTATAAAGATAGAAATATTAGGTTGGAGAAAAGGAATGCGAATAAGAGAAGAAAGAAGTTGGAAGTTAGAAAAGGAAGTTATAAGGTATGAGGTTGGTGGCCTACTATATATTATCGTCTACTGCTACGTATATATTCTGAATTTAATTATTTCTTCTGTTAATAAAATTAGTTTAAGAGTGAACTACGGATGCCAATACGCATAAATGTAATTTTTTTTCTCTCATTTTTATCTTTATTTCAATTAAATAACGGTTATATATTTACTCATTCCAAATATTAATTAAATAATTTTTTGAAAAAAATAAAAAAGATATACATATACTTTTTTCAATGTTAAATATTAAAAAAATTATAATTATATAAATATAAAATAAAAAGTATAAAATGATAATTAAATAAAATATAAAATATGTATCTTAGGAATAAATTACAAAACTAAAAAGCAAATAAAAATTTATCAAAAAATTTCCTAACAAAATAAATATATTTATAATTTAAAATAAAGATAAATATAAAAATTAAAATTAAAACGTGTATAAAAATGGAATAAAAATATATTTATACTCATTCTCAACGTCATTTAATTTAAAAAATCAAATATTATTAGTCATCCTACCAATGGATTTGAATAACATCCACGAATGACAGGCATATAGATAATGTTGGTGGCATAACTTTGACCATATTTTTTTTTTCAAGCCTGTTTCAACTACACATTGCAGGTCAACAATTATGGTGTACGGCTATAGCTAATTTAAAAGCAATAACTAGTATTAACTCTCAGGAACATAATCTATTGATAAAAAAATATGACACAATAGAAATGATGAAGCATAAGGTATTAAAATAAAAGAGTTATGATATTTTAACAAGGTTTTCACAAACTTTCTTATTTAGGTAAAAAAATATTATTTTATTATTTTATTTTAATTAAAAAATAAAAATTTAATCAAATTTAATTCTATTTTTAGAAACTTTGTTAACTTTATCAAAATTTTGTTTGTCAAGAGATAATTTTCCTTAAAATAATACTTGGATTTTGCTATTAAATATTTAATGTATGAAACATGTATTTCAAAAACAAAACTAAAAATGGATTAAGTTGGAAATTTAATACTTGATTAAAAATAAGAAAGTTGAATAACAATATAAGGTAAAAGATCGGAGGTGATGTCAATCTTTATGTATGATTTAGACTTATGTCTTATATTAATGTTGTATCTTTTTGATGATATCCTTTAAAAGACTTATTAATCAGTGATATCATAATTGATATTAATGAGAAACTCAAAATGAGAAAGTTGAACAATATATAAAATAAAATACCCATAAACCCATTGTAGAGGGTCAATTCCTTATGTACGGGTCGAACTCATGTTTCATTGATTTTTATCTTTCTAGTTGAAAGACTCATTAGGTTAGAGGTGTGTTGGTGGTTAGAGGTGTGTTAGTGTTGGTCTTTCAAGAGAGGATAACCAGATAGATACAACATCAATGAGATATGAGCTCAACCCACACATAAGGGATTGACACCACTCTTAATAAAAAATCTTAAGACGATGGATTTATAGATCTTCATCCTTATATGGTGCTCAACTTTTATTTGATATTCATTTTTATTCAATATGAAATTTAGACTCACACTTAGATTCTTGACTGTTAGTGGGTCAGATTGTTAGATTGTTAAATATTTTTAAAAAGTTCAATTTTTTATTATATAAAATTAATACAAATCAATATATTTGTGTCATTTTTTAAATCATAAAATAAAATAAACTAATTAAAAAAAGAGTGGCAATTTTGAAATTTTTGTAAACTTATAGGCTTCCGTTCCTTAGCAACTAAATGTTATAGTAGAATATGCTTCAGTTACATCAACAATCGAGTCTATAAAATTTACAAAATTGTCACTGCGTTTTCATGTGTCATTTGCTTTAAAACCGAATCATATCATCCGAGTTAAAAGTCAAAACTGCATTAGTAAATTACGACTCAAAATGAGAAAATTTAATAACATATAAGATAAAAAAAAAAAAAAACCACAAACCGATTGTAGAGTGTCAATTCTTTGTGTACGGGTCAGACTCATACCTCATTAATATTATATCCTTCAGATTGAAAGACCCCATTAAGTTAGAGATGCGTTAATGGGTCAAATTCTGAAATATTTTTTAAAAATTTGAATTTTATTATATAAAATTAATCGATATATTTGTGAAATTTTTTAAATCATATTAATATTATAGTCTAAATTTAGTATTGATTGTCATTGGCTAAGGAAGTTAAATTCATAAAACAAATTCACATTATATATATATATAACTTTCTAAGAATATTAATATTTAAAAAATAATACATCCTTTATTATATATTTATTCAAAATCTGTTATTAAATATAAATTAATTATTACAAAATACAGTATATGCATGTGATCATTAAAAATGTTATTCATTTTATTTATTAAATAATTAATTAATATTACACTTAATAACGAATTCAATATATGTATTTAACAAGCACAATAATATTATGTGTTGTATTTATTAAATATACACGTGCATTTAATATAATAAGTTAATGGTTGAGAGGCGACGAGTAGTAGTTATAAGCTATCCATCGTTTTACTTAGTATTTGTTCCTTTATTTATTTTGTTACTTGTTTAGTATTGTTAGAAAAATGTTTATAATTTTTTTATATTCGTGTGTATTTATAAATATAATGAATATTTTTTATTTATTCATGAATATCTCTGTCAATACAAAGTATTCATATAATTCTTATAAATATAATTTTATTTATTATCCTTAATAGGTGATATCCATAAATTAGATTTCTATGAATCAAGTATTCGTTTTCATTAACTAATAATAAGCCGATAACAAAAATATTTCCACACATTATTCATACTTATCCATTAAAAGTACTTATTTAATATTCGTGGTAGATTTTATCACAGACATATGCATGGTGCACTTTTTTTTATTGTCTCTATTATTAACGTTGAAATGATGTTTACTTGTGTTATTTAGAGACAAAACACATTCATACCAAACACCACTAAAAAGATATAACTCAAAAAGATTTACTTTTGTAGATATTTTGAAGTAAAAATTTTGATCAACTAACAAAATCACATTCTCTTTTAAATTTTGGAATGCGCCTGTAAATTTTATAAAATTCAAAAGTGTAATCCTGATTTATAATCTATTGTGTATTTCTAACATATTTGTTGGATTTTAAAATTCAAAATGTATTTTTGAATTACAGAATTTAAAAACGTAATATAAATTTTATAATCTAGATTATAAATTGTGTAATTTAAAATATGTTTTTGAATATATTTTAAATTATATAATTTGTAATATTTTTTAAATTTATAATTAAAATATATAGGTTGAGAATTCAAGTGTGAGTTTAAGTCTCACATTGAATAAGTATGACAAAGTTGAGCAATATATAAAGAATAAAGACCTATAAATCTATTGTCTTGAAATTTTTTGTTAAGAGTGATGACAATTTTTTATGTACGGGTTAGAGTCATGTTGTGTTGTATTTTTCTGTGATCTTCCATTGAAAGATTCAACAATATATATATATATATATATATATATATATATATATATATATATATATATATATATATATATATTATTATAAAATATAATATAAAATAGAATTATTAATTATACAACATATAATATTTTAAATATATATATGAATAATTAATTTGAACACTTGTTACGCATATAAAAGTGCAGAAAAAAGATATGGAGCTGCTAAATCTGATATTCATATACAGCTTTTGTTTGATAAAAGAAATTTGATATATAGATCTACTATAATAAAGCAAATGTAGGAAGAATTTTTAACACAACTTAAAGTATAATTCTCTCTATTTTAAATTTAGACAAATATTTTAAAAATAGGAATGTGAATCCATATAATTTGTACTGTGAAAATTCACCATATTTTTTATGATCTAGTGTCTATTTAAAGAATACGTAAAAATACATTTATTAAAATAACATAATTATATAGTATGTAGTAAAATAGTACGGAATTTTTATATGGTATGTGATGTAATATGATATATTCTTATGTGTTTCTCCATATATTATTTCATTAATAATCATTTTTCTTTTTATTTAATTATTTGTGAGCTTTTAGTGTGTAAAGATGCGGTAGTGTGTTCACTTGAGGGAAAGTATCTGAGAGAGAGTGAGTGGATGAGTTTGAGTGGATTTAAGAGTGAATTATGTGTTATTTAAGTGACTTAAAGGTGATTGTAAGTAAATTTAGAAGTAATTTTTATGAAAGTTGGTCAGAGATTTGATTGATGTGATAAATTAAAAAATATGTTTTAATAGAAGTATAAGTGAGATTACCATTTTGTCCTTCACTTAATAAGTAGTATAAATTGATATTTGTATGAATAAATCTATTTTCATAATTTTTTTAACCACTAAAATTGAAACAAAAAATTATGAAAGAAAATTTTTTTTAACCCATTCCATGACATGGAGATCGGATCTCTCCCAACTAAACCCCCACAAATATGTTCCATTACAATGGGGATCAGATCTCTCAAAAACAAGCCACCACAAATCTTCCATTACATACCATGCTACCTTACCAACATGTATGTGAAAAAAGAGGATAAAATTGGCATTAACTAAGTGAATCTACTCAAATCACTGCATATTAGACGAGATTATATTCCTACTATATCTGGCTAATCACTTCATTGCCTTCCTCTAAAAACTTGCCAAACGAACACATAAAACGAACACATTGTCTTTGCTTTACCACTCAACATCAAACGAACACACTCTAAACTTCTATTAAAGAAATTTGAAACATAGAATTACATTTTTAATAAAAAAGATTCATTTTTTCTTTAATATATCATGAAAAGTTAACCATTATTTTTATAGCTCTTGATAATAAGGAGTGTTAAATTGATTTAGTTAATCTTTTTTATTAAATAGTCACACAAACTAAACATAAAATTGAAATAGGGTATTGTTTAGTTTTGTTCAAATTTAATATAAACTATAATTATTGTGTAATTGATTGAGATGTTTTTTATTTCATTTTTCTTACCATTATAGTTATTCTGTTTATATTTATTTTTATTAGTGAAATATAATATTTTATTATCAAAATCAGTAATTCATGGTATTTACATTTTCCAACATAACAGGATAGATGTTGCCATTAGATGCTGAGTCACCAAAAAATGTGCGCCTTTTCTGATTTCTGTCTTTCAATGTAAATAAAATAAAATATGTTTTAATTCAAGAAAACCCACAAGTTTCTTTTTTTTATTTTATTATTATTAACAGGACCCAGAGCTGCAAAAGGTTTGTTAAACTTACACGTGAAGGAGCTATCTCCTCCATCAACGGCCTAAAACCATTCACATGGCACAACAATAATGGTCAACAGAATGAAACAAAATAAAACCTCAAATAATATAAACATTATGATAGTTTAAGTAAGCTTCCTTGTTAACTCAATCCTCTTATCCAACCTAAAAAAATGACATTTTATATGTCTCTATTCAAATAACCCAACCAACCTTATTAACTTTTCTCCCTCTAAACACCTAACTTCTTCTTTAAACTAATCAATTAATTTACCTCACTATTCACCTATACACCACATTTCATAATAGTACACATACCCTACCACTTTTGGAGTGTCTGATTATCGATAATGATATTTTTGACAATTTTCTTTTTTATAATTTGAAATGATACTTTTTAATTTACAATTTGAAGTGATATATTTTTTAATGATTTTTAATATAAGAAAATAAAAAATCACTTAAAGATGTTATCTGAAATAATAAGAAAAACGTTGTTAAAATATATTTTTCTTTTATGATAACGAAAATGGATATAAATGCACATATTACAAGATTGTTCTAGTTGAAACCATCTTAAATAGTATATATAATTATGTTAAACACGGATATAAAGAGAAATAAGACGTATATATGTATGTGTATGTAAGTAATAAGGTTGTGTTTGGTGGGTGAGTGAGTGTTTGCATAGTGATAGTATGATGGCTGAATCTGATAACGAGTCAGGAGGAGGAAAGAATGAATCTTCAATTTGCAGAGAGCAAGACAGGCTCCTTCCCATAGCCAACGTGGGAAGGATCATGAAGAAGGTGTTACCGGGCAACGCTAAGATTTCCAAAGAATCAAAAGAAACCATGCAAGAGTGTGTGTCAGAGTTCATCAGTTTTGTAACAGGAGAGGCTTCTGATAAGTGTCAGAAAGAGAAAAGAAAAACCATCAACGGTGATGATCTTCTGTGGGCCATGGCCTCACTTGGCTTTGAAGATTATGCAGAGCCCCTCAAAGCTTATCTGCACAAGTACAGGGAGATGGAAGGGGAAAAAACTGCTATGATTGGGAAGCACCATGGCCTTTATGCAAATCCACTGTGATCATATATTCATGATCATCATATAAAAAAGTTTGTTGTTTCTATTTCTGCTGTTATTGTGAATATAGGTAATATTTATGGATGCTTATAGGGATTTAGGATCTTTATCATATTCCTTTTCATCTTCGTTTGCTGCAGGGACAGGAACTAAGAGTAGGAATTGTTAGGCTTGTTTCAATTGCAATATACTATGTATACATTCCAATTTCTAAGTGGTTTGCATTTGAGGTTTAAATAATGAAAGAGGGTGAAATATTTAAGCTGCAAATATTTCCAAAAGTTTTCTAGTTTTTCCATTTCCAGTAGGTGACTTGATAGACATCCTCTGCGTTGCTTTGACAAGTACTGTTTGTAGTTACTGCTTTACCTTTACTTCAGAAAAAGAACAATCCAATACTATCATATTAATCTTATATGACATATATAATTTGAGTGCTATTAACTCTTTATTGTAAATTAAAAATTTCAGCTATATATTGTGTGAAGATTGGTCAAAAACATGGTACCGCAGTGTAAAATGATTTACAGATATGGAGTATTGCAGATTAGGTTATGGCTGAGCTTATAAGTAAAAAACTGGAAGGACTTTGAAATACTTTGAAGAGACATGAATGTTTTAAATATGTCAATCTTTAACTGATAGGAATGAATGTAATGGTAAACTGAACTACAAGTTCAGAGGATCAAAACTTAAAGCCTTATTATACAAGGTAACGAATGGATAATTTTATTCCCATGACACCTTTTTACAATATTTTTTTCGTGAATGTTATGCAACATCTTTTACAATTAAGAAATAAATCGAGCGTGAATAAATAATCATGAAATAAAAGGAGTAATATAATTGAGAAAAATAAAAGCAAAAAATCAGTGGTAAGAGAATTATATTAGAATACAGTTTCTTGTCATCAAAAGTATGGACAAAAGCAAATTAGATTTTATATGGTAGTATAAATATAAATATTTCAGTCACATATCTTACGTACTTGAAGCATTTAAAAGCTCTTCAATAGAATGATATCTATATTCTGGTAGTTTCGTGTTGTCTGTAGTTTAGTATTTACAGGCCTTTTGTCAATGGAATGAATGGTTCCAGAATGCAGTGAAGGAGAGAAGTTATTTTCAAATTCTTCAGTATACGGTTCATGTGTAGTTCAATATGTTTCGGGTACTGTTTTCTTTCTGCTTTACCAAATGGAAAGGTGCATTAACATTATGCATCTTGTATCACTGTCAACAATCTAAAGTAACTTAAGTAGATTTTATGAAACTCAGCATAAATCAGTATTTTTCTTAAACCATCTTCAATTTCATTATCACATCAATTGTTTCTTGAATTAAAGGCTTGCTGAATCAGGCTTAAATAAACTTGTTTCTGGCTCATTCTTTTACTCTTACAGTCTTATTCAACTAATGTAAACATAATTTCCTAATGTAGATCTACATTGTTGTTCACACAATAAATCAAACAATAATGAGTTGTTGAGATTTAATCCTTTGTAATTGCATAAATCTTTGTCAAGAATTGCTCTTCTTCAGGCCACCAGCATTCAAATAAAGATAGATATTTTTCTTAGAGAAGTTTGGCGCAGTAGATACAGGAGTAAATCCAGAATATTGCCCATCAATCTTTGCTAAGTATATATTATTGATGTACTTCATAAGCTCATACTTTTCCATAATTGGCTGGGCTGCGTATTCATCAAATGGCATCCACTGCATCAAAGAATAAAAGCCAATATTCAATGTGTCTTTGGCTATGATGAATTTACATTTACTCAAGTTCTTTATGGAAGAAATTCAATTTATTGCCAAACTTGCATGGATTAAAGTAAAATGATCTCTGAAAAAGATACTCCAGATGTGCAGTAATGAAAGGAATGACAGAAATTATGGTATTATGATCCATAAACATGTAACATTTTACCCAGAAAACAGAGAACATTCGTACCTTTGCAGCCTCTATCTCTAGCTCCTGTATTTGAATGTCAGGAGAAAGAGGGCGCAGCAAGCACACAAAGAACAGATCTGACTTCTCAAAAAATGACATGTGACTTTGTCTGTTGATCAGATATTCAGATGAAAGAACAAAGGAACTCCAGTTATCTAATTGTAGAGTCAACAATAATAAGTTTTCCCAGCAACATTGAATGTGCAATATATATAGAATTGTCAACACATTCTCGCCTATAAACCATGGTAACTCTATTACTGCATATAGCAACACTGACAACTTTAATACTTTAACCTGACCACGTTTAGGCCAAGAAGAAGCTCGTAGTTTGTGAACATTTCTTCTATTGTTTAGTATTTGGTGGACAATATGTATTGACGTTTATTTTCCTTTCAATAATCCCTATTTCCTCAAATATCCATATTCAACCATTGGAACTTCCTTTTCAAATGTACAAAATGAAATATCTGTATATAAACATGCTACCTGAATGCCAATACTTCCAGAAATTCAGCATCAACCTGAAAATTGCAAGAATACAAAATCATAAGGTTTAGATCAGAATGGTAATTTTAAAATGTATCCAATTTCATGACTGAGATAACAGAGATTACTTACTCCTGTTTCTTCTTTGACCTCTCTCACTGCTGCTGCACAAATATCTTCTCCCTGTATAAGTAGAATAAGTAGAATATATACAAAAAAGTAACTTACTTCCTACACTAGAATTCCAAGAGATTCAACACATTTACCTCATCAACAACGCCAGTAGGGAATTTCCAGACTCCAGTTCCTTGAAAATGTCCAGTCTTTTCTTGAACCACTAGGACCTAAGATCATGAATAGTTCGGAAATGAAACATTTAACTAAATGCCAATAGATTTGATTTCAACTCAAGCATTAGGGTATGGAGATAGGATTTAGCACATCCAACATCCTGATCATGTGGTTGCACTACTTTGTGATCACGGAAATACCTCTTGTTTTTCATTTACAACAAATGATCCGACACCCACGCGATGTGTGGCATTTGCTGGAATAGTATCTGGAGAATCAGGAATCCAATATACAAGCATTAAATATTTTCGTTCTGCATGGTGATACCAAAATCCTTCCTGCACAGAAAGTGTGCCACATTAATACAAAAAAGTTGGTGAATAATATTGAATTCATTTTTTCATCAACCATTAACCAAACCTCAGAAGTGTAACCATCATTAACGAGATAAGAAAAAGAGATACCTGAACTAGAGCTTCAACTAGACTGGCCAGATAAATAGGCAATTTTATCCAAACACCCTTCTTGCCCTACAAGAAAGTGTCAAGTCAATGACTCAAATAAATAGAGATGGTGAAAGATTCTAGATTCCCAGTAGAAGTAGTCAAGATAAACTGTATACCCGATACTAACCAATATTTTTCATATTCTGAATCGTCCCTATTGTGAGTTTGAGTCAATCAAGTTGCACACTATGACAAATACATTTAGTTTTATGAAAATTGAAGCTAATTTCAAACACAATGGACTTTATGAAAACTTCATTGCTTATGGATAAAGTCAATTAAGGCCGACGCAGATTGAAATGAAGGTTGTTTATGCAGATAACTTCATTGTTGTATAGAGAGGGTCAGCAGAAGTAATGATATTTTTGGGTGAATTCAAGTATTACCAGAATGAAAGAGAATATACACATGCATAATCAACGACAGTTAATGAAAAAGAAGAAACTAGTCTATATGAGCAATGAAAGATAAGAAGGCCAGTGATGCAATCACCTAGAACTCAATTTTAGTGCTTGTTTTGTTTCCCTCTTTGCATACAACTGGAGTGCATATAACACGTATATATACATGCAATTTTTAAAATGGAAAAAGCTTTGTGCCTGGTTTGCAGATGTCCCAGTATGTATCCGACCAATGAATAAAATCAGCAGGAAGATATCGTTAACTATGAAGAACCCGAATGAGAGACTACCAGCTGTTTCCAGTGTGAAATTGAAGCTCTGAGGATAGACAAAAAGGTTGCAGAATCCATAGGCTTGTCCATTTCCACAATAACACCATCATACTCATCATTGGTCCATGTTAGCAGTTCAATCTTTGGAACTTGATCTTCTGCAGTCATCTGTGCTTCTGTAAGGGATGAATCTATCGAGGTTGACATGGATGGAACAGGAACAAGGGTTGCCGCTCTCTGATGTTAACTGCCAAGGGAATAAAACTATTAGGCTTGAATTCCCTATAAAAAGGGAACACCACCCAGAGTGAAAACAAAGGATCAGTCTCCACAGCCCATTTTCCTGATTGAACGGAAAACATTGAAACCAATTTTCAGTAGTCTGTCACATTTATATAGAAGCATGAATTACTTGTTTCAACTTTCAACTCAATTTCAAAAAGACCAAGGTTTTAGAAAACGGTTTACCACCCAAATGCTACACATTAGAAAAAATGTCAAGGGTTTTTCAATATCTGCAACATCAATTTTGGCTACTTTAACTGGTATTGTTCTCGAGTTCCCAGACTGCAATTTAAAACTTTGGAAGACTATAAAGATGCTTCTATCAATAATTAAAAAAGAGGGTTTTCTTTTTTACTTGACAAGGGATGTGACAAATAAACTGATTGACATGTGGGTTCTGGTTGTGGAAAGACACAGACCCGAAAAAGGGGTTAAAATGACTGTTAACTAAAGTAGGTAAAATTGCGAAACAAAAGTGAAGACTTATACAAAGGGCAGAACAGAAGTGTTGATATAAAGCTGAGAAAGGCTGAAAGCAATAATAAATTGATCGGAAAAAGCAAAAGAATTTGCATTTGATTTCGTGCTCGACGTGACAGGGTATAGAAGGAACATCAACAATGAAGAAATGATTCAACACGTACACTTATACGAGAAACCCAACAGACAAAAGAAATTCAGAAATGCAAATAGTTTGAGGTTGTTTTGTTAATACCGTTGAATGTTCGGTCAGAGGAGATTGTTTTGGCTTGCCCTGCTATGCTAACAATCCATGTCAATAACTTGAATGAGTCTCAATTACACTAACAAAAAATGTGAAAGTATGAGATATGATTAAGAGAAAGCCCACAACCACCACGCAATTTTTGAATTGAAAACACAACACACGTGCGCAAATATATTCCTGGTTTACTTTACTTCCTTCTCTCATCGAAACACATTTTGTAATATATTTGTGATTTTACCATAGTAGGTTACATTATTTTCGAGTGACGGAAGTGATAATTGAATATTAGTATTTAAATTAAAATTCTTTTAAAACTTAATTCCAAAATATATTGATTTTTTAAATTTATAAATCATTTTTCAGATTTTTTTTATTTAAAAATTAAACTATAAAATTTAAAATAATTATAATTTATTTTCTCAACTTCTAAATTTCTTTTAATAAGCATACAAATAAAAATCAACTCATGTGTAATCACATATTTAAAACAAGTTATATCATAAAATAGATACTATTTTAAAATTAAATTATGACAATTCTTGATATCTTTCTTTAAGATTATATACCTCATATATCTTTATTCATGTGTAGGCACAAACTTTAAACAATCTTTTTTAAAAATTTGGTGTATGTTTGGAATTTTTTTGCACAAGGTTAGTTTCATTGAACGCAACGCAAACATAAAAGCATGTATTTTTTTTTCTTTCATTGTAACAACTGTTTTAGGCATTTTTGCATTCCATGAAACATAAATATTATTTACCAAATAAATGGGTTCAGCTTTCAAGATATTTTAACTCATGTTTCAGCTCTTGAATGGCAAAAACGAATACACCCTTACATATCTCCCAAGTCTTGACTCATGTACTTATTATTGAAGGAATGTTGAAATTCTCGTGATGAAAAAAATAATAATAGAAAAAAATTGGAAATATAGAAGATGGAATATTTGTCGCCAAGATTGAAGTTAACTGGAATTGTATAGCGTTTGTAAGTAATATTCATGTTCAAAAAGATAATTTATCAATCTTTAATTCTCAAATAAATATAAAATAAATGTTAGTCCACTAAGAAATTTATATATTATTGACGAACATAACCATTTGACAGTAAAAAAAAATTGTTGGTAAATCATGTTTATCGACAAATTACTGACAATAAAAAATTTGTTAGTAAAGTGGTTATCGATAAACTTTGCTGATAAATAGATAAATTTGTCTGTAATTACATATGACCATGAATTTGTCTATAAGTACTCGTCGCTAAATATTTGTTGGTAATTATTGACAAATTTAAGTTGTTGGTGAAATATGCAATTGAGTCTCTTTCTTCCTTTTCTCTTTCCTTTATTTTTCAATCATCTTCCTTCCATCCTCCTCCTCGTCGTTGTGTCACCATTGTCACCACCACCAACTCCAAATCCTCCTCTTATTTGTCTTCTTTTTTTCTCTTTTTCTTCTTCCACTTCCTCCTACTTCACCTCTTTCTTTAACTTTGGCAACCACCATCACTAACGTCCTCTACCTCTATGTCCTTATTGGATCACTGACATTCGTCCACATCACTACCATGACTCCTCGTCATTGGCATGCCTCCTCATCACCGACGCGTCTCTACGTCAACGCTCACCCTTTGTAGCGTCACCACTGGGTCATCGTCGAGTCATTTCCACCTCCTTTGTCTCATCTTCCTCTTTTTGTTCTCTTTTCATTCTCTTCTCTTATTTTATTGTTCTCCTTTCTTTTTCTCTTGTTCTCTTTTTCTTCTCACCTATATTCCCTTCGTATACAAAAAAAAAATGATTGAACGGAAAAGTTGTCACCCAAATTTGTGATGGATTTACCAACAAAATAAGACTGTTTGTAGTTGTAATGATAATTTACCAATAAATATATACATCAATAATAAGAATTGAAATTTATCAACAAACTATGCAAACATCTTTAATTAGTAGTAATTGTAGTGATAAGTTGCTAACAAAAATATTTGTCAATGGTAAAAAAATATAATTTACTGACGAATAATGTCAATGACTTTAACCGTTAGTAAATGTAATGATAAGTTACCAACAAAAATATTAATTGGTAAATTAATTTGTGAAATTTATTGGAAATTTTTTTCAATACATTTAAGTTTACCAACATATTGATTATCGTCGATAACAATCCATCAGTAATCAAGGAAATTCTTATAGTGTGCGGTGTAAATTTCTAAGTGTTTAAAGTGTGTTCATATTCCATTCATCATTTATGTAACAATCCTTTTCAAGAAATTCTTATTTTAAATACTTTATTTCTATGTTTCCCCCCTCATATTATATCAAAGATCTCAGATCTAAATATTATTCTCTTAAACCAAACATAAAAGTTGGAAAGATATTTTATTAACAATGTGTTTACTTCGATGGGTTTCCTGTTCACAAGCGAGGAGGAGTGAGTATGAAGCTTGTTTGGCTCGACCAATTTGAAGGGAAATGTGAGCGGTGATTTGCGAGTAACGCTCACCAAAATTTCTTCGCACAAATGGGAATATTTTAAAAGAAAACCACGCAAGCCTAGACGAAATACTAGATATGACCCCGTGATTTTAATGTACTATTCACAAGCGAAGTGACAGAGGAATTGGTTGAAGGAGAAAACAAACAAACATGAAGGGCGAGAATCAATTATGAGAACGAGATAATTGATTCTCTGACGTTTAATTATTCAAAAATACAATAGAAAAATTAATTCTTCTCGTTCTTGACTGAAGCATAATCGACTTTGGGAGAAAAGACGAATTGTGAAAAAAAATTGAACCTCTGTCACGCAAGAATCGATTCTCTTATATTATACATATACAAGGATCAATTTTGTCTCATCTAATACACCAAGAATCGTTTCTCTTCTCATCCTCTATACCCAATAATCAATACTCTTCTAATATATAAGGAGAATCGATTCTCCTCACTCATGTTAAAAATGACAGTCGATTTCCATATGGTTTGTTATTCTCCATAGTGGTCTGCATGCGTTAATTATCCTTATTAATAAATAGCTTTCCACATCAAGTCACTAGTGCAGAAAAGGGTTTTTCCCGCAGTTATTTTGATTATTTGGTCTCGGTTTAAGACCCGAGGCATATCTAGCCGAGGTAAAAAAGTTCACCTTTCTGCCTCGGTTCCTACCCGAGCCATATCTCATCTTTACTGCCTCGGTTCTGATACCAACCGAGGCATAAAATACGTTAAAAATTAAAAAAAAAATTCAGAAATGGTTGAAACCTGCAAGAACACAAGCAAGCAAAATATGTGAGCCTCACTGAAAAACGCCTCCATCACCATTCGTGGATCTCCTTGTGTTTCAACCACCATCAACAGAAACCACCTGCAAGTGCAGCGTCTTGTTGACCCAGAACGCAACTCTGCCAGTTCGCAAAACCTCAACACCTCGCACGTCCAAAATCTCGTGCCAACAACCATTCAATCAACCACTATGTGAAGTTCACCTGCACAAAAACGTGAGGAAATGCAAGAATACGAATCCCAACCCTACAGGAAAAACACCCAAGAAAATGGATTCAAATCGCAAAATGGAAACGCAAAAAATACCCCAATGTGCAGACGAAGGTGGCGTAGCTGCTGTTCTCGTCGGAGGAGGCGCAGCGCCGGCAGCAAGTGGAGAAGGAGGGCATGGTGGCGGATCTACGATGGTGGGTCGCGGGACTGAACAGTGAAGATGCATCTACAGTGGTGGCGGAACGGCGTGGAGGCACATGCAACACTGATTTTCGAAGGTAGAAGATGCTGTTGGTATCGCGCAGCGGAATGTTTGAGCATGCGAACAAAAACCAAGAGGAGGATGAATTGGGTTCTTAATAAAAATTGTGCTTTTAAAGTTCTCCCTTTTAATATCAAAGATCAATTAAAATTATTTCCTTTATTTTAATAAACACAATAAAATAAAGAGAGTAGAGAAGAGAAAATTGC